>NPIE01000185.1_pt1 | contig 58852 bp, 57 predicted proteins | sample 8637661 | NCBI WGS metagenome assembly NPIE01 (sample SAMN07420842, study PRJNA396082) | bioreactor metagenome | isolation source: sample BA12 brine-fed electro-methanogenic bioreactor BA | place: Japan: Kochi | collected 2016-12-09 | reverse complement strand
CTAAGAGAAACACGTTAGGCTCTTGCGGGGGACCCACGGGTCCCCCGTTTTTTCCAGAAGGGCCCAAGGTGCAGGAGGGTTGTCATGAAAATCGAAGCTGTTTCCGCACAACAACTTTTTCCGCAGAATACGCAGCAGAGCGCGGTTGACCAGGCCAACGATCCCCGGCGTGTGGCCGAGGCCGCTGCTGACAAGAAAGCGGTGGGGAAGACTGAAGAAGCGCGGCCCGATTCCGTTGCGCTGCTTGAGCGAATCAACGAGCTGACCGAAGACGGCGCTTATAGTGTGCGTTTCGAGAAGAACCGCGATCTGAATGAAATTGTGGTGAAGGTGGTCGATGCCGACTCAGGGGATGTGATCCGCCAGATCCCTCCCGAGGAGTTGCTCGGTTTGACCAAGCGATTGAATGAACTGCGTGGGGCGATTGTAAATAAACAAAGTTGATGCTAGCCCGGATTATTCATAAATAGCCCGGGCGAGGATAGCGGGCATTTGGGGGGCCCCGGTATCTTGTTTGCTGCTCCTCTCTTACAGAGTCCTTCCTGACATGTGAGCGGATGGCTGCGGTGGTCGCAGTTCATGCGCTATTCGTGCGCCTGCATCGCTTCCCTTTTCTGTTTTTGTATGACGATTCAAAGAAACTCCATCTCCTCTCCGGGAGGCTTGGAGTGGGAGAAGTCGTTTCTTTTCATCGACTTTCCCTTGCTTTCGCTGATAATTGGAATAAAATCAACACTATGTTGAATATCGAAAAGCAGATAATGTACTGGCGAAACGGGGCCGTTGAAGATTTGGGAGCTGCGGCCGATCTTGTCATGCAGGGGCATGTTCGCCACGGGCTTTTTTTTGCTCATTTGGCTTTGGAAAAGATCTTGAAAGCCCACGTGTGCAGATTCAAAGATCAAATTGCTCCACCTATCCACAATTTGCTAAGACTTGCAGAGATTGCAGATCTCAGCCTTGAGCAGAAGCAACGCGATTTTCTTGCTGAAGTCAATTCGTTCAACATCGAGGGGCGCTATTCCGGAGTACAGTTGCCGCTGCCAACCCAGCGAGAGGCCGAAGAATATCTCCAAAAAATCAAGGAGTTGCATGAATGCTTAAGCCGGATGTTCGAGATGCAGTCATAAAATACCTGAACGCAGTCAAGGATGCCGGGGTAGAAATAGAATTTGCGGTGGCCTTTGGGTCTCAGGTTAAAGGGGGGACTCATGAGTGGAGCGATATTGATCTTCTCATCGTTTCCCCAAGTTTTGATTCACTTCAGGATCGCAGTGTTGTGAATCTGCTCTGGCGGCTTACCGCGCGTGTGGACAGTCGAATTGAACCGATCCCGTGCGGTTCCAGGCAATGGCGGGAAGATGATTCAAGTGTGATCATCGAGATTGCCCGAAAAGAAGGAGAAATCCTGGATGCGGCATGATGGCTGTCCAGGTCCAGGGGACGTTGTTTACTTGTTGTTTAAGTTTCTGGAACGCCATAAGCAGCCTTTATTTCCTGCCTATCCTCAAAACAGTTCCTTTGCTCTTCCTCCTGGGGATCTGACAGAACAACCTTTGACCTGCTCCATCAAACAGGTATGATGGAAAAGATGACCGTGGCGGAACTGCTCTCTTCCGGCACGGCTATTTTCAGGAGGGATGTATGACCCAGCTTGCCAAACTCCCTATCGGGATTCAGACTTTCAGTGAAATTCGCGAAGAAGGATATGCGTATGTAGATAAAACGCCGCTGGTCCTTCGTCTGGCCACTGAAGGGAAGTATTATTTCCTCTCCCGCCCCCGGCGCTTCGGCAAAAGTCTGCTGCTCTCCACTTTACAGGCGCTGTTTGAAGGACAAAGAGAGCTGTTTATCGGACTTGATATTGAAGACAAGTGGGATTGGGACACCATTTATCCCGTCATCAAAATCAGCTTCGGCGGGGTGGCCCGCAGCCTGGAGGATATGAAGCAGGATGTGGGCAATATCCTTGAAGAAAATCAGCGACGATTAGATATCCCCTGCGGCGATCCGCAAGATATCGGTGGCTGTTTTAGACAGCTTATTCGCGATGCCCATCAGAAATACGGTCAAAAGGTCATCGTGCTGGTGGACGAGTACGACAAGTTCATTGTCGACAACCTGGATCAGATCGAGGTGGCCAAGCAGGGGCGCGAAGTTCTGCGCGACCTGTATTCGATCATCAAGGACAGTGATGCCTTTATCAAGTTCGCTTTTCTGACCGGGGTCAGCAAATTCAGCAAGGTCTCGATCTTCAGTGGTTTGAACAACCTTGAAGATATCAGCCTCAACCCTGATTACGCCACCCTTTGCGGCTATACGGAACATGACCTTGATACGACCTTTGCCGCGCACCTCGAAGGCGTTGACCGGCAAAAGGTGCGCCACTGGTATAACGGCTATAACTTCCTGGGCGAGGCCGTTTACAACCCCTATGACATCCTGCTGTTTCTCAAAAATGGACGACAATTTGATAACTACTGGTTTACCACGGGTACGCCCAGTTTTCTGATCAAGATGATCCACCAGAACAAGTATTATGTTCCTTCCCTGGACAATTTGAAAGTTACCAAGGGCTTGATCGACAGCTATGATATTGAAAACATTCAACTGGAACCGATCATGTTTCAGGCCGGATATCTGACCATCAGGGAGCAGACCAAGGTCGGAGCCATCACCATGTATCAGTTGTGTTTTCCCAACCTGGAGACCCGCTATTCCTTCAACGAGCATATCTTAAGTTACCTGACCGGACAGCAGGCGGAGAAAACCCGCTATCAGTCTGAGATTTTTCAGACACTGACTGTGGCGGATATGGACGGTTTTGAACAGACCCTCAAGGCACTGTTCGCCTCCATCCCCTACCATAATTACGTTAACAACACCATCGGCAGCTACGAGGGTTACTACGCCAGTGTCATCTACGCTTATCTGGCCAGTTTGGGTCTTGACCTCACCGCCGAAGATGTCACCAGCAAAGGGCGGATTGACCTGACCGTCCGCATGGATAACGCCATATACATTCTCGAATTCAAGGTGGACGGCAGCGGCGATGCCCTGGCACAGATCAAGGCGCGCAATTATCATCAGAAGTATCAGGGGGGCGGCAAGGAGATCGTTCTGATCGGTATCGATTTTGACTCGACGAATCGAAACATTAACCGCTTTGCCTGGGAAAAGGCATAAGCAAGGATTTCAGCCTACACCTGAAGCCGAACCCCTTTGATCTTCATGATTTTTTTCAGCCAGTCGAGCGCCCCCGCGGACTGCTGCCAGGTTTCGCGCATCTCTTCGCGATAAAGCCAGGCCTGGTCTTCGCCGCCGATGTGAATGCCGTATTCTGATATTTGCGGTTTTTTGATGCGAGCACGAGTCAGATAACGGGCAACCAGTGGATAAGCGTCGATGGCCTTCTCGGCCAGAGGTTGGGCGCTTTTGAGACGGCCGAGGCGATACATGGCGAGCAGTTTTCCATAGACGGTCTCTACAAAAACATCATCGGGAAACATCTCTGTAATAGCGACGGCGTGTTCATTTTTCCCGCGGCGCAGTAAGTCGTTTAGATATTCACGCCGCAGGCCATGATTGTCATGAGGGTTGATTTCAAAGACAAGCTCGGCGAGGCGATCTGCTTCCTGAAGATCCTCAAAACCATACCTTGTCATGGCATAAAGACGGTTGAGGCTGCGAAGGGCGGGGCGGTTGGAGAGGCGGTTCCACAACAGGCAGGGCTTTTTGAGGCCGGCGAGATTTTTCTCGATGATGGCGACGGCGCGTCTGAGCAGGGGCACCATGCCTTCGCGGCTCATGACCGGTTGCGGCATATCGGGATAGAGGAAGAAGGCCGTCACCAGGTCGTCGAGGATATCGAGACTGTCGGCGGCTTCCGGGTGCTGCTCGAGAAAGCCGATCCACGGCCCGGCCTTTTCGGGTTCCCAACCCTCCCAGTGCTGGTCGGGGAAATCCTGGATGCCGAACGGTTTGTCCAGTTGGCTGACGGCATGCCATTGCGCTTCGAGCTTTTCGATCTCAGGGGACGGTTGAAGAACGAGGCTTGATTCGGGATCGAGTTGTTCAGAATCTTCTTTTTCCAGCCCTTCTTCCGTCTGTTCTTCAATTTGCTTCATCGCCTTGTCAAGCTCTTCACCGCAGAGGCCCAATCTGTGCAGGTATCCGGCAACTTCGTCCTTGTTTTCAAGGTCGAGGACATTTTCGTCTGTACTGTAGCTGGGCAAGGGGCGTTCGATGGCAAGGTCGACCCAGTCGAGCAGACGCAGGCTGGTTTCGTCGAGTTCTTCATCGTCATCGAGGTCATCATCGTTAAAGAGATGGTGCTCGTTGAGCAAAGCAGCTGCGTAGTGCGGGTTGTCAATCAGTTCTTCAAGAATTTCGGTGACATGTTCGATTGTTTCCGGCGGATATGGAGAACGCCGCAACTTGCGCAGCCAGAAATCGGCGCGGGATGAGATCTGGTCGAAGTGCTCTTCCATAGCCAGTAACTGCATCTCGAGAATGGCACAGGGGGGTGCACCGGGATCGTCGCGCAGAGCGTTGGCGAAGGCCTCGCGACCGCCTTCCAGATTGTCGTTGTCGAGGTAGATTGCTGTAAGCCGTTGCCAGGCTCCGGCACGCTGGGGGGATTTGGTCGGTTCCCGGCTGATGCGCTCCAACAGTTCAAGTTTCTCGTCGATCTGGTCGAGTTCATCATAGGCATCGCAGAGGGTTTGCAGGGCGAAGTCGTCCATGGGACAGGATTTTTTGATGGGTTTTTCAAAATGGGGGCGAAGCAGCTCGATGGCGACCAATGGTCGGTCATTTTCAAGGTTTTCTGTTGCTGCGGTGATCAATGCCTCCAGAGGCAGAGTTCTTTGATCTGCGGCCTGCTCGATCTGATCAGGCGTCAGTTTGCTCAAAACCAGCGGCCACATGACCATGGTGTCAAGGACAGGAAAGGGGGGCGCATTGCTGCAGCATTTTTTGTATTTATGCCCCGATCCGCAGGGGCAGGGATCGTTGCGGTTGGGTTTGGGAAGGGGGCGCGGGCGGAAATTGTTGCCCGGCAGCGGCGTCGCGTTCCAAATCATGTAGCTGACGGGTACGGCCATGGCACGGAACAGGTCTGCGGGCGCGTTTTTCATTTCGCCTAGCGCAAAACCGGGTAGATGTTCGGTCAGCCAGGCTCGGAAGGTCTCTGGATTTTCATCTTCGAGAATCCGGGCAACAGCCTGCGGCAGCAGTCGCTCGAGGTCGATGGGGCCTTCGGGCGGACCGCTGAAATCATTGGTGCTCGGCATGGTTTAACTCCCTTTCCTGATTCGGTAAGCGTACCGGACAATGTAGCAAAACAAAAAAAATCCTGCCAGTCGCGCAATGATTACAGCCTGCAGATTGCGCTGTAGGGTAAGAGCACAGACAGCCTCCATCAAAATACTCCCTCTCCCAGCGGGGAGGGTTTGGGAGGGGGAGTATATTTCGGACTCCAGAGAACGAATAATTCTTGCTGGTCGTCCTACGATTCCATGGAAAACTAAGCTACAATCACTCTATTAACTCAGGAAGAGGGTGGTTCAATATGAAACTCGATATTTCGCCATTTGAAAAAGCCCTTTCACAGTTGGAGCGCAGTTTGGAATATCTTCATTCCGATCTGGCTGAAAGCGATGACGGGCTGCGCGAACAATTCCGAGCGGCAACGATTCAGGCATTTGAATTCAGCTACGAACTCGGTACGAAAATGCTACGCCGGCAGCTGGAGCAGATAACGCCCAATCCTTCGGAAATTCGGGCTATGGCCTTTATGGACATGGTGCGCACGGGTGCCGAGGCGGGGCTGGTCCGGCAAGTCCCCCAATATCGAATTTTCAGGGAAAAGCGCAATATGACCAGCCACACCTACGATGAAGCCAAGGCAGAGGAAGTTCTGGCGGTGCTTGATGATTTTGTTGTAGAGATGCATTTTCTTCGAGATGAGCTGAAGCGGCGCAATGGGTAATCTCAAACTACGTCCTGCCGAAATGGAGAGGGTTCAGAAAATTTTAAGGACTTATGTGCCGAGGCTGGACGTGTGGGCATTCGGATCACGTGTCCATGGCGAAAATTTGAAGCCTTTTTCAGATCTTGATCTTGTGATTGTGAGCGAAAGCCCTCTCGATCCGGGCCGGATGGCAGAAATAAAAGAAGCTTTCACTGAGTCCGATCTGCCTTTCAAGGTCGATGTCCTTGACTGGTCGACCACAGGGGAGCGGTTCCGGCAGGTAATCGAGGAGAATTATGTTGTTGTGCAGAAGCGAGGGCAGTGAATTTTCCCCCGAAATACGGACACGCTGACAATGGGCTTTTGAGAATGAATGTGGAAAATGAGGAAATAAGAGAAGATATTGACGACCAAATGATCCAGTGCCTGCGAGAAGCTGTGCCGGATCTGCTGGCGGTGTATCGGTTTGGCAGCTTCGGTGCGGAAGAGGAGCATCCGGAAAGTGATCTTGATATCGCCTTTCTGGCGGAGACTTCCCCCAGTCACGTGAAGCGCTGGAGGCTGGCGCAGGAAATGGCGACCAGGTTCGGCCGGGATGTGGACCTGATCGACCTGGCGCAGGCGACGACGGTTTTTCGCATGCAGGTGATCGCCCATGGCAGGCGCATCTGGTGCGCCGATGAGCTGCGCGTCGAAACGTTTGCGGATTATGTCTTTTCATCCTATGCGCGGCTGAATGAAGAACGGCGCGGAATTTTGCAGGATATCCGGGAGCGGGGAAATATCTATGCCGGATGATGTTCTGCTCTTGCCGTGCATGACGATCAGAAACTGAACCTGGAAATCGTGAAAAGCATATTGGAAGAGGGCTTGCAGGATTTTCGTCGCTTCTGTGAGGTTCTGACGCGAAAGGCGTGAATCAGGTTTTCTCCTGAGTAAAACCTTTGACAGCCATAAATGCAGAAAAGCCGCACCCTATATCGGATGCGGCTTTTCTGCATTTATGGCCGACGAGTTTCAGTTCATCATCCTGTCAACACAGCGCCCTTTGTTCATACATCCCTGCCCCTTGCAATTCTGCTTCAGCGGGCGCAGCTTTTCTGTCAACTCCTGCTGCTCGGGGGTGAGCAGGGAGTGGATTTCGCTGCGCAGGCGGATGTTCTCAACCATCATGTCGGCCTTGATGGCGGCCAGCTCGTTGGCGAGGGCTCTGGCGCGGGATTCGTCATAGCTGCCATCGAGACCCATTTCGCGCAACTCTTCTCGCAGTTCGGCCATTTTTTCCTGCTGTGCCACAGTGTTTTCCCACTTCTGGTTGCGCAGAGCTTCAATCTGCGTTTTCTGATCTTCGGTCAGATCCAGGACAGCGGCCATGCGCTCCAGGTGAAGATCGCGCCTTTCCTGCAGTTGTTCATCGGTCATGGCAGCGCCGCTCATTTTGGCGCCGTAACCGCGAGCCGCGAAAGAGCTGGTTGCCAATACCGCCGCGCTGAGCAGGCCAATCAGTGTGATGCTGAGAATTCTCTTTGCCTTCATGTCAGTTTCTCCTTTTTGGTTTTGGGGCCGGTTTATGTTCCGGTTCGTCGCTTTCGATGGTCAGACTCTACTTCAAGATTATGGAAGAAATGTGAAAGAAATGTGGAAATATAACCGGTCCATGGTCCGTAGTCCGTTGTCAGCTGGAAAAAGCTTGATTTTTGTAGATCGCGGACATGATCATTTCGGACAACGGACAACGGACATGGGCCTTAAATCAAAACTTTTTGCCGTTCTTCTCGGTGTGGCGTGTACGATCATCCTCGGCATGTTTCTGCTGATGCAGTGGAGTTTCGACCGGGGATTTCTGCGCTATGTTCATACCGTTGAGAAACAGCGCCTTGCGGCGCTGGCTCAAGTGCTCGAACAGCGCTGGGGGGAGTGGGGCGACTGGGAGGTGCTGCGCGGTAACCGGATGTTGTGGCGGCAACTGCTTCGCGACAGCCTGGTCACCGATCCTGTCGTTTCTGATTCGGAGCTGGATATTCCCTCCCCCAGCGGCGCGCCGATGCCGCGCATGGGGGAAGGGCACTTTATGCGGCGGCTGGTGTTGCTCGATGAACATCGTCGGCCGGTGCATGCCGGTTCCAATATGGATCAGGCCCGTGATTTTTTATCTTTAACGGTGGGTGGGCAGGTGGTCGGTTATCTGGGCCTGGTTCCCCAACGCCATCTCTCCACTATGCATCAGCTTGAATTTGTGCGGGAGCAGAGGCGATCCTTCTTTATTATCGCCCTGCTGATGGCCGGCGGTGCGGCGATGCTGGCTCTGCCGCTGGCCGCTAAGCTGCTGCGGCGGGTCCGGGCGCTGACCGATGCCACTCATCAAATGGCGGCCGGCAACTACAATGTGCGGGTTAATGAGGGGGCCCGCGATGAACTGGGGCGTCTGGCGCAGGATTTCAACCGCCTGGCGCAGACCCTGGAGAACAATGAGATCGCGCGGCGGCAGTGGATCGCCGACATCTCCCATGAACTGCGCACGCCGCTGGCGGTGCTGCGCGGTGAAATCGAAGCGATGCAGGATGGGGTACGACCCACAGATTCTGCGGCGATCGAGTCGCTGCATGGCGAAGCGATGCGGCTTCACCGGCTTGTTGATGATCTCTACCAGCTGTCGCTGGCCGATCTTGGCGCTCTGACCTACCGTAAGCAGTCTCTCGATCCGGTGGCCGTGCTGATCGAGGCGGTGGCTGAATTCCGTTCGGCTCTCGACCGTGCGCAGATCAATGTGGACAATCGAGTTCATTCCTTCCCTGAGGGGGTGATCTCTGCGGATCGCGAGAGGCTTTTCCAGCTTTACAGCAACCTTTTGGCCAATGTTCTGAAATACACAGATCCCGGCGGGCGGCTTGAAATCGATGCAGCCTGTGAGAACGGACGTTTGATCCTCGATATTCAGGACAGCGCACCCGGAGTCCCTCAGGACGCGTTGTCACACCTGTTTGACCGCCTCTACCGGGTTGAACATTCCCGCAGCCGCGCCACCGGCGGGGCTGGCCTCGGCCTTTCCATCTGCCGTGCCATCGTCGATGCGCATGGCGGCACCATCGAGGCTCATCCATCAAAACTGGGCGGAGTGTGGATTCACATCACCTTCCCCCTGGAGAAGAGGTCATGATCGGCACGATTCTTATTGTCGAGGATGAACGCAAGCTTGCTGAGCTGCTTTCCGATTATCTCAAGCAGGCCGGTTTTTTAACTCACATTCTCAGCGATGGCCGCGAGGCTGCCTCATGGGTTCGCGAGCAGGATCCGGACCTGGTTCTGCTTGACCTGATGCTGCCTGGCCGTGATGGCATGGATGTGTGTCGCGATCTGCGAGGCTTCTCTTCTGTGCCGATCATTATGGTGACGGCGCGTGTTGAAGAGATCGACCGGTTACTCGGGTTGGAGCTCGGCGCCGATGATTATATCTGCAAGCCGTTCAGTCCGCGCGAGGTGGTGGCGCGGGTGAAGGCAGTTCTGCGGCGCGTCTCTGAAAACCATGCGCCAAAACAGGTCGGGCTGGAACTTGATCCGGGTCGATTGCGGGCGACGTTGAACGGGCAGGATCTGGGTTTGACTGCGGTGGAATTCAAGCTGTTCGTCTTCCTGGCCAATCACGCCGGGCGCATCTATTCCCGGGAAAAGCTGATGGACCATATCTACCCGGACGCGCGTATCGTCAGCGACCGCACCATCGACAGCCATATCAAGAAGCTGCGCCGGAAGATTGCGGCAGTAGATCCGTCCCGGGAATTTATCCGCTCAGTCTATGGAGCCGGGTATACATTTGATCCGCATTGAGAGAGATGTCGTAAGCCAGAGGAGCTTCGATGAGGCAGAAAAAAGATTTGCGTTAACTAATTTTATCTGTTAAGCTGTTTGTACATCCGAACAGGCAAACCCGGGGTGACCCGGGGACGCAAAGCCAACGGGTCTGATACCGCTAACTGCACAGGGTGATTATCAGATGGCCGGGTTGTCGAAGATGATTGCAACAGGTCGAGGGGAGAGCCGGTTTTTTCGGATGTCGAAGGTTTCTGCTCTCGATCCGCAGGCAAAGGAGTATCTCGATGGACATTTCCAGCTCTCAATTGATGCAGCAGACCATGTCGGTGATGCAGGCCCAGACCAATGGTGACATTCTGCAGCGCGGCGTGGAAGGAATGAAGGAAGCAAACGAGGCCAGAAGCGGGGCCTCTCAGTCGAAAGCCTTTGATGGCCGAGGCATTCACGTCAATATCAAAGCCTGATTTGTTCAACCTTTAAAATTTTGCTTATCGTTTCAAGAGGCCGGTCGTTCGCGATCGGCCTCTTCTTTTAGGCTGCAATCACCGAAACCGTTCGGTTTAAGCCAACCCAACGCTCAAAGCCTTTCCTTCTCTCTCTCTTACCGAAAACACCGTTCCAAAAATTGCCTTAAAACATAATATCTCTCTTTTTGTAACATATTTACGCTGCTGAAATTCTGTTTCCACAAACACATAAATGTTTAAATTTTCGAGAAATAATTATTTTTAAAAGAAAATGCGAAAAAACACTTTTCGCGGTTGACTAAAGTAAAACAGCGTATTATTTTTGTTTTGGCTTGCTGGATTGTTAGCCGCTCCTGTCGTCGCCTGAAACGTTGTCCGCCGCCGCACCCCCGGCTTTTGGGTCAATCTTTTGCGTAAGGAGTGCATGATGCCGGCAAGGGACAAAGAGACCTACTGCATCCGCTCTGTGGAGAATGCCCTGGCTTTGCTGGAGGCGCTCGGCGAGGAGGAGGATGAGCTGAGCCTCTCGCGGCTGAGCGAACGGTTGGGTATGAACAAGGCCAGTGTGTTCAGGTTGCTGGCGACATTTGAGAGCCGTGGGTACGTCGAGCGCAAGGAAGGCGCGCGTGGATATTGCCTGGGACCGTTGGCCTATGAAATCGGGCAGAAGCTGCTTTCGCGCATGACCTTGCTCCGCAAGGCCCGTCCGGTGATGGAGCGTCTGGCGCGCGAATGCAGCGAGGCGGTCTATCTGGTGCTGCGACGCCAGGAGGAGGCGCTGTTTATCGATATGGTCGACAGTTCTCACCAGGTCAAGGTGATCTCTCTTGTGGGCAAGCGGTTTCCGTTGAGGGATTGTGCGGCGGGGCGCGTGCTTCTTGCTTTTGCTGAGCCCCTGTTGTCTGAGCCTGGACATGGGTGTGGGCCTGCTGCCTCCGTTGATGATGATATCCAGATCGTTCGGCGCCAGGGGGCATGTTATGACCATCATGGCGTCGGCGAGGGCAGTGCCTGCGTGGCGGTGCCGCTTTTTGCCGGTGGCGGCTCAGTGGTGGGGGCTCTTGCCGTGATTGGTCCTGATTTCAGAATAACCCCGGAGGTTGTTGACTCTACGCTGTTACCCGCAATGTGCGCCGCGGCCGACACCATCAATTCCAAGCTGGGCTATCTGGGAGTCGAGTTTTCCTCTGAGGGAGTTCATTGATGTTGGATTCCCTCAAACATTAAATAAAATAATGTTTTACATAAATTTCAGGAAAAAAAGTTATAGTAAAAAAGACAAATATCGACCAAATTCAAACAAAGTTTTATTTTATTGTTGACAAAGTTTTGCTTTGACGCATAATTTGATGCAAATACGCCTTTAAAAAGATTGAAAATTAAAGGAACAGTGTTCAACCAAAATGAAATAAAATGACGCTTATATGGTTTAAGGCTGTTTCTTTCGCGTTGACAATGAAAACATTTAAAAACGGCGTTATTTTTTTCGGGGGTCGGCGCCTGGCGAGTAGACGACAGGAAAATCAGAGTTAGAATGAAAAAGAGGTTCTGTAAAAGGGGAATGAGTTTCACAGGGTAAAACGCGAGAGGTTCATTTTCTCTCACCACAAGGAGGTTTTTCATGGAAATGGACAGAAGTGCACAAGCGTATTGGAAAGCAGTGCTGCGGTTGGTGGGCCAGATCCTGCTGGTCTGGTTTATTGCTTCTTACGGAGCAGGCATTGTTTTTGCCGATGCTCTCAACAACATTTCGCTGGGTGGTTATCCGCTGGGCTTCTGGTTCGCACAGCAGGGTTCAATGTATGTCTTTATCGCGCTGATCTTCATCTACGCCAAACTGATGGGGAAGCTCGATGAAAAATTTGACGTTCACGAGCAATAAGGAGGTGTGATCAATGAGTCTCACAGCGATTACTTATCTGGTGGTTGGTCTCACCTTCGCCCTGTACATCGGCATCGCCATCTGGGCGCGTGCTGGGAGTACCAGCGATTTCTACGTGGCCGGCGGCGGGGTGCATCCGGTCCTCAACGGGATGGCGACCGGCGCCGACTGGATGTCGGCCGCATCGTTTATCTCCATGGCGGGTTTGATCGCCAACATGGGGTACGGAGGCAGCCTCTTTCTGATGGGCTGGACCGGCGGTTATGTGTTGCTGGCCATGCTGCTGGCGCCCTATCTGCGTAAATTCGGCAAGTTTACCGTGCCGCAGTTCGTTGGGGATCGCTTCTACTCCAAAGGGGCGAGCACCGTGGCGGTTATCTGTCTGCTGACGGCATCGCTGACCTACATTATCGGCCAGATGACCGGTGTCGGCGTGGCCTTCTCCCGCTTCCTCGGCGTCTCCAACAGCACCGGGATCTTCATCGGGATGGGTCTCGTCTTCATTTACGCGGTGTTCGGCGGCATGAAGGGGATCACCTATACCCAGGTCGCCCAGTATTGCGTGCTGACCCTGGCGTACACCGTGCCGGCAATCTTTATCTCGCTGCAGTTGACCGGCAACCCGATTCCTCAGCTCGGCCTGGGATCCGATATGGTGGGAACCGGTGAGCCCCTTCTTCACAAACTCAACCAGATCGTCATGGACCTCGGCTTCCATGAGTACACCACACAGCTGCCGGGCAGCAAGCTCAACATGTTTGTCTATACTGTATCGCTGATGATCGGGACTGCAGGTCTGCCTCATGTTATCATCCGCTTCTTTACCGTTCCCAAAGTCAAGGACGCCCGTTATTCCGCAGGTTGGGCTTTGGTGTTCATCGGCATCGTCTATACCACCGCTCCGGCTGTGGCCGCCATGGCGAAAATGAATCTGCACGGCACCGTTAACCAGGCGGTTATGAGCGGCGGCGATTTGTTCGACAACAACAATATTCTCAGGTACGAGGAGCGTCCTGACTGGATGCAGCGCTGGGAGGTTACCGGCCTGCTCAAGTGGGAAGACAAGAACAATGATGGCCGCATTCAGTACTACAATGACAAGACCACCAATCCCGAAGTGCTGGCCAAGGCCGAGGCCGCCGGGTGGAACGGCAGCGAGTTGAGCGTTAACGCTGACATCATCGTTCTTGCCAACCCGGAGATCGCCCTGCTGCCCAACTGGGTTATTGCTCTGGTAGCCGCGGGTGGTCTCGCTGCCGCGCTCTCCACCGCGGCCGGTCTGTTGCTGGCGATCTCTTCGGCGATTTCGCATGACCTGCTGAAGGATATGTGGATGCCGGACCTGAGTGAGAAGGGCGAGCTGATGGCTGGTAAAATCACCATGGCCTGCTCGATCCTGGTGGCCGGTTACCTCGGTCTCAATCCGCCGGGCTTCGCGGCGGGTACCGTGGCCATCGCCTTCGGTATCGCCGCCAGTTCCCTCTTCCCCGCTCTGATGATGGGTATTTTCAACAAGCGCATGAACAAGGAAGGCGCCATCGCCGGTATGCTCTCCGGTCTCGGCGTCACCCTGATCTATGTGTTCGCTCACAAAGGGATCTTATTCATCAAGGGGACCGAGTTCCTCGGCCTGTTCGGGGGCGAGCCCAACTTCTTTTTCGGGATTTCGCCCAACGCCTTCGGCGCTATCGGTGCCATCGTCAACTTTGCAGTGGCCTATTTCGTCAGCAAGGCAACTCCGGCTCCGCCTGATCACATTCAGGATCTGGTGGAAAGCGTCCGCGTACCCCGCGGTGCCAAAGCGGTCGACGGAAGCCATGGTCATTAACCTCAGGAAAGGCCCGGTTCATTCTGGCCCATAGCACAACAAACCCCGCCGGTGGCTGCCGGCGGGGTTTTTGCTTAAGCGACCATAATCGGCGGACGGAATTAGAATTTTATTGCCTGCACTGAGTGGCTCGGGTACAAGTATAAGCTGAAGAAACGAAACAGGAGAAAATAATGGTTTTTGATGTCAGTGTTATTCTGACCTGGTTGCTGTTTCTGGCCCTTTTCCCCATTGCGTTTGTCTGGCTGCGCCGTGCCTGGCGCATCTTTAAACAGGGGGATTATTCCGAAGTGGCCTTGAAAAAGGGGGAGCCGCCCCCGAATCCGCGCAAATGGGCCAAGCCCGTGGGGCTGGTGAATCTGATTGCCGGCCTGGTTCTGGTGTGGATAATCGTCGGCGTGCCGTTCTGGATCGCTACCGGAGTGGAACTCGGTCCGTTTACCCGTTACGAACAGTGGAGCGCAGTGGGCGGTTCGACTATCTGGCTCAAGATCATCGCCGATTTTATTATCAGCCGTCAGGCGCATCCGTTTCCTCTCGGGCGCAAGAAAAACCAGAAGCAGGGATGATTGTGACCACTGTTCTATCATCCGACATCAAGGCTTCCTCTGCGGGAGCCTTTTTCTTGTCAAGCTGCATCGGGAATGCATCTAAACCCTGGAGTTCGCTATGGGCCTGATTCGAACTCTAAGAGATTCCGAGCCTTTCAGGGACCTTCCCGACGAAGCGATCTCCGAATTGGAGCGAGTCGCCGAGACGCGCAATTTCCCGCCGCTGGTGCACATCTTCAATCAGCATGATTCGCCGACCGGCTATCTCTATCTCATCAAAGAAGGGTTGGTGGAGATCGTCGCCCTGACGCCGGGCGGCGTCGAAATGGTTGTAGACTACCGCAAAGAAGGCGGTTTCTTCGGCGGTACGCCGATTTTTACCCACGAGCCCTATACCGCCGGAGCCCGCACCGTAAAAGCCACTGAATGCTACCTGATCCCGCAGGATGCCTTGGTTCAGATGGCGGAGCAGTATCCCCGCATCCGCGAGTATTTTACCCGCGTGATTCTTTCGCGGGTACGTAATCTCTACTCAGAGATGGTCGACGATCATGCCCGCGCTGCCCTCACTCAGATGGATGCTTACCCGTTCAAGAAGCGTCTGTCCGAGATCATGACCACTCCGGTGCAGACCTGCACGCCGGAGGAATCGATCCGCGAAGTGGCCCGGCGCATGATTCAGTATGACATCGGGGCGATGATTGTCTCCGAGGCCGATCGGCCGGTGGCGGGCATCATTACCAAGCACGACCTGGTGGAGAAGGTGCTGGCACGCGACGGCCTTAACTGTGACCAGGTTAGCGCCGCTGAGGTGATGACGCCGCACCCGCACCGCATGGCGCCCGATGCCTACATGTATGAAGCGACCGCCTTCATGCTGCGCCACAAGATTGAGCACATGCCCGTCATCGACGGTGGCGAGGTGGTGGGCATGGTCACTCTGCGCAATCTGATGCGCTTTCGTTCGCAGAAATCGATGCTGCTGGTGGGTAGCGTGCGCGAAGCGCAGACCGTTGAAGAGCTGGTGGCGGCGCGGGCCGGGATGGTGGAGGTGGCCAAGGCTCTGATGGGCGAGGCGCGCTCGCACTTCGAGACCATGGAGATTCTCTCTTACATTCATCACTGCATCATGCAGCGGGCATTTGACCTGGTGCTGGCGCAGATAAAGGAGGAGGGAGCGACACCGCCCGATATCAAATTCTGCCTGATTATCATGGGCAGCGGCGGGCGCAAAGAGATGCTGCTCGGCCCCGACCAGGACAACGGCATCATCTACGAGGATTTCCCCGATGCGCTCCAACCCGAAGTAGACGCTTTCTTCGTGCCTCTCTGCGAGCGGCTGGTGGACACCTTCGAGCGTATCGGCTATCCGCGCTGCAACGGCAAGGTTATGGCGGATAATCCCATGTGGCGCGGGCGCCTGAGCGACTGGAAAGAACGCATCTCGGGGTGGATCGACGTGCCCGAACCCAAGCGGGTCATGTATTCGACCATCTTTCTCGATTTCATGCCGCTGGTCGGCGATCCGACCCTGTGCCAGGATCTGCGCGAGATCCTGCACCGCGCCATTCGCCGCAAGCCGATCTTTCTCTATTATCTGCTGGAGAATGAACTGAACAACAAGGTGCCTGTCGGTCTGCTGGGACGGTTTGTGACGGAGAAAAGCGGCCCCCATAAAGGGGAGCTGTCTCTCAAGCAGGCCGGCAGCGTGTTCATTGTTGACTGTGTGCGCATGTTTCTGCTTGAGCGCGGCCTCGACGCCACCACTACGGTCGAGCGCCTGGATGCGCTGGTCAAGCTCAACGTCTTCAACCAGGAGACCGCCGACCATCTCAAGGCCGCGCTTGAAGCCTTCACCTTTCTGCGCCTGCGCCATGAAATCGCCCTCATCGACCGCGGCCAGCCTCCCTCCCATTACCTCGATCCCTATGCCCTGAGCAAAAACGAGCAGGATCTGCTGCGCGAAGCCTTTCGTGCATCGGGCAAACTGCAGGATTCCACCAAGCGTCACTTCGGCCGCGGCGCGCGCTGAACGCCGATATCTTCCTATCTGGAATAGCTGATTCTATTTCTTTGCTGCAGATTTTCTGCGAGTTGTGACAGGCTGTTTTGAAGAGGAAGACTCCTCGCTTTCCAGATTGATCTTCACCGGCACGTACTGCCGCACCAGGCGTTTGTCCACCGGATAGAGTTTCGCCCCCTCTTCGATGCGCTCCGCCGGATCGGCTTCGGTCAGCGACAGGGTGCCGTCGCTGCTTTCGAGGACGCACAGAGCCTTCTTCCCCGCTCCCGCAATCTTGACTTTCTTCTCCTTGCCGGCAGGCACCCAGGTCAGCTCCTGCACGATATAGGCGCTGCATTCAAGCGCTTCAACGGCCTCAGCCGCTTTTTCAGGCGGCAGCTCATCGAGTGTGCCCGTGTAGACTTCGAGGGACTGGTCGTCTTTGACGAGAAAGTACATGGGCGCGATCCTCCTTTTGGTCGCTCTGGTCACCGTCTGTTCGAGCGGTGTCGATTCGGCAATGCGGGCAATCTGGCCGGCGGTCAGCCCTCTGCACGGGAAATGGCCGCATTTGGGGCAGGACTCCAGAATCTTTCGCTGCTGATGGACTCCGCACCAGATGAAACGGCTGGGTTTTGCCATGAAAAAAACATCCTCCCGCCGACGCGTTTGTTATTCCGTACCCTGCACTCTTTATAACGCAGAGGCGACGTGCAGGTCGACCTTTTCCCGCGCCAGCAGGTCGGCGATTTCGCGCGGCGGCGGCGCATCGGTGAACAGGGCGTCGATCTGGTCGATGGGACAGACCCGCACCAGGGCGTTGCGGCCGAACTTGGTGTGATCCGCCGCCAGGAAAACTTTGCGTGAGTTGGCGATGATGGCCTGCGCCACCTTGACCTCGCGATAGTCGAAGTCGAGCAGAGAACCATCCCGGTCGATGCCGGAGATGCCGACGATGCCGTAATCGACTTTGAACTGACGGATGAAATCGAGCGTAGCCTCGCCGATAATACCGCCGTCGCGCGGGCGAACGATGCCGCCGGCAATGGTCACCTCGAAATCGGGGTTGGCGCTCAGCAAAGCGGCGACATGGAGGTTGTTGGTGATGACCCGCAGGCCCTGATGGTCGCGCAGCGCTTTGGCCACTTCCTCGGTGGTGGTGCCGATGTTGATGAAGATAGAAGCCCGATCCGGGATCTGGTCGGCCACCAGCGCGGCGATGCGCTTTTTTTCCTCCAGGCACAGCACCTGGCGGGCCTGATAGTCGACGTTTTCAATGCTCGAAGCCAGGCCGGCGCCGCCGTGATAGCGCCGCAGCAGACCCAGGGCGCAGAGTTCGTTGATATCGCGCCGGATGGTCTGCGGGGTGACGTCGAGAATGCGGACCATCTCTTCGGTGGCGACAAACCCCTGCTGCTGGGCCAGTTCCATGATCTGCTGCTGGCGGGGAGTGAGGTCGGGCTGGTTGGGAGTCATGGTTCCTTCCTTTTCGTTTCCGAAAGATATAAATTGAAAACGAAAATAATTTTGCCATAACTGGAAAAAAAGATCTACCTCGAAAAGTGGTCTTTTCTCGTCAATCTCCTCAGGTTTTACCGCAGGAGCGAAAATAATTATTTCATAAAATATCCATATATGCCCTGGGGGATGCGTGCTCCCGTACAGAGCGGGCAATTTGAATACATTTTTTCGTTTACAAACATTTAAAGGGTTGATATGTTCGTTTTAGAAAAAAGGCAACGACCCCATCACAAATAAGGAGGCGGTCATGACAAGACAACAGATTCTTTCCCGCTTGCAGCAGGACGAACCCTATGACCTACTGGTGATCGGCGGAGGCGCCACCGGCTGCGGCATCGCCCTCGACGCGGCCAGCCGCGGACTCAAGACCGCCCTGATCGAAAAAAATGATTTTTCGGAAGGGACCAGCAGCCGCAGCACCAAGCTGGTGCATGGCGGAGTGCGCTATCTCGAGATGGCCATCAAGCGTCTGGACCGCACTCAGTACAACCTGGTCAGGGATGGTCTCTATGAACGGGGCGTGCTGCTTAAAAACGCGCCCCATCTTGCAAACCGTCTGCCGCTGGTGACGCCGCTCTACAGCTGGCTTGAAGTCCCCTACATCTTCGCCGGCCTCAAGCTCTACGACATTCTGGCCGGCAAGATGGGTATCGGCCACAGCCGTATCGTCAGCCGCAAGGAGGCGCTCAAGCGCTTTCCCATGCTCAAGGGCGAAGGGCTTAAAGCCGGTGTGCTCTATTATGACGGTCAGTTCAACGACGCCCGCATGGCGGTGACGTTGATCGCCACGGCAGGTCGTCAGGGCGCAGTCACCGCCAATCACGTCGAGGCGCTGTCGCTGGTGAAGGAGGATGGTCGGATCACCGGCGCGCAGGTGCGCGACAACATCGACGGGGAACAGTTCACAATACGCGCCCGGGGCGTGATCAATGCGGCGGGCCCCTTTGCTGACAGCATCCGTCGCATGGATGAACCGGATGTCGCGCCGATTCTCAAGGCCAGCTCCGGCATCCACATTGTGCTGGACAAGCGGTTTGCTCCCCCGGAGACCGGCCTGATGATCCCCAAAACCGAGGACGGCCGCGTGCTTTTCATCCTGCCCTGGCAGGGGCACGCCCTGATCGGCACCACCGACGAGCCGGCGGAGATCACCGATCATCCGCGCCCCAAAGAAGAGGAAGTGGCCTATCTGCTGCGCCATATCAGCAAGTATTTCGACCTGGAGATCACCGAGAAGGATATCAAATCGACCTGGTCCGGACTGCGCCCGCTGCTGCACGACCCGAAGGCTGCCGATACCGCGCGCCTGGCCCGCGATCACATCATTCAGGTCAGCGACTCGGGGCTGCTGACCATTGCCGGCGGCAAATGGACCACTTACCGCAAGATGGCGCAGGATACCGTTGAACATGCCGTCAAGACGTTCAACCTTTCTCCTGCAGCGACATGCTTCACGGATCATCTGCCCCTGGTCGGGGCTGAAGGTTATCGTGAAGATGGCGATCAGGTTCTGATGCGTGATTTCAACCTGGCCGAGGATGTGGCCGCACACCTGCATCGCAGCTACGGCAGCGAGGCACCCAGGGTGGCAGAGCTGGCCCGGCAGGGCCTTGGTGAGCGTCTGCATCCCGACCATCCGGTGATCGAAGCCGAGGTGGCCTACGTGGTCCGTTTTGAACAGGCCGAACGCGCGTCCGATGTGCTGGTGCGTCGCACCACGCTTGCTCTGCTCGACAAAGAAGCGGCTGGAATGGCTGCCGAGCGGGTGATCGCAATCATGGCGAAAGAGCTGTCCTGGGATGAACCAAGATGTCAGGCGGAGCGCGATCTGTTCGCCGAGCGTCTGCAAACCGCTCTATAACTAAGGAGAGGAGAACAGCATGAACTGTTATCCCTGTGCCAGAGAAAATATGGATGCTGCCGCCGTGGCCATCTGCTCGGTGTGCGGAAAAGGGCTGTGTCTCGATCATGCGGTGGAGCGTGAACTGCCGCTGGTGCAGCGGGTCTCCGGCTGGGTCGATCAGTCGCTGGTCCATATCCTCTGCGCCGAGTGCGCAGAAGTGAAGACCCTGACAGATTAACCCCAAATCCTTCAACGCAGAGGCGCAGAGAGCGACACATCCGAGGATTCTGTTTTCCCTCCCATCCTCAGCGTCTCTCCGTTAAAAGAATTGAAAGCTTTTTCGTTCGGTCATGCACCGGGTAAGAGGGACAAAGGAGAACGACCATGGCGGGCAGCGATATCTTTTTGGGGGAATTCATCGGGACCATGATCCTGATCGTGCTGGGCGACGGCGTGGTTGCCAATGTGCTGCTGGAGAAATCCAAAGGGCAGAATTCCGGCTGGATCGTGATTACCGCGGGGTGGGGCTTTGGCGTTGCCATCGCGGTATATGTAGCGGGCTGGATCAGCGGCGCACATATCAACCCTGCGGTGACTCTGGGTTTTGTCGCCATCGGCCAGGTCGGTGCGATGGATGCCGTAATCTACATGTGTGGGCAGTTTGCCGGTGCTTTTGTCGGTGCGGTGCTGGTGTGGCTGGCCTATCTGCCGCACTGGGGCAAGACTGAATCGCCCGAACTCAAGCTGGCGGTTTTCTGCACCGGCCCGGCGATCCGTGCCTACAGCCGCAACCTGGTGGCGGAGATTATCGGCACCGCCTTCCTGCTCATCGGCGTTATGGGAATCTTCCACGCCAACAACGGCATCGGCAGCGGGTTCGGGCCTTACGCGGTGGGGATTCTGGTCTTCAGCCTCGGGCTCTCCCTTGGCGGCCCCACCGGCTACGCCATCAATCCGGCCCGTGATCTCGGGCCGCGTCTGGCTCACGCGCTGCTGCCCATTGCCGGCAAGGGGCGCTCCGACTGGGCCTACGCCTGGGTGCCGATCGCCGGGCCGGTGATCGGCGGTGTTCTCGGCGCTGTTTTGTACCAGACAGTTGTGACAAGACTGGTCGTCGGCTAGTCTGTGAGAAACCTGAAAAACAAACGGGGGAGAATCGTCATGGCTAAATATGTTGTCGCGCTTGACCAGGGAACGACCAGCACACGCTGCATGATCTTCAACCATGGCGGCGAAACCGTCGCCCATCACCAGCTCGAACATGAACAGATCTGTCCTAAAGCTGGATGGGTCGAGCACGATGCCATGGAGGTCTGGAAACGCACCAAGGACGTGATTCATGCCGCCACCGAGAAGGCAGGGCTCATCGCGCGCGACATTGCCGCCATCGGCATCACCAATCAGCGCGAAACGACCGTCGTCTGGGATAAAAAGACCGGCCAGCCCTACTGCAACGCCATCGTCTGGCAGGACACCCGCACCGACAAGATCTGCAACCAGCTCGCGGAAAACGGCGGCCAGGATCGTTTCCGGGAGAAAACCGGCCTGCCGCTGGCGACCTATTTTTCCGGACCGAAAATCAAGTGGATGCTCGATAACGTATCCGGTCTGCGCGAGGCCGCGGAGCGCGGCGATGCTCTGTTCGGCAACATGGACACCTGGGTGATCTGGAAGCTCACCGGCGGCCCGGGGTCCGAGGCTGCCCATGTCACCGATGTGACCAACGCCTCGCGCACGCTGCTGATGAACCTGGAAACTCTCGACTGGGACGATGAAATCCTCGCCGAACTCGGCATCCCCCGCTCCATGCTGCCGCAGGTCCGTCCCTCGAGCGACCCGGAATTCTACGGGCTGACCCGCCCTGATGGCCCCTTCGGCGGTGAGGTTCCGGTGTGCGGCGACCTCGGCGATCAGCAGGCAGCCACCGTCGGGCAGACCTGTTTCGAGGTAGGGGAAGCGAAAAATACCTACGGCACGGGTTGCTTTCTGCTGCTCAATACCGGCAACGAGATTGTGCACAGCAAGCATGGCCTGGTCACCACTCTCTGTTATCAGCTGGGCCGGGAGAAGCCTGTTTACGCCCTCGAGGGCTCCATCGCCATTGCCGGCGCCCTGGTGCAGTGGCTGCGCGACCGCATGCGGCTGATCAATACGTCTGCCGACGTGGAGAACCTGGCAAAAATGGTTGAAGACAACGGCGGCATTTATTTCGTGCCCGCTTTCTCCGGCCTGTTCGCGCCCTATTGGCGCAGCGAGGCGCGCGGCCTGATCATCGGCATGACCCGCTTTATCACCCGTGGGCATATTGCGCGCGCCACCCTGGAGTCCACCGCTTTCCAGACCCGGGAGGTGGTCGACGCCATGCAGGCGGACTCGGGCGTGACGCTGTCAACGCTCAAGGTCGATGGCGGCATGACCGCCAACGAGCTGCTGATGCAGATCCAGGCCGATGTTCTTGGCGTGCCGGTGATCCGTCCCAAAGTCTCTGAAAGTACCGCATTGGGCGCCGCCTACGCCGCCGGGCTGGCGGTGGGCTACTGGAAAGACATCCAGGACCTGAAGAAAAACTGGGCGGTCGACAAAACCTGGCAGCCAGCTGAAGATGACACCCTGCGCACCAAGAATTATCACATGTGGAAAAAGGCCGTGTCGCGCACTTTCGACTGGCTGGAAGATTGAAAAAACGTCAAGATGGAAAAACTTCTTGTTTTTCCGTGAAAAACCTGTAGTATGCCCCGCTGACTGTTCCATTGGTCGGCGGGGCACAGCTTTTTTGCCCGCCGGCTCCTCATCGCTCCCTGACCCACCCCTCCGCATCCGGTTCCTTCACGAGCCCATGGCGACAAAACAGGTTGGCGACGATGCATGAAATGCCAGTCCTGTTTGTGCCGCGACCGTTTCTGTTCCGGAGTCCGTTCGATCTCCGGCGGCGTGGTGCGCCATCTCGTATTGCCTTTTGTTCTTTAGCCCGGATTATGTCATGAATAACCCGGGCTAGACGGCGAAAGGGGAAGGAATTCTTGTGACATTTTCCGAACTGAACCTGAGTGAACCGATTCAACGCGCCATCAATTCCTGCGGCTATACCGAGCCGACCCAGATCCAGGCGCGCTCCATCCCTGAGATCATCGCCGGTCGCGACGTGCTGGCCTCCGCCCAGACCGGGACCGGCAAAACGGCCGCTTTCATGCTGCCGGTGCTGGAGAAGCTCTCCACTGTGCGCAAAGGCCCCAAGGGCGCCCCGCGCGTGCTGGTGCTGACACCGACCCGCGAGCTGGCCTCGCAGGTGACCGAGGCAACCCGCACCTACGGACGTTTCATCAACCTGCGCAGCGCGGTGATTCTCGGCGGCGTGCCCTACGGCCCGCAGTTCCGTGATTTGAGTCGCCCCATCGACCTGGTGGTGGGGACGCCCGGGCGCCTGATCGACCATCTCGAACGCGGCAGCCTCGATCTGTCCCGGCTGGAGTTTCTGATTCTGGACGAAGCCGACCGTATGCTCGACATGGGGTTCAAGGAGGATGTGGAGAAGATCACCGCCGCGGCTCCCGCCGCGCGGCAGACACTTCTTTTCACAGCGACGCTTGATCGCCCCATGGCGGAGCTGGCGCGCCGTTTGCTCAAAGAACCGGCGCGCATCGATATCGCCGGCAAAAAGGTCACTCATGAGCATATTGCCCAGCACCTGCATGTGGCGGACGGGCTGGAGCATAAAAAGAGACTGCTCAACCATCTGGCCGACGACAAAAGCATGACCCGCGCCATTATTTTTTCCGCCACCAAGGCCGGGGCCGATTCTCTGGCCCGCGAGTTGACTCGCGGCGGGCATCGTGCGGCGGCGCTGCACGGCGACATGACTCAAGGGGCCCGCAACCGCACCGTGGGCGACCTGCGCCGCGGCAAAATCCGCCTGCTGGTGGCGACCGACGTGGCGGCGCGCGGCCTGGATGTCACCGGCATCAGCCACGTGATCAATTTTGATCTGCCCCAGGCCGCTGAGGATTACGTGCACCGTATCGGCCGTACCGGGCGCGCCGGGGCTTCCGGAATTGCCATTTCTTTTGCCGCCGGTGACGAAGCGATCCGCCTGCAGCGCATTGAGCGCTATATCGGCCAGTCGCTGGCGCAGTCGGTGATCCCCGGCCTGGAGCCGACGCGCCCGCTGCGCAATGCCCGCCCCGCCGGAAATGGCAAAAAACGTTTCGGCAGCAAGCCTGCCGGTCGCAGCGACAAAAGCGTTCGCAAACCCTGGGAGCGCAAAGCACGCAGGGACGCCAAGGCGCCGGTGATCGAGTATCGAAGCCGCAAAAGCGACCAACAGAGATAAATACACAACGGTCTTCAAAGTACCGCATTTAAGTCAAGAACCCCCGGTATTCGTAAGTCAATTGTACTTATGGACGCCGGGGGTTCTTTGTGTTAGGCTTTATCGTCAATGTCTACGGGTGCGGTTATCGTTTGGGATATTTTTCTCGGTGCGGGAGCGGTTTTATGGATAAGGAACGTCCTTACGGATTCGGAAAAACCGTTGAAATACCTTTTGACGAAGTGGTGGAACGAGTGCGCGCCACGCTCAGGGAGCAGCAGTTCAACCTCATGAGCGAGATCGATGTGACCCGGCGCTTCAAGGAAGATATGGGGATGGACTTCCGGCGTTACCTGATACTGGGAGCATGCAACCCCCATGTGGCTTACAAAGCGCTGTCTACCGAGATCGATATGGGGCTCTTGTTCCCCTGCAATGTGGCCATTTACGAGGAGAGCCCCGGCAGGACCACAATAATGGCTGTTGATCCGGTGGTTGCGTTCGGCTTCAACGACAGCGTCTCTCTTCAGAATCTGCTGGTGCAGATCCGCGATCGTCTCAAGGTTGCCATTGATAAAGTTTGATGCTTTTGCGAAAAAGCATCAAAAAAGGCCTGCCGAAAGCGGCAGGCCTTTTTTGATGCGTCATTGTCCACTCAGCCTTTTTTGTCCTCGGACCCATCTTCGAGTCGGCCGGTTTTGTCGTTTTTCTCGTCCTCGTCGTCTTTCATGCCGGATTTGAAGTTGCGCAGTCCCTTGCCGAGGGCGCTGCCGACCTGTGGCAGTTTGCCGGCGCCAAAAATGATCAGAACCAGCACCAGAATAATGATCAGTTCCTGTGTTCCCAGTCCAAACATGTCCTTGATCTCCTCTTTGTAGAATCCAACCCGAATTCACAATACAACGCAGCGCGCAAAAGCGCAATTGTATACATTTTCTTGCCTGAGAACCGAATGTCCGTAGAATAGATTTCATGACGAAAACAATTATCCATCCTGATGAGGCAGCCAGCCGGGCCTGGCAGTCCTTCTTTATTCTGCTTGGCGGCATGCTGGGGATGGTGGTGGCGATGGGGATCGGGCGCTTCGTCTTCACACCGATTCTGCCGCTGATGCAGCGCGATCTTGGTTTGAGTAACGGTGCGGCCGGTTGGCTGGCCGGCCTCAATTATCTGGGTTATCTGGTCGGCGCTCTAGCCTGCTCGCTGGCTCCTGCCCGCTGTGGCCATCGCCTGGTAGGAGTTGTTGCGCTGCTGGCCAGCATTTTCACCACTTTTTTTATGGGGATGACCCAGTCGCTGTGGGTGTGGGGAATGTTGCGCCTTGTCGGCGGAATCGCCAGTGCGCTGTTGTTTATCCTGATTTCCAGTGAAGTCGCGGACGCACTGGCACGCCGCCGCCATCTCCCCTGGTTCGGTGCTCTGTACGGAGGTGTCGGATTAGGCATCGCCCTGAGCGGTTCACTGGTGCCGGTTTTCGATAGGGCGGGCGGCTGGCAGGGAGCCTGGATCGGCAGCGGCCTGCTTGCCGTTCTGCTGGCCACGCTCGGTGTGGCCCTCGGGCAGTGCAAAGGGCGTGTGCCGGAGCATGCCGTGGCGACGGATTCTTATGAAGCCCGGAGCAAGCCGCTTTGGCTGCTGGCCGCTGCCTACTTCTTCGAGGGGCTTGGCTATGTGGTCACAGCCACTTTTCTGGTCACGATCGTTGCCGCTGCGCCCGGTCTGGCGCATCTTGCCCCCTATGCCTGGGTCATGGTGGGGGTGGCGGCCATGCCTTCAACCTTATTCTGGCCGCGGCTTGCCCGGCGCTTCGGGACGCGCGCCGCCTTGCTGGCGGCTTTCATTCTGCAGGCGGCGGGGATTCTGGCGGGCATCGGCGCCAAGAGTATGCTGCTTGTGATTTTTTCAGCGGTTTCATTCGGGGCCACATTTCTCGGCATCGTGGCTCTGGTGATGGCTGAAGGGGGGCGACGCATGCCGCATACGCAGCGGCGCTCGGCGGCGGTTCTGACCGCCTGTTTCGGCATCGGGCAGATGCTCGGCCCCCCTGCCGCCGGAATCCTTGCCGATCTGCATCATGGCTTCGGCCTGCCGCTATTGCTTGCTGCGCTCACCATTTGCGTGGGCGCTGTTTTCATTGCGCTGGATCGTGGATTCAGTGATGCTTCTCAAGTCTGAAAGGAGTCGACATCATGCCCTATGTCAACATCAAGATCACCAGGGAAGGTGCCACCGCCGAGCAGAAGGCGCGCCTGATCGAGGGAGCCACGCAACTGCTCGTGGATGTGCTGGGCAAAAATCCCGCCACCACGGTCGTCGTCATCGATGAAGTGGAGACGGACAACTGGGGCGTCGGCGGCGAGACCATTACGGTGCGCCGTCGCGCCGGACGCTAATGCCCCGTGCGGTTCGTTCTATCCATTAATTATGGCCCTTTTGCCCGCTGACTTCGTTTCGGGCACTGGTTTTCAGAACCGGCCGTAGAGCTGCACGGCCAGAATGAGCGCCATCAGTGCCGCCGCGATCCAGCAGGACACAATATCTGAGCTCTTCACGGGAGGATTCGCCGCCATCTTCTGTGCCTGATCGGTGACGGCTTCGTCCGGGACATGGGACAGCAGCGATTGGGTCAGGGTCGGAAAATCTTCGTAGGCATTGGAAATGATCATGAAGTGCGCTTCGCTGCTGATGCTCAGAAAAGCGCGTTTTTTCACGACCACCGCCTCGATTTCCGTCACCTCGTCGTAGCGCAGAGTGCGGTTGCGCAGAAACTTATGAATGGTGATTGCCTCGGGGCCGATCTCTGCGCTGCGGGTGGCACTCTCCAGAAAGATGCCCGCCACCGGGATGATCAGGGCGCTTAAAACGATGACCTTGCCGGTGCTCTGCCCCTGCAGCAGAGTGATGATCAACAGGGCGACGGAGAGAGCCAGGAGCAGGCCGAGAGGCAGCAGAAATGCACGGCGGATGCGAAACAGGGCCGTGCCATGCGCCGGTGCGGTTGAGTGGTTCTGGGCCTGACTCATGATGCGTCCTCCTGTGCGCGAATAAAGGTGCCGCTTTTGCCGCCATGTTTTTCCATCAGGCGGATGGCGCCGATTTCCATCTCCTTGTCCACCGCTTTGCACATATCGTAGATGGTGAGTGCCGCCGTAGAGACGGCGGTCAGCGCCTCCATCTCAACGCCTGTTTTTCCGTCCACGGACACCCGGGCCTCGATTTCAACCCGTCCTTCGCCGGAGCGGGGGGTGAACGCGAGCTGGATGGCACCGATGGGCAGCGGATGGCAGAGGGGGATTAAATCCGGAGTTTTTTTGGCCCCCATGATGCCGGCGACGCGCGCCACGGCAAAGACATCTCCTTTTTCGACGTTGCGGTCGAGGATGCGGGTGAGGGTAGATTCCTTCATACGGATTTCGCCACGCGCTATCGCCAGGCGCCTGGTGTCGGTCTTGCCGCCGACATCGACCATGACAGCGTGGCCTTCGGTATCGAAATGGGTCAGGTGATCGCTCATGATGATTCGTTTTCCTCCGGGGTGAAAATGTCTTCGAGCATCTCCTCGGCGCTTTTGACGCCCCTCAGGCGCAGGCCGGGAGGGGCGTCGAGGTTTTTCAGATTACCAGCCGGCAGAAAGCAGCGGTTGAAGCCGAGGCGGGCCGCTTCTTTGACGCGCAGATCGGGGTGCGAAACCGCGCGGACTTCGCCCGCCAGCCCCACTTCGCCGAAGACGATGGTGCGCTGTGGGATGGCACGGTTGAGATGACTTGAAGCCAACGCCGCCATGACGCCGAGGTCGACCGCCGGTTCGTCGAGGCGCACTCCTCCGGCGACATTGAGAAAGATGTCCTGGGCGGGCAGCGAAAGCCCGACTTTCTTGTCGAGCACGGCCACCAGCAGCGAAACCCGGTTGTGGTCAAAGCCCATAGTGGTGCGCCGCGGCGTGCCGAAGGAGGTGGTCGAGACCAGCGCCTGCAGTTCGACCAGGATAGGACGGCTTCCTTCCAGAGCCGGTACCACTGCGCTGCCGGCGGCGCCGTCCGGACGCTCCGAAAGAAAGAGTTCCGAGGGGTTGGAAACCTCGGCCAGGCCGCGGTCTTTCATCTGAAACACGCCGATCTCGTTGGTGGAGCCGAAGCGGTTTTTGACCGCGCGCAGAATGCGGTAGGGGTGACCGGGGTCGCCCTCGAAGTAAAGCACCGTGTCGACCATGTGCTCCAGCATGCGGGGGCCGGCGATGGCGCCGTCTTTGGTGACGTGGCCAACCAGGAAGGTCGGGATGCCGTCCCCTTTGGCGACCTGCATCAGGCGACCGGCGCATTCGCGTACCTGGCTCACGCTGCCGGGCGCAGAGTCGAGGGCGGCGGTGAAAATGGTCTGGATCGAGTCGATGACCAGAAAAGCGGGTTTGAGCTCAGCAACCCGTTCGAGAATCGCTTCAAGGGAGGTTTCAGCCAGCAGAAAAACCTCGCGCGGCGAGACTCCAAGCCGGTCCGCTCTCAGTTTGACCTGGCGCGCCGATTCCTCGGCGGTCACATACAGGGCGCTGCCCCGTTCTGACAGGCGGCTGACCGCCTGAAGCAGCAGCGTCGATTTGCCAATGCCGGGATCGCCGCCGATCAGGATGAATGAGCCGGCTACGATGCCGCCGCCCAGTACCTGATCGAACTCGCCGATTCCGCAGCGGCGGCGATCTTCGGTGGTCACCGCGACCTCGGGCAGCCTTTGCGGATGGCTGCTTGTGGTGCAGGCGCGATTGTCCCGGGTGGGCGCGGTTTTCTCCTCGACCAGAGTGTTCCAGGCCTGGCAGTCGGGGCAGCGCCCCTGCCATTTGGGGCTTGTGCCGCCGCACTGCTGGCAGACGAAGATGGTTTTAATGCGGTTTTTGGCTGGTTTCATAAGGACTCCGCAGGCATTCTATGCCCTGGCGGCGGTGGCGTCAACTTTCGTCTAAAGCCTCATTGTGGAAGGCGCTGCGAAATGTTCACCACTTTTTTCTTTGCGATAACGACAGGTGCGATATAATTCTTGCAGTTTTTACAGTGGATTGCTCTGAGTTGTCCATTCTCCCTGATGCGGTTTTTCTGATGGAGGTCGCTTCGGTGAAAAGCGGCGTGTTGAAAATACTGTGCCTTTCTCTGGTCGCCTTGCTGCTGTCTGTCGGAGGCAACGGCCTGTGCTTTGCGCGTCAGCTAACGATTGCCACAGCGACGACCGGCGGCACTTTTTATCCGGTGGGAGCCGCTCTGGCGACCTTGATCAGCATCAAACTGGCAAAAAGCGATGGAATTACCGCCGAGGCCGTTACTTCGGCCGGCTCCGGTGAAAATGTGCGAATGTTGAGCGACAGAGAATGCGACCTGGCCATTCTGCAGGGACTGTACGGCGCCCAGGCCTTTCACGGCAGAGGGGAGTACCGCGAAGCGCCCATGCGAGAGATGGCGGCGGTGACCATGCTGTGGCGCAACGTCGAGCATTTTACGCTATTGAGCCGCTATGTCCTGAGCGCAACGATGGCGGATCTGAAAGAGTTGCGCCAGCCCTATTCCATCGGGCTGCCAAACAGCGGCACCGAAGGTTCCGGGAGAGTCATTCTTGCTGCCCTGGGGATTGAGCCGGGCAGCGATTTTACCGTGAGGCACCTGGGATACAATTCCTCTATCGATGCGATGCAGCAGGGACGTATTGCCGGTGCCAATATCCCCGGAGGCGTTCCTGTCTCGGCGATCACGCAGATGTATGCCATGTTGGGAGAAAAGGCGGCGGTTCTTGATTTCACCGATGAGCAGCTGGCCGCGGTCAATCGTGAAATTCCTCTGTGGAGCCGCTACCTGATTGCGCCCGGGACCTACCCCGGTCAGAAAAAAGAAATCCGGACTCTGGCCCAGCCCAATCTTCTGGTGGCGTCCACGGCTCTCGATGAAGAAACCGTCTATATTGTCACGCGAACTCTGTATGAAAACCTCGACTTTCTCAACGATATTCATCCCGCCACCAAAGATATGGAAATCGGCAAGGCGATGGATGGAATGCCGATGCCCCTTCACCCCGGGGCGGCGCGCTATTTCAAGGAGGTCGGCCTTGAGATCCCTCCCCGGCTGAACCCGCGCTGAGGTTGACCCGTATATTATTCTGATTTCCTGGACATTCAGCGGCGATGTCCACCCGCCGCAGCGATGGATTTTGGCTTTGAATTTTCCCCTGCCGGTAAACCCCTGGTTTTTCATTGCCTTCTTTTGTGTGCTGACCGGATTGCTCTGGCTCGCCCTGGCCGGTTCCCGGGGGATCGCCGATGGCGGCGATTTTTCTCTGGCCGGCCGGCGTTCGGGGCCCTGGCAGGTCTCGGGCGCCATCATGGGAACCCTGGTGGGAGGGGCTTCCACCATAGGCACGGCGCAACTGGCTTTTCTCTTCGGGGTTTCGGCTTGGTGGTTCACTCTTGGAGCCGGTATCGCCTGTCTGCTGCTCGGGGTGTTTCTGGCGGTGCCTTTGCGGCGCAGCGAAGTGGAAACCATACCGGAATTCATCGCACGCTACCACGGCGAGCGGGTTCGCAAAGCGGCAAGCGTCTTCTCGGCTCTGGGTATGTTCATCCATATCGTGGCGCAGTTGCTGGCCGGCGCGGCGCTTCTTTCAAGTTTGTTCGGCTGGTCGGCCGCGCAGGGCGCAACGGGGGCTGCGGCCCTTGTTGCGCTGGTTACCTGGCGGGGCGGCATGCCCGGGGCCTCGACGCTGGGGCTGGCCAAGCTCTTTTTCCTTTATCTGACGATGGTTGGCGCCGGTTTGGCGGCATTGTGGCAGAGCGGCGGAGTTGCAGGGCTTCTGAATTCTTTCTCGGCAACCCCCTGGTTTAGTCTGTTCGGGCATGGCAAGGCCCGGGGACTGTCGGAACTGACCTCGATGCTCGTCGGTGTTGTTTCGACTCAGACCTACCTTCAGGCGATCTTTTCCGCCCGTGACAGCCATTGCGCGCGACGCGGCGCATTGATCAGCGCCGTGCTGATTCCACCGCTGGGGCTGTTCGGTATCGCCGTCGGACTTTTCATGCGCGCACATCTGCCCACCCTCGACAGCGCGCAGGCGCTGCCTCGCTTTCTGCTCGATTACATGCCGCCCGCTTTTGCCGGCATGGCATTTGCCGCTCTTTTGATCGCTGTAGTTGGAACGGCTTCCGGGCTCACCCTCGGGGTTGCAAGCACTCTCAGCGGAGACCTTTACCCCGGCGGTTGTCCCCGAAAGGCCTTGCGGCGGGTGAGGATAACGACTCTGGCAGCTGTCGGACTGGCATTGCTGCTGCTGCTTTTCAATCTCGGTTCGGCGATCATGTCATGGAGCTTTCTGTCCATGGGGCTGCGCGGCGCCACACTGTGCCTGCCTCTTTTGGCGGCGGTTTTCCTGCACGAACGTACTTCGCCAAGGGGGGGCGCCCTTTCGATAATGCTGGCCCCTGCGAGCGTCGTAGTGGCCGGGCTTCTTGATTCTCCATACCCGCCACTGTTTATAGGAATGGCGGTCTCACTGGCGGCCATTGTGCTGGGTCTGGCCTGGGATCGCAGTCTCAGAGCGAGAAACGGATCAGGATGAATAAATGGCTTTGCGAGTGTTCCTGTAATTTTTTTATTGTGCTAATATCATGTTTTGGAACGATTTATGATGAGATGCGAACTGAAATACGGAAACGGCCTGTTTCGCTGCGACCTGCCTGGCGCAAGAGTTCTGACGCCGAGCATTACGTCACCGCGGGCTCCGGCCGCCGAACTGGTACGGGAGGCTCTTGCTCAGCCGCTGGGCAGTCCCCGTTTGGATCAGATCGTGCGCAGGGGCGAAAAGGTGACGATTGTGACCTCCGATATTACGCGCTATACCGGCAGCGAGTACTATCTTCCGATTCTGGTGGAACAGCTTAACGCGTGCGGAATTGCCGACAAGGACATTCTCGTTCTTGTTGCGTTGGGGATTCATCGTAAGCAGAGCGAGGCCGAGCATCGCAAGATTCTCGGTCCGCTGTTCGGGCGTGTCCGTATCGTCGACCATGAGTGTGACGACCCGGCAGAGCTTAGAATTCTCGGCACCACCACCAGCGGCATGCCGGTTGCAGTCAATCGTCATGTGGTCGAGACGGACCGGGTGATAGTCACCGGTACGGTCGGTCATCATTATTTTGCCGGCTTCGGTGGTGGTCGCAAAGGATTGGTTCCCGGAGTGGCCTCGCGCGAAACATGCATGGCCACTCATTTCGCCGTGTTCAATCCCCCTGAAATCGGCGGCAAACATTCGCGGGCGGTAACCGGCGTACTTGAAAGCAATCCGGTACACGAGGCCATTCTGGAAGCGGCACGTCTGGTCAGCCCTGATTTTCTCCTCAATACGGTGCTGACGCCCGACAAGCGGATCAGCGCCGTGTTCTGCGGTGAACTGGAAGAGGCCCACCTTGCAGGCTGCGAGTTGTGCCGCGAGATGTACAGCGTGTCCCTCGAACGCCCGGCCGATCTGGCGGTCGTCTCCTGCGGCGGCTATCCCAAGGATATCAACTTCATTCAGGCACACAAGGCGCTGGATTACGGGGTCAATGCGGTGCGGCCCGGAGGAACCCTGATTCTGCTGGCGGCCTGTGGCGACGGTTTCGGCAACAAGACCTTTTTCGACTGGTTTCGACATACCGACCTCGCCTCATTTGAAAAGGCGCTGCGTGCCGGCTATGAAATCAACGGCCAGACCGCTTACTCGACTCTGATGAAGGCGCGTTCCCATCGCGTGATTCTGGTGAGTGAGCTCGGCCCGGTGGAAACCGAGCAGATGGGAATGGAAAAAGCCCGAGATCTGGATGATGCCTTGCACATGGCCCGGACCGAGCTGCCCAAGGACCCATTCACCGTAATTATCCCAGATGGCGGTACCGTCTTGCCGGTGACCGCTCAACCCTGAGAAAAAGGATCAGGCATGAGCGAAACAGCTGAGCCGGAAGGGCAAATAAGCCGACGTGAAATTCTGCAACGGGTGCTGCGCTCCGATTCCCTGCCCACTCTGCCGACGGTGGCGGCCAAGTTATTGTCGATTACCTCCGATGAGGAGACGACGGTACGCGACATCGCCGAACTGATCGCCCACGACATGTCGCTGTCCGCCAAAGTTCTGCGGGTGGTCAACTCCTCCTTTTACAGCCTGTCCTCCAAGGTGGGAAATATCCAGCAGGCGGTGACGATCCTCGGTATCCAGGCGGTACGCAGTCTGGTTCTTTCCTTCTCTCTGCTCAGCCTGACCCGTACGCCATGCAGGGGGTTCAATCACCAGGCGTTCTGGGAGCGCTCGCTGGCCTCGGCGGTTTCGGCGCGGCTGATCATGGAGCATCTCGATGCCCCGCAGCGTGAGGAAGCTTTTGTCGCGGGGCTTTTGCAGAATATCGGGGAGATGATTCTGGCCATTGAATTTCCTGATGATTGTGAACGCATCAGAGCGATGATTGATCAGGGGTGTGAGGAGATGCTGGCCGAGCAGCGTGTGCTGGGAGTCGACCATGCCGTTCTGGGGCAGGCGATTGCCCGAAAATGGGGATTTCCGTCTTCGCTGGTGACGCCCATTGCCTATCACCACAAACCGCAGAGCTACCTGAGTGGGAACGAGGCGGTCGATCGTCTCAACAAGGTGGTGCATGTTTCCTATCTGATGGCCGGCATCTTTTATTCGGACCGGCCGGAGGTATACCACCGCCGGTTTGTCACCGAGGCGAAAAAGCTGCTGGGGTTTGACCCGGCGCTGGTGGACGATATCGCCTCGCGGGTTCATACCGAGGTCAACCGGGTGGCCGGCTACTTCGGCATGCAGGTCAAAATCGAGCATTCGGTGGAAGAGATCCTGCAGGAAGCCAACACACGGCTGGCGCAGATTAACATGACCTATGAGCAGATGAACCGCGAACTGACCGAAGCCAAAATGGAGCTGCACCGGCTGACCCGCGAGCTGCAGGAGAAAAACCGCCGCCTTGAAGCGCTGGTCAACCTCGATGGTCTGACGGGTGTTTACAACCATCGCTATTTTCAGTCCGCCCTGCGCAAGGAGATCAGCCGCGCCCGTCGCCACGCCCACCCTTTGAGTCTCATTATGGCTGATGTGGATCATTTCAAGGGATTCAACGACCGCCATGGGCACCAGGCCGGTGATTTCATTTTGCGGGAGATGTGCAAGGTGATGACCCGAGTGCTGCGGGAATACGACCTGATCGCACGTTATGGGGGTGAAGAGTTCGCAGTGGTGCTGCCGGAAACCGATCTTGATGCCGCGCTGAAGGTGGCCGAAAAAATTCGTACCCAAGTGGCCGAAGCCCACTTCGATCAGGACGGCAAAACCTATCAGGTGGCGCTGAGTCTCGGGGTGGCCGCTGTTGCGCCGGAGGATCATGAGGTGACCTCCGATGAACTGATCGGGCAGGCTGACCAGGCATTGCTGCAGGCGAAACGCAAAGGGCGCAACCGGGTGCGGGCATTCGGGGAGAAAAATCGCTGGCTGGACCGGATCTGGCCGGGATAGTTTGTCGCCCAATTTTTATTCCAACCAAGGAACGATACACAATGCTTGAATCCAGAATTGTCGATGCTCTTTGCAGCATCGTTGGAAAAGAGAATGTCACGACCGGCAAGGCGGACCTGCTCTGCTACAGCTACGATGCCACCCAGCAGAAATTCATGCCGGAGGTGGTGGTTCACCCTTCGACCTCCGAACAGATCAGCCGCATCATGAAGCTGGCCAATACCGAAAAGATCCCCGTCTTTCCACGTGGGGCCGGTAGCGGTTTTACCGGGGGATCGCTGCCCACCGGCGGCGGCATGGTGGTGACCACCGAGCGCATGGATCGCATCCTGGAGATCGATCAGGACAACCTGGTGGCCGTCGTCGAACCGGGCGTGGTGACTGAACAGTTTCAAAAAGAGGTGGAAAAGGTGGGACTGTTCTATCCGCCCGACCCGGCCTCTCTCAAGTTCTCCACCCTGGGGGGAAACGTGGCCGAATGTGCCGGCGGGCCGCGCTGTGTCAAGTACGGCGTGACCAAGGATTATATCCTCGGACTGGAGATCGTGACTCCCACCGGCGACATCATCACCACCGGCGGATCCACCATGAAAGGGGTGGTGGGGCTTGATCTGACCAAGCTCATGTGCGGCTCCGAGGGGACGCTGGGGATTATCACCAGGATCGTCATCAAGCTGCTGCCGCTGCCGGAAGGCAAAAAGACCATGCTGGTGCTGTTCGATTCCATCGACGGCGCGGCTCAGGCCGTTTCGGCCATTGTGCGCAACAAGATCATCCCCGCCACCCTGGAATTCATGGACGGGCGCACTATCGACTGTGTGCGCCAGGCCACCGACCTGCAGGTGCCGGAAGAAGCCCGCGCCGTGCTGATCATCGAGGTGGACGGCGACCTTGAATTTCTCGAAAAGCAGGCGCAGCGCATCGCCGAGATCATCAAGCCTCTCGGCGTGGTGGAAACCCGCATCGCCGAAACACCGGCCGAAAGCGAGGCCCTGTGGCAGATCCGCCGCTCGGTGTCGGCCTCGCTGCGCAAGGTCAACCCCGACAAGTTCAACGAGGATATCTGCGTGCCGCGCTCCAGGGTGCCGGATATGATCCGCAGGATCGACCAGATTGCCGACCGCCATGGTGTGCCCATCGTCAATTTCGGCCACGCCGGCGACGGCAACATCCACGTCAACATCATGATCGACAAGAAAATCCCCGGCGAGTTGGAAAAAGCGGAAAAAGCCATCGAGGAAGTCTTCAAGGGCGCGCTGGAGCTGGGCGGCACCATGAGCGGAGAGCACGGCGTCGGCATCGCCAAGGCCGCCTACATTCCCCTCGAACTCACCGAGGAAACCGCCGCCTACATGAAAACGATCAAAAAGGCCCTCGATCCCAACAACATCCTCAACCCCGGCAAGATCTTCCTCGATAACTGATAAGGATAAGGGCGGCCACTAAGACGCGAAGACTCTAAGAAAATCTTTTTTAACGGAGAGACGCGGAGTTTTTTAACGCAGAGGCGCAGAGAATAAAATCAAAAGCCAAAGCTTTTTAGGTTTTAAAACCCAAAAAAGTTTTTTTCGCGATTTTCTCTCTATCTCTGCGCCTCTGCGTTGAAGCTTTTGACTTTCTTAGTGTCTTTGTGTCTTAGTGGCACAAAAAAATATAACGATAAGGAGGCCACTAAGACGCAAAGAGCGCGAAGAAAATCTTTTTTAACGGAGAGACGCGGAGTTTTTTACGCAGAGGCGCAGAGAATAAGATCAATAACCAAAGCTTTATAGGTTTTAAAACCAAAAAAATGCTTTTCTCTCCGCCTCTGCTTCTCCGCGCCTCTGCGTTGAAGTTTTTGACTTTCTTAGTGTCTTCGCGTCTTAGTGGCACATCAGAATATGACCAAGATGAAACAACTCGAAGACTTCCGTGAAGAAATCGAACAGTGCGTCAAGTGTGGTGCCTGTCGTGCCCACTGCCCGGTGTTCGGCGCGGAGAAGCATGAAGGGCGGGTGGCGCGCGGCAAGGTGGCGCTGGCCGGGGCGGTGCTCGACGGCGACATCGACCTCGAGGAGAAAGTGCTCGAGGATATGAGCCAGTGCCTGTTGTGCGGCAGCTGTGGTGCCCAGTGCCCCAACAAGGTACCCACCGATGAGATCGTCGCCGCGGCGCGGCGCCGCATCGCCGAGCAGAAAGGGTTGTCGAGCTTCGGCAAGGGCGTGGCCGCGGTGCTGGGGCGCCCCAAACTGATGGATCTGCTGGCCAGGACCGGCGGCAAATTTTCCGCGCTGCTGTTCAAGAAACTCCCGGAGGACAGCGGCCTGCGCCTGCGCTTTCCGGCGCCTTTCCTGCAGAGCGACCGCACCCTGCCGCCTATTGCCGCCAAACCCTTTCGCGACCGCGTACCGGAGGTCATCCAGGGGCGTGAAGGTGCGCCGACGGTCGCCTTTTTCACCGGCTGCGGCATCAATTACATGTATCCCGCCGTCGGCGAGGCGCTGCTTGAGGCGTTGAAATTTCTCGGTGTCACGGTCATCATCCCCAAGGATCAGGGCTGCTGCGGGCTGCCGGCGGTGAGCGCCGGGGCACAGGCGACGGTGGAAAAGCTCGCCGAGCGCAACCGCGTTGCTCTCACCCGACGGCCGGTGGATTATGTGGTGACAGCCTGTGCCTCCTGCAACGCCGGCATCGGTAAAATCTACGCCGATTTCGGCGGCGAATATCTCCCTCTATCCGAACGGATTGAAGATATCTTCGTTTTCCTGGCTCGTCACGGTCTGCCGGAGAAGCTGGCGGCGCTGCCCAAGGCTGCACAGCGCAAAAAAGTTACCTATCATGACCCCTGCCACCTGCGTACGCAGGGAATTACCCGCGAACCGCGCGAAATCCTCAAGGCGCTGCCGCAGGTGGAGTTCATCGAAATGGAAGAAGCCGGAACCTGCTGCGGCTTAGGTGGCACCTATTCGGTGTATCACTACGACACCAGCAAGAAGATCGGCGCGCGCAAGGCCGGCTACATCGGGGCCAGCGGTGCGGAGCTTGTGGCCACCGACTGCCCGGGCTGCATCATGCAGTTGCAGGACAGCATCAACCACGCCGGCGGCAGGGCGCGCGTGGTGCATGTGCTGGAACTGCTGATGGAAGCGTTGCCGGGTCTGTCCGAAGAGGATCACAACAAATAGTTATTGCGGGGCAAGGAGTACCTATGGCAACGGGCAGGACTTGTTGGAGAAATTTTTTCAGCGGTTTGCTTTTTTTTCTCTTTATTTTGCCTGCAGCGACACCATGCGCCGAGATTGCCCCACAGCTGCGCGCGGTGCTGGATTACTCCTCCGCAGATGAGAAAATCCCCGTCATCGTGACTTTATCCGGCAGCGAGGAGCTGGTCGCCCAGGCGCGCAGCTTCGGCAGAAAGCATCGGGACTCGCTGGTGCGTGAGCTTAAAGAATGTTCGCGGCGCGGAATAGCGGAATTGGATGATTTTCTGCGGGATCACGGCATCGAAGATGTCGCCGAGCTCTGGTTGATCAATGGGTTGGCATTGGAAGCGGATGTGGCGACGCTGGAAGCGTTGAGCGAGCATCCGGCGGTGAATACGCTTTACTTCGATGAACAGCGGCAATTGAGCCCTGAGCCGCGTCTTTCTCCGCCAGATCATGGCTGGAATATTCCGCAGGTGGGTGCTTATGAATTATGGGATATGGGGCACAGGGGTGCAGGGGCGGTGGTGGCGGTGCTTGATTCGGGCGTCGACCTGGCGCACCCTGATCTTTTTTCCAGCTGGCGCGGTCATGATGATGGACCGGACGGTGTCAGTTGGTTTGACCCTTACCAGATCTCTGATCTCCCGACCGATCTTATTACTTTAGCGGATCCGAACGATCCGGGTTCCGAACTGGGCCATGGCACTGCAGTGACAGGGATAATTGTGGCCGGGGATGGATTCGGCCTTTCTCTGGGGGTGGCACCGGAGTCGCGCTGGATTGCCGCGCGGATTTTCGGGCCGGACAACGTAAGCAGCCCTTCCAGGATTATTGAAGCGCTGGGCTGGACCCTTGACCCCAACGGGGATGGAAGTACGGCGGATGCAGCGGATATCGTCAATAACTCCTGGGGGCTGAGTGTCCAGGATGAGTGTATCGGCACCTACCGAACAGCGATCCAGACCCTTCGAGGGGCTGGAATCGCAGTGGTCGCGGCCGCAGGCAACGATGGCCCTGATCCTTTCACCAGCGAAAGTCCCGGCAACTACCCTGAAGTGCTGGCGGTTGGCGCAACCGACGATGAAAATAGAGTGGCCGATTTCAGCGCGCGTGGCCCTTCGGCCTGTGACGGGGGGATCTATCCGCAGCTGGTGGCACCCGGCACCAGGATCACCACCACCAATGCAACCGCAGCATCGGGCACTTCGGACTATGTGACCGTTGCAGGAACCTCTTTTTCCGCCGCGCATCTCAGCGGTGCGCTGGCCCTTCTGCGCGGCGCCTTTCACGAGGTCGACATGGCCGCCATAGAGGATGCCTTTCTGGTTTCCGCGGTTGATCTTGGCATTTCAGGACCCGACAACAGCTATGGGCGCGGCTTGATCAATGTGCCCGCGGCCTACGATCATCTGCTGACGCCGGTGCTGGCGGCGCCAACTGATGGCGCCATGGTCGACGGACCGGAGGTGACGCTGAGCTGGGAGCAGCTTCATGATTCCCTCGGCTACCCGCTGAGTGCCCGTATTCGTATTGCAACCGATGCCGAATTCAGCGATACGACCGATGTGATCGCGTCTGCTGTTTCTTCGAAATCGCTGCTGTACGCGGGAGTTGCGGGGTTGTTTCTCTTTTCCCCCTTGTCACGCCGCCGGACGCGCAGCGGGCGCATCGCCCGAACTGTTTTGATTGTTGTCGCGCTCGGATTCGGTATGCCGGCCTGCGGTGGTGGCGGAGGTGGAGGAAGCAGCGATGCTGATGTTATTGAAGATCCGGAACCCGCACCGCCTGCTCCTATCGTGATAGAACGCGAGGCGCAGTCGGTGACCTTGGGCGAGCTTGAGCCGGGAACGACTTATTATTGGATGGTTGAGGTCGATAGGCCCGATGGACGGAGCATTGAGAGCGGCGTATGGTCGTTTACTGTGCGGCCTTAAAACTTTTCCCCTTGGAACTTGAGATCAGCGACCTATTCCACCTGCATCTGCCGCGCCTGCTCGCGGTCTATCGGCGCCACGGTCAAGGTGTGAACCTCATCTCCCCGGCGCACCTCAACGTTCACTTCCGAATGATCGCGCCCCTTGCCGTATGAGGCCACCAGGGCACAGGCGGCCTGAAGATCATCCGCCGCGGGGCGGCCGCTGACCAGGCCGAGGGGGCCGGCGACGCCGCGTGCGCGGACCAGGGCATGGCCGGGGCGCAGCAGGTTCCGGATGGCGTCATTGTCGCTTTCATTGCGCCCCAGGGTCAGCTTGGCGCGCGGTGACAGCCGGAACTGGCGCCCCACTTTGAGCAGCTCCACATCATTGGGTGTGCACTCGGGGTGATGGGTCAACAGATCGCGCAGGCGGCCGGTAAACGATTTTTCCGTCAGCAGGCAGCCGCCGCCGGACGACGGATAGTCCTCGATCCCCCATTCTTTTGCCAGCGCCTCCTGTCTTTTGCGCGAGCGCCCCTGGATGTCAAGCAGCTGCTCGCGGTCGACCAGCCCCTGTTCCTCCATGGGAGTGATGGGCAGCAGGCGGGCCGAGAGCGGCCGCAGAATGCGATCGGGGCAGCCGGCGTGTTTGGCGACCGCCTTGAGGGCGTTGGCATTCTGGCTCATGGGGCGCTGGCCGAGCACCTCCCCTGAAAAAAGGAAATCGAAACCCTCGCCATCCATGATCTCTGCGGCGAGGCGGAACATCAGGGCATGGCAGTCGATGCAGGGGTTGAGGTTTTTGCCGTAACCGTAACGCGGATTTTTCAGCATTTCGAGGTGGACTTCACTGATATCCCGCACGATCAGGGGAATGGCCATCTGCTGTGCGGCTTTTTGGGCGCGACCGGCTCCGAAAAAGGGGGTGGCGAATGCGATGCAGGTGACCTCCACGCCCTGGCGTTTGAGGGCCATGGCAGCGAGGCTGCTGTCGAGACCGCCGGACAGAAGTCCGAGTGCCTTGCTCATGATGTTTCCTCCGGATTGTACTGTCATTTGGTGTGAGCGCGGAAGATTAGCACATGCGTACAGGCCTGAGCAAGTTTGGTGAGGTTGATGCTTGACAGTCGGGAGAAAATCGTTGAATATTAAGTTTATTTTATTTTCACGATCAGCCCGCTACCCAGGAGGCCTTCATGGCCAAAATCGATGCCCTTTTTAAACTGATGAAACAGCAGGGCGCGAGCGATCTGCACATCTCTTCCGGCGCTCCGCCCCTTCTGCGCCTGCACGGCGAAATGCAGCAGCTCAACTATCCGCCGCTGAGTCACGATCAGGCCAAGGTTCTGCTGTTTGAAATGTTGACCGCCGAGCAACGCAAGCAGTTCGAGGAAACCCGGGACCTGGATTTCGCCTACGCCCTCGCAGGCGTCGCCCGTTTCCGCGGCAATATTCTCGATACGCATCGCGGTATCGCCGGGGTGTTCCGCATCATTCCCGACAAGATTCTCTCTGCCGACGACCTTGACCTTCCCGAAGGAATCCGCAAGCTGACCCGGCTGAAAAAAGGACTGGTGCTGGTGACCGGACCCACCGGCAGCGGCAAGTCCACCACGCTGGCGGCGATGATCGACCTGATCAATTCGACCCGCCGCGAGCATATCCTGACCCTCGAAGATCCCCTGGAATTCGTGCACGAAAACAAGATGTCGCTGCTTAACCAGCGGCAGATCGGTCAACACACCCAGTCATTCGCATCGGCGCTCAAGGCGGCGCTGCGCGAGGATCCCGACGTGATTCTGGTGGGCGAGATGCGCGATCTGGAAACCATCTCCCTGGCAATGACGGCGGCGGAGACGGGGCACCTGGTGTTCGGCACCCTGCACACCAACTCGGCGGCCAAAACGATCGACCGTATCATTGACGCCTTTCCCAAAGACGCCCAGGAGCAGGTCCGCACCATGCTGGGAGAAAGCCTCAAGGGGGTGATCTGCCAGCAGCTTCTGAAGACCGCCGACGGCAAGGGGCGCATCGCGGCGCACGAGATCCTGGTGGGCAACGCGGCGGTGAGCAACCTGATCCGCGAGGGCAAGACCTTCCAGATCCCCTCCATCATGCAGACGGCGCGCGGCGAGGGAATGCAGCTCATGGATCAGCGGCTGATGGAGTTGCTCAAACAGGAAAAGGTGACGGTCGAGGAGGCCTACCGCTGCGCGGTGGAGAAGCGCACCTTCGAACCGATGCTGCAGAAAAAGGCGGAATCGCCGCGGACGTGACAGGGGTTTCGCGGGAGTCGGCCGACGTGCTATAAGTGGGGTTGTTCAGCGTTGGTGGCCGAGGGTTGCACTCACCCTCGCCAAGGGACGCATGAACCCATCCCTGGGGCTTGATTGTCGCCGTCCTGGCGACAAACACCCTTGGCGAGGGTGAGTGCAACCCCCTGATCTTGAGCTGTTCGGGGTTGACTTGCCACCTGGATTCGTGAAGTGTGAGGTGTAAAGAGTGAGGAGAAAAATCGTAAAAATTTGATTTTGTTCATGATTCTACGCCTCACTCCTCACTTGGTGAATTCTGCGATGCCGCTTCAAATCGGCAGTTTCTTGGCGATCTCACGGTTTCAGATTACTATTTAGCAGCTGCACAGCATGGGAGCTGCGACCCCATCAACGTGAGTGCTTCTCTGTATTTTTGCGATCTCTTTGAACAGGAAACTCAGCGTGCTCGACAGTTTCGGTCGTACTATCGATTATCTCCGCCTCTCCATCACCGATCGCTGCAACCTGCGCTGCCGCTACTGCATGCCCGACGCCGGGGTGCCGGATCTCAGCCATCACGACATCCTGTCTTACGAAGAGATGCTGCGTGTTGCGCGGGTGGCGGTCGATATGGGCGTTCGCAAAATTCGTGTGACGGGGGGTGAGCCCCTGGTGCGCAAGGGCGTCATCGATTTTGTTGCCCGTCTGCGCGCATTGCCGGGAAATCCGGAAATCACCCTCACCACCAACGGCCTGCTGCTGGCTGATTATGCCCGCGATCTCAAAGCGGCCGGCCTTTCCCGCGTCAATGTCAGTCTCGACACCCTGCGGCCGGAGCGCTTTCGCGCCATCACCCGGCGTGAAGGTCTTGAGCGTGTGCTGGCCGGGCTTGAGGCGGCCCAGCGCCATGACCTGACGCCGCTCAAGATCAACATGGTACCCATCGCTGGCGTTAATGCCGACGAGGTGGCCGACTTTGCCCGCCTGACACTGGAGCATCCCTGGGATGTGAGATTCATCGAATTCATGCCGGTGGCGGGAGATCTCGATTACGGCGAGGAACAGCGCTTTGCGGCGGATCGGATCCTGGGCGCGCTGGCGGAACAGGGGAAGCTGGAGCCGATCAGCGATTCGCGGCCGGGTAGTGTAGCGCGTCTCTACCGGTACGGCGGGGGGATGGGACGCATCGGCGTGATCCCGGCGGTGTCGCAGCACTTCTGCGGTGAATGCAACCGTCTGCGCGTCACTGCGGATGGACGGGTGCGCCCCTGTCTCTTCTCTGTGGAGGAACTTGACCTGCGGACCGTATTGCGCAGCAGCGACGACGATATTCATCTGAAAGCCGTGCTGGCCTCGGCTGTCGCCGCAAAGCCCGAAAAACACCGCATCGGCGAGAGCAACTTCGAGCAGGGCTCGCGCCACATGCACGGCATCGGCGGCTGACCCCGCCCCTCACTTCACTCCCTTCAACTTCAATCCTTACGGCGCAAGCGCCGCCGGAATCCGATCCTCACAGGGAATACGTACCTGGCACAGTCCGCATGGGGTCGCACCTGTCCCGTAAGCTTGCGTGGCATGCGGGGTGGTGACTTCACGGATATATTGACGGCAGCGTTCCTTGTCATGGCCATGGACGGTCGTGATGGCGTCGGCCGGGCAGCGTCGCACGCAGGCACCACACTGCCCGCGCGCGTGCCACAGGCACCAGGCCTGGTGATTGTCGCCGTAGGGTCGCTCGCTGGCGGGCAGATCGATGCGGGCCACCACCGAACCGAAGCGTACCGCTTTGCCCCAGAGGGTGATCAGGCCGTCGCTGAGCCCGAAGGTGCCCAGCCCTGCGACAAATGCGGTATGGCGTTCGGACCAGTTGGAAGCGAGCCCCTGGTTGGGGGACTGCTGGTAGGCGAAATCGGGCAGGCGCTCCGGGGCTACGGCGGGAAATCCCGCCTTCGTTAGTTTCTCGGCCAGATGCAGCCGCAGCTCGCAGTTGAACTGCTCGCCGTAAAAGCGGGAGCGGGCCCAGCGTTCCGCGGGCAGAGTCTGCTCTTTCCCTTCGTCGGCACGGGTCTGGGCGGTCTGGGGCAGGACGTAGCTGATCACCCGCAGCTCCCGAGACTGGATGGCGATATCCGGATGAGCCATGGCAAAGGTCTCCTCCGGGGTCCAGTAGAAGGGGCCGATCATCTCCTTGAAGCGGTGGAAAAAAGGGTCATCGCCTCGCGCAACGGCGACATGGGGGGCATCCCAGGCTTTTTCGGGCTCTTTCAGGTGAAGATTGTTGCTCGGCGCGTTCTGCCAGAAGTCGTGCACGATCTCTTCGATCCATGAGATTTGCGGGTGTGACATGGTGTCCTTCCTCTATAATCGGTTGAGGTGGATGGCATTTTCCTACTACCTTGGTCGGTTTTTTTGGTCCTGTCAAGGCAGCGTCCCCGCAGTTCTTTCTTCCTTGCGTCACTTCACCAGTACTGTCCACAGAATCCCGGCACCGATCGCTGAACCGATCACGCCGGCCACATTCGGTGCCATGGCGTGCATCAGCAGATAGTTGCTTGGATCGGCCTGGCGGCCGACGGTCTGGACTACGCGCGCCGAGTCTGGAACGGCGGAAACTCCCGCTGCGCCGACCAGGGGATTGATTTTATCCGTGAGAAAAAGATTGAGAAATTTAGCGAACAGGATGCCGCCGGCGGTGGCGACGCAGAAAGACAGCGCACCCAGGCCGAAAATAAGGATCGATTGCGAGGTGAGAAAGTGATCGGCGCTGGTGCTGGCGCCCACGGAGAAGCCGAGCAGAATGGTGACGATGTCGATCATGGCGTTGCGGGCGGTGTTGGCCAGGCGGTCGGTGACGGTGCACTCCTTGAGCAGGTTGCCGAAGAACAGCATGCCGATCAACACCATGGAGCCCGGCGCGATCATGGCGCAGATCAGAAACGCAGCGATGGGAAAGATGATACGCTCGCGCTTGCTGACGGTGCGTGGTGCTTTCATGTGGATGCGCCGTTCCTGTTCGGTGGTGAGCAGGCGCATGATGGGGGGCTGGATGACGGGAACCAGCGCCATGTAGCTGTAGGCGGCGATGGCGATGGAGCCGAGCAGGTGCGGGGCCAGTTTGGCGCTGAGAAAGATGGCGGTGGGGCCGTCCGCGCCGCCGATGATGCCGATGGCTCCGGCTTCTGCGGGGGTAAAGCCAAGATAGAGCGAGCCGAGCAGGGTGAGGAAAATGCCGATCTGGGCGGCGGCGCCGAGCAGCACCAGCTTCGGGTTGCTCAGCATGGTGGAGAAGTCGGTCATGGCGCCGATGCCGAGAAAGATCAGGGGCGGAAACAGCCCCTGGCTGACGCCGAAATAGATATAGCTCAGCACGCTGCCTTCGTCATAGACGCTCAGGGGCATTCCTGCGATGGCGGGGATGTTGCCGACGATCACACCGAAGCCGATGGGGATCAGCAGCAGGGGCTCGTAATCCTTGGTGATTGCCAGGGTGATGAAGATGATGCCGATGACGATCATCAGCAGATGCCCCCAGGTCAGAGACATGAAGCCGGTATTCTGGAAAAAGTCGCTGAGCAGTTCCATGACGATCTCTCCCTTTGAAGAGAAGTGTTTTCATAATGATGGCAGGTGGAGGCCTCAGGTTGGGGACTCTTCTTGTCAAGGGACGCATAAACCCATCCCTGGGGCTTAGCGTCGCCATCCCTGGCGACGGATACCCTTGCCAAGAAGAGTCCCCAACCTGAGGCGACGGACCGTTGTCAGATCATTGCGTTGTTTTTGGTCGATGGAATCGTTGTCTACTGCGGAGAAACCAGGACCAGCTCCTGCCCCTGGCTGACGGAATCGCCCTCCTGCACGTTCACCGCAGCAACGGTGCCGCCGATGCGCGCATTGATTTCATTCTCCATCTTCATCGCTTCCATTTTGAGGAGCGGTTCGCCGGCCGCAACCTTATCGCCGACCTTGACATAGACGGTCAGGATGGAGCCGGGGATCGGGGCGGTCACCCGGCCGGGCTCTGCGGACCCTGAGCCGGCCGCAGGGGGCATTTGAGGTGGTGCGGGAGCCGGAGCACGGGATGCGCGATTTTCATCTATCCGGCTGTCCTCCGCATGGTTGAAGACCTCTGCCACCCGGTCGATGTTCACGGTGATCTCGCGGCCGTTGACATCGAAGGTCGCCTCCTCGGCGCCCAAATCTAGAAGTTCGATGCAGAACGATTTACCGTTCAGGGTCAGTTCGTATTTACGCATGGGGGCCTCCTTCGGACAGCGATCTCATGCGACCGGCGGAATTCCAGATGGAACCCTGTCCCGGCCTGCGGCGAATGGTGATGCGTTGTCGGTCGCCCCCCGCCCGCTCCATTTCCAGATGCAGGACCAGTGTGAGCGCCGCGATAACCTCCTCGTCATCGGGCGGATCGGGCCCGGTTTCGCTCTTGTCTTGTGCAGTGGGGGCCGCCGGGGCCGATGTCGCGCCGCGCAGGCGGTCGAACAGGGCCAGCAGGTTCGGCAGGCGCGCAATAAACAGGCTGATGAGCGCCAGACCGCTGAACACCACCAGCATGCCGGTCAGGGTGATGCCCAGCCCCTGGCCCTCAATGACATTGTCCCAACTCAGTTTCATGTTGTTCTCCCTTGATCCACAAAAACATCAGATGTCCGGCTGATTGCAGAGGCCAGGATCACAGCGGGATGTTGCCGTGTTTCTTGCGGGGGTTGGCCTCCTGTTTGCCTTCGAGCATGTTCAGGGCCTTGCAGATACGAAAACGGGTGCGCTGCGGCAGGATCACCGCATCGATGTAGCCGCGTCGCGCTGCGGCATAGGGGTTGGCGAAGGCCTCGGCGTATTCTTTTTCCTTCTCCGCCAGGATGTCCTTCCCCTGTTCGGGGTTCTTGGAAATTTCCCGTGCATGCAGAATTTCCGCTGCTCCGCGCGCGCCCATGACGGCGATCTCCGCGGTGGGCCAGGCATAGTTGATATCGCCGCGCAGATGCTTGCTGCTCATGACGCAATAAGCGCCTCCATAGGCTTTGCGCAAGGTCACGGTCACCTTGGGAACCGTCGCTTCGGCGTAGGCGTAAAGCATTTTCGCGCCGTTGCGGATGATGCCGCCGTATTCCTGGGCGGTGCCGGGGAGAAAGCCGGGGACGTCGACAAAGGTCACCACCGGAATGTTGAAGGCGTCGCAGAAGCGCACAAAGCGCGCGCCTTTGACGGAGGCACTGTTGTCGAGCACACCGGCCAGATGCTGAGGCTGGTTGGCGACGATGCCGACCGAACGGCCGTCATAGCGCCCGAAGCCGGTAATGAGATTGGGGGCGTAATCAGGCTGCAATTCGAGAAAGCGACCGTCGTCGACCGTTTCAGCCACAACGTGCCGGACATCGTAGGGTTCGTTGCTGCTCTCCGGGATCAGCGCCGCCAGGGCTTCGCTTTCACGCTCGGGCGGGTCTTCGCTCTCCACCCGCGGTGGCGGCTCCATATTGTTCTGCGGAATGTAGCTGAAAATTTCGCGCAACTGCCCAATGGCCTGCATTTCGCCATCCACGGCCAGGTGTGCGGTGCCGCTGCGAGAGGCGTGGACATCGGCGCCGCCCAGCGTCTCCACGTCTACGGCTTCGTGGGTTACCGCCTTGACCACTTTGGGGCCGGTGAGAAACATATAGCTCTGGCCGCGTACCATGACGGTGAAATCGGTGAGGGCAGGGGAGTAGACGGCGCCGCCGGCGCAGGGTCCGAATATGCCTGACAGCTGCGGAACGACGCCCGACGCCATGACATTGCGCAGGAAGATCTCGCTGTATCCAGCCAGGCTCTCGATCCCTTCCTGGATGCGCGCGCCGCCCGAATCATTGAGCCCGATCAGCGGTGCGCCGTTCTTGACGGCCATATCCATCACTTTGCAGATCTTCTCCGCAAAGGTTTCCGAAAGAGAGCCGCCGAACACGGTGAAATCCTGCGAGAAGACGTAAACCAGCCGTCCGTCGATGGTGCCATATCCAGTGACCACTCCGTCTCCGGGGAATTGCTTCTCCTGCATCCCGAACTGATGGCAGCGGTGCGTCTTGAATAGATCGAATTCTTCGAAGCTGCCTTCATCGAGCAGGCACTCCACGCGTTCGCGGGCCGTCATCAAGCCTTTGGCGTGTCGTTGCGCGATGCGCCTGCGTCCTCCCCCTTCAAGGGCCTGGCGGCGTTTTTCGAGAAGTTCAGTGATCTTGTCTTCCATTTTCATGTTCTGTTTCTCCTGGGTAATCAGCCCTTCAGCCGTTGTAGTAGATGGAATACAGGGTTTCGCTGCCGAGCAGCGCATCGACCTGGGACTGCAGCTCCCGGCGGCGTTGATCTTCGACCCAGGCCTGCCAGTTTTCCAGGGCGCGCCAACTGCTGATGACCAGCCGCTCCTCGGGATCGTCGTAATTGATGAGGGTTTCGCCCGAAATGTAACCGGGGCAGGTGTTAGCCAGGGCACGCATCTTCAGGAGCAGGGGGCGCAGATCTTCTTCCTTCTCCCGGGGGACGCGGCGCACGATGATGATCTTGACGGCCATGGAGGTCTCCTTCTACCTGTTGTTGGAAGAAAAACCAGTTTATATGTTTTTTTAATAAATCAGTTTCAATTTTTAACAGATTATTGCGGGAATTGCAAATGGAGAAATGCGTTTTTTGAGGTGTGAATAAAAGCGGTGGAGGAGATGCGTGACTGCAAAGGGAAAAATGGTTTCCGGTCGTGGGGCAAAAACTGTTATCATAAACGATTGTACGGTTATGGTGTACGAGTGAAAAACGTATGTGACGGGGGTTTCATGGCGAACCAGCAAAAGGGTGAAGGCGGCCTGTTCAAGGGGATCTTCGCCAGTTATCTGATTTTGGTCCTGCATGCCTTGCTGATGCTGCTGCTCGGCCTGCTCGTGGTTTTCTTCCGCGGCGTGGTGGAGTACATGCTCTGGATCGTTCTTGGCGGACTGGCCCTGATCGGTCTGTCGGGCTATATTTTTTACCGGCGCATAAAAAATCGCAGCGGGCAGCTTGGCACCATTCTCAACGATCCCGCTTTTCGCGACCGACCGGTGGAGATTAGCTTTCTGGGCGGGCTCGCATCGGTGCGGCTCGGCAACCGCGGCCAGTGGGGTGAGGGAGCTACGGCGATCGAGGGCGGGCAGGCCCCGCAGCTGGAGGATCCTGAAGCGGTGCGCCGCCGTGAGCTGGCGCGCCTGGTGCTGATGCTCGACAAAGAACTGATAACCCAGGAGGAATACGATAAGCTTAAAAGAGACCTGCTCAAGGACTGATGGTGTCGTAACAAAGAAGGTCACTGCTTCAGCGTGGGGTCGTCACTCCCATGACAAGGGGCACTTTTCGCCATCCCTGGCGCCAAACACCCTTGACATGGGAGTGACGACCCCGCGGGGTGAAGAGATCGAAAAGGATCAACCTTTGAGCAGGGTTTTCGTGAACCCAATTAAAAGGAGGTTGCCCCATGAGTGTTTTCCGCAGGTGGTATTGCAGTTGTTCAGGAGAACCCAGGGAGCTTAACTATGAACGGGTTCTCGAAGATGAAACACTGGGCGAGCCGTTCTGCGACCTCTGCGGCGCGACGCCTTCCTCCGATCCCAAGCATACGATTGCTTTCAGAGATGAAGAAGATTATGAGGATTGAAGAAAAGTGCGGCGCCGTTCACCTTTGAGGAGACGGCGCCGCACTTTTTGCGCTTCAATCAGCCGTTTTCGCTCTCCCACTGGCTTCCCTGCCAGGGGGTGGGCGGCACAATCTCATCGCACAGCAGGGGGCGCGGCGTCTGGTAGGGAGGCAGCTGCAGCAGGGTGACATCTGTGAGTAGGCGCAACTCGCGGTAAAGATCCTGCGGGTGTTTGAGATGGGTCTTTGAGAGATGTATTGGCAGAAAATAGCGCGGTCGCAGTTTTTCGACCAGCTTGCGCACATCATCGGTGCACAGGTGAAAGGATCTGCGGGCTTTGTCTTTGTGGGTGCGCAGATAGCTGCATTCGCAGATCAGCAGGCTCAGGTCGGCGAACAGCTCTTCGGCCTGTTTAAAGTTGGCGGCGGTGGCGCCGATATCGGTCAGGTAGCCGATGGAGGGGTGCGGTGATTCTCTGTGGATTTTTCCATAGAGATCCTCACCTGTGAAGTTTTTTTCTCCTTGCCGGGTTTTTACCCGAATCGGGAGGTAGAGCTTTTTTCGTAATAGTTCTTTTTCAACTCCTGCAGCCAGTGCGCCGGGATCAGACCAAAGGCTTCAAGCGCCTGCGAGTCGACCTGAAACCCCGGTTTTTCCGTAATGCGAAAGCCGAGCACCGGGATCTTGTGATCGAACAGGGCGGCTTCGACCTGCAGGTGACCGTTGGCGTAAATCAGCGCGTCTCTGCGTTCTTCACGCCCGAGAAAAGTTCCCCGGTAGCCCTGGCTGCCGGAAAACAGGGTACGGGCAAAGTGAGTCGGGTGTACTTCATGTACCCGCAGGTCCGACCAGAAACCCTCCGCCAGGTTCCAGTCGTATCCCCCCAGCTTGCGTTCCATGCGGGCGGCCAACCCCGGCGGGCCGTAAATATCGTACACGCGTCCCGACACCATGCTGTGGCGCACGAAGGCGTCCATCCCCATGAAATGATCCATGTGGGCATGGCTGATGAAAATGGCGTCAATCGATTTGATGGTGCGTTTGGCCAGGTGATGCAGCGGGCCGCAGTCGAACAGCAGGCTGCGCCCGGTGGCGCGGGCTCGCACCAGCAGCAGGGGATCATCGAGCAGGCCGGCATGGAAAGTCGGCTCGATCTGTTTGAAAACTGAGGGAAGAATCATGATCCGCCCCTTGGCTGTGAGATTCGCGTCCCTCATAGTATGCAGCACAGAAGTTCCGTGAACAAGGAGAGCCCTATGGGAGGTCACCGAATTACATCAACCTGCACCGCCTGTGGACAGTGTTTTTTCATCTGTCCCGTAGGGGCGGTTGTCGAACGGGAACCGACTGGGTATGACATTGATTCCGATGTCTGCATCGATTGCGGTCATTGTCGGGCAGTCTGTCCGCCCGGTGCAATTGAGGGCGTTTCATCCCCTTTTGATCAGGGCTGATCAGCCGTTCACCGGCAGACGGAAAATGACAAGGAGAAGACAGAATGAATAATGACCACGATAACCTGTGCATCAACACTCTGCGCATGCTGGCGGTGGATATGATTGAGAAGGCGGGATCAGGGCACCCGGGGCTGCCGTTGGGCGCCGCCCCCATGGCGCATGTGGTGTGGAGCCGGTACCTGCGCTTTAATCCGAAAAACCCGGACTGGTGCGACCGCGACCGTTTCGTCCTTTCCGCCGGGCACGGTTCCGCCCTCCTTTATGCGCTGCTGCATCTCAACGGCTATGATCTGAGCCTCGAAGATCTCAAGCGCTTCAGGCAGTGGGGCAGCGCCGCGCCCGGACACCCGGAGCGGGGTGTCACGCCAGGGGTAGAGGTGACGACCGGCCCCCTCGGGCAGGGTTTTGCCAACGGGGTCGGTTTGGCCATGGCGGAGCGCTTCCTGGCGGCGCGCTTCAACCGCTGCAGCCAGTCCGTGGTCGACCACTGGACTTATGTTCTGTGCAGCGACGGCGATCTGATGGAAGGGCTCTCCTATGAATCCGCGTCCCTTGCCGGACACCTCAAACTCGGCAGGCTGATCTGTCTGTATGACGACAACAGCATTTCGCTGGCGGCTGGCACCCGGTTGACTTTCAGCGAAGATGTGCAGCGGCGTTTTGAGGCCTGTGGCTGGCAGGTGCTTCAGGTATCGGATGGTAATGATGTGGAGGAAATCGACCGCGCGATTCAGGCGGCCCGTGTCGAAGCACAGCGTCCGTCGCTGATCATGGTGCGCACCCGGATCGGCTACGGCAGCCCGGGGCGGCAGGGGACTCCCGATGCACATGGCGCGCCGCTGGGAACTGAGGAAACGGTGGCAACTAAGGATTTTTTCGGCTGGCCGCTCGAGCCGGACTTTCATATCCCCGATGAGGCGCTGGCGTACCGTGAGGAGAAAATCGCTGCCGGCGCTGCACTGGAGCACCAGTGGAACGAACGGATGACGGTCTGGAATGAAGCCTGTCCGGAAGTGCGTGAGCACTGGGGCCGGGCCATGCGGGGTGAGCTGCCGCACGACTGGGATGCCGGCATCCCGGTTTTCGGCGCCAATGCCAAGCCCGTGGCGACCCGCTCAGCCGGCGGCGAGATCATGAATGCCATTGCGCGAAAAGTGGAAAATTTCATTGGCGGCTCGGCCGATCTCGATCCTTCGACCAAGACCGCCTTGAAAAGGGGGGGCAGCTTTCAGGGGCCGGGGGCTGATTTTGATTCCATCCCCGGAAAGCAAACCGGTCGCTGTGACTATGGCGCCTCCAATATCGCCTTCGGCGTGCGTGAGCATGCCATGGGGGCGATCCTCAACGGTCTGGCGGCGCATGGCGGCGTCCGTCCCTTCGGCGCGACCTTTTTCGTCTTCTCCGATTATATGCGTCCCGCTATCCGGCTGGCGGCTCTCAGCGAACTCGAGGTGACGTACGTTCTGACCCATGATTCCGTTGCGGTCGGCGAGGACGGTCCGACCCATCAGCCGGTGGAGCATCTGGCCGGTTTCCGTGCCATGCCCAATTTGGTGGTGCTGCGCCCGGCCGACGCCAATGAAACCGCCGAAGCCTGGCGGGTGGCCATGACGCATCGGGGTGGGCCGGTGATGCTGGTGATGAGTCGTCAGAATCTGCCTGTTATTGATCGGCAGCGGTTTGCGCCGGCCAAAGGTTTGATGCACGGCGCCTATATTCTGGCAGAAGCCTCCGATGAAGACCCACGCCTGATCCTGATCGCTACCGGGGCCGAGGTGCATGCGGCGCTGGAAGCCCGCGAGCGTCTTGAAAAGAAGGGTGTCGCCACGCGCCTGGTCAGCATGCCGTCCTGGGAGCTTTTTGAGGCGCAGCCGGAGGACTATCGGAAGCAGGTTCTGCCCGGCTCAGTTGATGCCCGTCTGGCCGTCGAGGCCGGCTGTGGTCAGGGGTGGCACCGTTATGTTGGAGCGCGCGGTGCTGTGCTTTGTCTCGATCGCTTCGGGGCCAGCGCGCCGGGGGAAGAAGTGCTGCAGCGGTTCGGTTTCAGTGCCGACGAAATCGAGCGGCGCGCCCTGATGCTGCTTGATTCAGAATAAGGGTGATAGTGTCGCACCAGGTTTGCGACGTTGCAGCCATTTGAATTGCGACGTTTCTGTCACGTCGCAAAAAAATTCTCCGAATTTGTTGATGTCTCTTAAATGTTTGAAATTTAAAGAACTATTTTGGATTTAAGATTGTGGCACGTCCCTTGATAAAAGAATGGGTGAAATGCGTTAAAGCATAAGGCTTACTGCCGCATGCGGCACAATTAACCCATAACTACAAGGAGGAGTTGCCATGTTGACTAACAGCCTGTTTCGCGAGTTGGAAAATCTGAGAAGGGAAATCGATGATGCGTTTCGCGGGGTACGGATCACGACCGGCTTGTTCAGTCCTGATTTTCTACCGGGCCTGGGGCTGGCCAATTATCCGCAGGTCAATCTGAGTGAGGACGAGAATGCGTTCCATCTTGAAGCGCTGGTGCCCGGCGTCGAACCTGCGGATCTTGATCTCAGCGTCATGAACCGGACTCTGACCCTCTCCGGCGAGCGCCGTGAATTAGAACACAAGGATGCCAGCTGTCATCGCAACGAACGCGGTAGCGGCCGCTTCCTGCGGACGATCGAGTTGCCGTCCGAAGTTGAAAATAATGCGATCAAGGCCGAATATCGAAACGGGGTTCTGCGGGTCACTCTGCCCAAGGCAGAAAGCGCCAAACCCCGCAAAATAACGGTAAAAGCCTCGTAATAGAAAGATTTCGGGAAAGATCCGTTGATGAAGGGAGGTTGTACCATGAGTGAAAGAAATCTCACCATCAGTCATGACGAAAACCGGTCTCTGCGCCCTTATGGAGACAGCACAAGGACTGCGCACCCTGCTGTGGATATCTTCGAAAACGAGGACGCATGGATTTTTCTGGCCGATATGCCCGGCGTGAACAAAGATCGCCTTGACGTCAACATCGATCAGGATGTGCTGACGCTGCGCGGCCGGGTCGAGGAAGAACCTGAGGGTGAAAAACTGCTGCGCGAATTCACCACCGAGGCGTACATGCGGCAGTTCCAGCTTCCCGGCGACATTGACGCCGACAAGGCGGAAGCTTCCATGAAAAACGGGGTGCTGACCTTGAAGCTGCCCAAGAGTGAAGCCGCCAAACCGCGCCGCATTGAGATCACCACTCACTAATCGTGATCAATTGAACAAAAAAAGGGCCGCTTGCCGCAGGATCGGGCAAGCGGCCCTTTTTTGTGGCCGATGAGCAGAATGAGATTGTGACAGCTGTTTACGCTTCTGTGAAAAGGCTGAAAGAAGACGAGAATAGAAATCTTGTCAACCCGCAAAAAATCTGGTAAAAATTGGATGGTTAAAAAAAACAAATTATATTTTAATCTAATAGCGACCCGTTTCAGGTCACCGGGGAGTAAAATGCATTGAAATAGGCCCGCAGGGTTCCGACATGCTTTTCGTCGTCGCGCGCCAACATGCGGAAGCGTTCTTTGAGTTTTTCATCCTTGAATTCAACTGCGGTGCCGATATGGACGCCGATGAATTCTTCTTCGAGTTCGATGGCCTTGAGCAGCGCCTGCTTTTCCGTGGGCGGGTCGTTTTCGAGATTGCGCAGCAGGCTTTGCGCCTTGAGCAGCAACAGCTCAAGGCGGGATTTGCCGATTTTGACTCCGGCAAAACTTTCCGACTGCGGCAGCACGCGGGCGTAGCGCACCTGGTTGGCGTGGTCAGCTTCGTCTTTGGCAAGCTGAAGCATCAGTTCCTGAAGTTTCTCGTTGCCGCGCACGGCATGGGCCATGCGGCGGTAGATCAGGCACATGGTGCTTTCGATCTCAGAGCAGATATCAAAAAATTCCTGCATAAAGAGTTTCTCCATTTGGAAAGTTAAAATTAGACGTATTTTAGAAAGAAGGGCGGCAAAATGCAATGGAAAAGCATCTCTTGTCGGGCTTTCAGATGAAACCCGGAGGGATCTTGACTCTTCAAACGAGTTTGCCCGTTGATTTCTGCAGTCGTCGGTGTACGATGATGGGCCGGTTAGCGGCGCGTCCTTCCAATGACATTCCGGACATTCCGCCAGGCTGCAGAAACTTTCGGTTCCATTCTGTCGAGCGGACGGTTTTATGATAGGCAGTCCCTGGGAGATCGGGATATTTTGCGGCACCCTGCTGCTGGGGTTGGTGGCCGGCTGGGTCATGCACCGTTCCGATTTCTGCCTGGCTTCGGCTTTTCGCGACCTGTTCTTGTTTCGTTCAACCTTCATGCTGCGACAGATTGTCCTGACAGTGCTGGTCGGTCTGGTGCTGTTCGAAGCGCTGCAGCTATCCGCTCTGGTCGCCGAGATGCCCTTTCCTATGATGGGGCCGGCCAGTTGGACCCACCTGCTGGGCGGCGCTGTTTTTGGTTTCGGGATGGTTCTGGCCGGCGGCTGCGTCTTCGGAACCCTTTACAAGGCGGGAGCCGGCAGCGCAACCAGTTTGACGGCCATTGGCGGGATCGTATCGGGATGCATGATCTACGGGTGGATTCATCCCTGGTGGCAACCCCTGCGGGAACGCCTCACCTGGTCGACCTCCTGGGATCTTCCCGGCGCTCTCGGCGTATCGGCGCTTCTGTTCAAAGCAGTCACTGCGGTTTTTCTGCTCGCCATGGTCCTTTACTGGTTTCAGCACGGTACCCTGCGCCGTGCAGCACATGCGCAGGGCTACCTGCAGCCCTGGCACGCCGCCTTGGCGCTGGGAACGATCGGTGCCTTGTCGGTACTGTTGGTCGGCATGCCCCTGGGGCTGACCACCGCCTATACAAAAGTCGGTGCATGGCTGGTGACGCTGGCAGCGCCCCATTCCGCCCAAGTGCCGGATTATTTCAGTACCATTGCGATGGATTTTCGTACCGTTCTGGGTGCGATGCCTTTGACCGGGGGGCCCTCGCCACACTGGGACGGTATCTCCCTGGTGCAGTATCCTCTGATTCTGGGAGTTTTTTTCGGTTCAGCGCTGTCGGCCGTGCAGCTGGGAGAGTGGCATTTTCGTTGGCGTCTGCCCTCGAATCAGTATCTTCTGGCCTTGGCGGGAGGGGTGATGATGGGACTGGCATCGCGCCTTGCCCCAGGCTGCAATGTCTGGCATGTTCTGGGAGGGTTGCCGATTCTGGCAATCGGCAGTATTCTGTTCACCTTGGGGCTTTTCCCGGGGGCCTGGCTGGGGGCGAGAGTCATCACTCGCCTGCTGGCCTGAGAGATCGTTTTTTCGTTCAGGACGGGGTTGGTCGGTCCTGATGAAAGAGAGGTTGTCGGCACTATGAGTCAGGAACTGCAATTCGACCTTCGCGGCCAGATCTGCCCCTCCACTCTTTTGACCGCACTGCGTGAAGTCAACCGTCATCGCAAGGATCTGCGCCGGGGGAGTCTAAGGCTGACCATCCATACGGACAACCGCGACTCTACCGCCACAATTCCCGAAGCGGTGCGCAATATGGGGTACCGGGTGACGGTGGAAAAAAAAGAAGGACACTACCTGCTTCATATCGACTTTCCCATTGAAGACCAGGGGGCGGGTTTATGAGCTCAATTCTCTCACATCAAAAGGATGCAGTGTTCGTGGAGCAGGAACCGGAAAACGAAATGGAACGCCTGCGGCGTGAAAACGCCCAGCTGCGAAAAGACAAGGCGCTGCTTTCCGATTACATCCGCAGCAAGACCAATCAGTTATTGCGTGTCATGGGGACAGCTACCCTGCAACCTGAAGAACTCGATGATGCCACGCTGGTGGAGGTCGACCCTATCGGTATTGTGGCGGAATCCTTCCAGCAGGTGCTTGAACACCTGCGCGAGACCAACGAGGATCTTGACGAGGCGCGACAGAATCTGCAGGCCGTGTTCGACTCTGTCGGCGTTGGCATCATGGTGGTTGACGCCGGTATGCACATCGTCTCCTTCAATCGCAAGATGCGTGAATGGTTTGACATCGACGACAGTGCAATAGGCAAATCCTGCCGAGGTGTGGTTTGTGATGGGGCTCAACCGCGGAACGGCTGCATCTTTCATGACGTGATGGTTTCGCGGCGCGGCGAAAAATGCAGCGATACCCTATTGGGCGACCGGCATTACCAGGCCATGGCAGCACCGATCAAAAATGCGCGGGGGGAAATCGACCGTGTCATTATCGTCTACGCAGATATAACCGACCGCAAGCGTATGGAGGATGTGCTGCGCGAGGCCCAGATCCGCATGCACTCGATTTTTGCCTCTGTTCAGGCGGGAATTATTCTGGTTGACTGCGAAACCCGTGAAATCGTCCATGCCAATCCGGCGGCGGAGGATATCACCGGATATCGTCTCCACGATATGGTCGGGCACCCATGCCAGGGGTTCATCTGCATGACCCCGAAGGGGCAGTGCCCGGTCCTCGACCTGGGAGAAACGGTTGAGCGAGCCGAAACGGAGATACTCCGTGCGGATGATCGCAGTTTGCCGATCCTGAAGACGATTGTTCCGATCGATCTTGATGGCCGCCCCCATCTGCTTGAAACCTTTGTTGAGATTACTGAGCTCAAGCTCATGGAGGAATCTCTGCGCCAGGCCCTGACCGAGGTGCAGTCAGGGCGCGAACGCATCGATGCCATCGTGCGTTCCATCGGCGATGGGGTGGTGGTGACAGACACTGAAGACAGGGTCGTCCTCATAAACCCGGCTGCCGAAGAATTTTTCAAGGTTTCTCTGGTGGGGAAAAATATCCATGATGTTGGTTCTTTGTTCGAAGATCAGCGTCTTTACCAGAACCTGGTGTCTGCACTGACATCAAGTGAAACGGGTGATTTTCACCGGACTCCCGCGACAGGCGAAGGCGAGAAGTCACGTGTACTGCAGGGGCGTTCGTCGGTGATTCGCGATCTTGACGGGCGAGAGCGGGGGCACGTTTTGACTCTGCGTGACCTGACCCGCGAGCGCGAGGTGGAGCGGTTGAAGCGGGAGTTCGTCTCCAATGCCGGTCACGAATTGCAGACCCCTCTGACGGCGATCATCGGGTTTTCCGAGCTGCTGATCGGCGAGGAGGATCTGCCGGAAGAAACCCGCCAGGAGTGCCTGCGGTTTATCAACGAAAAAGGCGAGGAACTTTCAACGATTGTCGACAACCTTCTGGATATCAATCGCATCGCTTCGGGACGCAGGCTGCAACTTCACCCCGAAACATGCGACTTGCGCCAGTTGGTTTCCGAGGTGCTGGACCCCTTCCGCAGCAAATTCATCAAGCACGATTTTGTCCTTGATTTTTCGCCGGAATCCCTTCTTTATCGGGTGGATCCGCAGAAGCTGAAAAAGGTGCTCGAGGGCCTGCTCTCTAATGCCGTGAAATTTTCTCCGGAAGGGGGAAAGGTCCGCCTGCTCTGCAAGAGGTTGGGCGACGGGTTCGAATTGAGCATCTCGGACGAAGGAATCGGCATGGCGCCGGAGCAGGTCCAGCGGATGTTCGAAGTCTTCTATCGCGGTCATACGAGCAACCCGGCTTTCAGCGGCACCGGCCTGGGCCTGGCCATCGTCAAGGAAATGGTCGACGCTCACGGCGGAAAAATATGGGTCGACAGCCAGCCCGGGCAGGGGACGAGTTTTCATGTCAAAATTCCGCTGCTCGATAACTCCGATGCCTG
>NPIE01000746.1_pt1 | contig 58896 bp, 60 predicted proteins | sample 8637661 | NCBI WGS metagenome assembly NPIE01 (sample SAMN07420842, study PRJNA396082) | bioreactor metagenome | isolation source: sample BA12 brine-fed electro-methanogenic bioreactor BA | place: Japan: Kochi | collected 2016-12-09 | reverse complement strand
CAGCACGAGCACGGGCTCGACCCCGAGGAGCGCGGGACGGGTCTGGGGCTTGCGATCTCGCGGGGGCTTGCCGTGCTGCTCGGCGGTGCGGTCACGCTGCGCAGCGCGCCCGGCGAGGGCTCGACGTTCACGCTGCTGCTGCCGGAGCGGACGGCTTCAGCCGAGGAGAGCGACGAGAACCGCTGACGGCCCGGGTCACTCCGGGTCGGCGGAGGGCTTCTCGGCGCCGATCATGACGCGTCCGGCCTCCACGCGCACCGCGTAGGTGGTGAGCGGCCGCGGGTGGCGCAGGGCGTCGCCCACCGCCTCGAGCACCCCGGTCCAATCGGTCCAGCGAACGACGCTGCCGTCGGTGACGTCGAACTGCGACGCGTGCAGCGGGCAAGTGACCACGGAGCCCTCGAGCGTGCCCTTGAGCAGGTTTCCGCCCATGTGCGGGCAGCGCGCCTGCGTGGCGTAGAAGTCGTCGTCCACACGGGCGAGCAGCACCGTCTTGCCGTGCGCCTCCACGCCGGTCATTCCTCCCGGTGCGAGCGCGTCGCTGCCGAGAACATCGACGAACCCGTCCATGCGACCCTCCTCCATCCCGCGCCGTGGGTGTCTGCCCGGTTCCTACCCGTGGGACAACGGGTTTCACGCCGGGGCGTCGCGCGCAGCCAGCCCCGCGGCCGTCTCGAGCACGAGCAGCGCGGCGAGACGCACCGTGCGCCCATCGGCCGCATCGGCCGCCGCATCCACCTCGGTGACGTCGACGGCTTTCACGCGCGGGTCGCGTGCGAAGTGGAACGCGAAGGAGCGCAGCTCGTCGGCGCTGATGCCTCCCGGTGCGGCCGCATGGCAGCCCGGGACGGCGGCGCGATCGCAGACGTCGACGTCGAGGTCCACATAGACGGGCCGCCCGCCGGCGCCGGCGACGGCCAGCGCGCGCGCGGCCACCTCGGCCACCGGGCTCTCCCGCAGCGCTTCGCGCCCGATCACCGTTATCCCGAGCTCACGGGCCCGCTCGGCGTACGCCCGGGAGTTGGAGAAATCGGCGATGCCCACCTGCACCACGTTCGCGCCGGGCAGGCCGGCCTCGATGAGGCGGCGCACGGGCGAGCCGTTGGAGACGCCGTCGCGCAGGTCATGGTGCGCGTCGAGCGTGATGAGCCCCCAGGCGCCGAGGTCGTCATCGGCAAGCGCGTCCATGGCCGAGAAGGTGATCGAGTTGTCGCCTCCGATGGCGACGAGCAGGCGCGCGCGGCCGAGCGCGCCGCGGAGCGCGGCGCGTACGCGCGCCTCGCCGTCGGGTCCGTCGGGCTCCGGCACGTCGCCGAGGTCGACGGCGGAGAGCGCGGCGATGTCGACGCCGCGGCTCGCCGCGAACGTCGAGTACCGGCCGAGGGCCTCGCGCACGGCTGCTGGGGTGGTGTGCGCTTCGGACGGAGAGATCGAGGTCTCGTGAGCGGGGACGCCGATGATCGCGAGGTCGACCGCGCCCTCCGCGGAAGCCCGCGTGCCGAGCCACGCGCTCGCGCGCGGCCAGAGCGGGTCGTTCGGGAACGAAGAGTAGGACACGGCACGTCCGTTCTGCTCGGCAGGCTTCCAGTATATGGGCTATCGTCGAGTATGTACCACGGAGCGCCGCGGTCTATGTGGGGCGGAGGGCACGCCGCGTGCCGCGCGTCGAACCCGTCGTCCCGCTCACGAGGGAGGCGAGCGATCAGGATGCATGACGCGATCGTCGCAGGGGAGCGCCCGCTCTCGATCGACGAGGTCGTGGCCGTCGCGCGGGACCGCGCGCCGGTGCGCATCTCGGCAGGAGCGCTCGAGCGCATGGCGGAGACGCGGGCGCACGTCGACCGGCTCGCTCGTTCGGGCGAGCCCGTGTACGGCGTCAGCACCGGCTTCGGCGCGCTCGCCACCATCTACATCGAGCCCGAGAAGCGCACGCGCCTGCAGCGGTCGCTCGTGCGCTCGCATGCGGCGGGCAGCGGCGAGCCGGTCGAGGCCGAGGTCGTGCGCGCGCTCATGCTGCTGCGACTCGCGACGCTGCTCACCGGCCGCACGGGCGCGCGCCCGCTCGTGGCCGAGACGTACGCGGCGGTCCTGAACGCCGGCATCACCCCCGTCGTGCCCGAGCACGGCTCGCTCGGCTGCTCGGGCGATCTCGCCCCGCTCGCCCACTGCGCGCTCGTCTGCATGGGCGAGGGCGAGGCGTTCGCCCCCGACGGGCATCGTGCGCCCGCGCCTGAAGCGCTCGGCGCCGCCGGCATCGAGCCGCTCGAGCTGGCCGAGAAGGAAGGCCTCGCGCTCATCAACGGCACCGACGGGATGCTCGGCATGCTGGCGCTCGCGATCGCGGACCTGCGCCTCCTCGCGACCACGGCCGACGTGGCCGCCTCGATGAGCCTCGAGGCGCTTCTCGGCACCGACCGCGTGCTCGCGGAGGACCTCATCGCGCTGAGGCCGCACCCGGGGCAGGCCGCCGCCGCTCGCACCATGCGTCGGGTGCTCGAGGGCTCGGGGATCATCGCCTCGCACCGCGACGACGACCCGCGGGTGCAGGACGCGTACTCGCTGCGGTGCGCGCCGCAGGTGACGGGCGCGCTGCGCGACACGCTCGCGCACGCGGTGAGCGTGGCGGAGCGCGAGCTCGCCTCGGCCATCGATAACCCCGTGGTGCTGCCCGACGGCCGGGTGGAGTCCAACGGCAACTTCCACGGCGCACCGGTCGCCTACGCGCTCGACTTCCTCGCGATCCCCGTGGCCGACGTCGCGTCGATGAGCGAGCGCCGGACCGACCGGATGCTCGATGTGGCGCGCAGTCACGGGCTGCCGCCGTTCCTTGCCGACGACCCCGGGGTGGACTCGGGGCACATGATCGCGCAGTACACGCAGGCAGGCATCGTCGCCGAGCTCAAGCGCCTGGCCGTGCCCGCGAGCGTGGACTCGATCCCGTCCTCGGCCATGCAGGAAGACCACGTCTCGATGGGGTGGTCGGCGGGGCGCAAGCTGCGCCGCGCGATCGAGGGGCTCTCCCGTGTGCTCGCGGTCGAGGTCCTCACGGCCGCGCGGGCGCTCGACCTGCGCGCGCCGCTCGGGCCCGCGGCGGCGACCGCGGCCGTGCGCGACCTGCTGCGGACGCGCGTCGCGGGGCCCGGACCGGACCGCTGGCTTGCTCCCGAGGTCGAGGCGGCGAGCGAGCTCGTGGCGAGCGGCGCGGTCCTCTCGGCGGTCCAGGCGGTCATCGGTGAGCTGGAGTAAGGGGAGGAGAAGGCGATGAGCGAGGGCGCACGCCCGGTCCGCGCGCCGCGCGGGACGGAGCTTACGGCGCAGGGATGGCCGCAGGAAGCCGCCATGCGCATGCTGATGAACAACCTCGACCCCGAGGTGGCCGAGCGACCCGATGACCTCATCGTCTACGGCGGCTCCGGCAAGGCCGCGCGCGACTGGAAGAGCTTCGATGCGCTCGTGCGCACGCTCAGGACGCTGAAGGCCGACGAGACGATGCTCGTGCAATCGGGCAAGCCCGTGGGCGTGATGAGGACGCACGAGTGGGCGCCGCGCGTTCTCATCGCCAACAGCAACCTCGTGGGCGAGTGGGCGACTTGGGAGGAGTTCCGTCGCCTCGAGGCGATGGGCCTGCTGATGTACGGCCAGATGACGGCCGGGAGCTGGATCTACATCGGCACGCAGGGCATCCTGCAGGGCACGTATGAGACGTTCGCGGCGGTGGCCGCCAAGCGCTTCGGCGGCACGCTCGCGGGCACGCTCACGGTGACCGGCGGATGCGGCGGCATGGGCGGCGCGCAGCCCCTCGCCGTCACGATGAACGAGGGCGTCGTGCTCGTCGTGGAGGTGGATGCCGCGCGGCTCGAGCGCCGGGTGCGCGACCGCTATCTGGACGAGTGGACGATCGACCTGGACGATGCGCTCGCCCGGGTCCTCTCGGCCAAGGCGGAGCGGCGCGCGCTCAGCGTGGGGCTGGAAGGCAACTGCGCCGAGGTGCTGCCCGAACTGCTGCGTCGCGGCGTGGCGGTGGACATCGTGACCGACCAGACCTCCGCGCACGACCCGCTGCGCTATCTGCCCGTCGGCGTGAGCGTGGCCGAGTGGGACGAGTACGCCGCGCGCGCCCCCGAGGAGTTCATCGACCGCGCCCGAACGTCGATGGCGCGCCACGTCGAGGCGATGGTGGGCTTCATGGATGCGGGCGCCGAGGTCTTCGACTACGGGAACTCCATCCGCAAGGAGGCCGAGCTCGGCGGCTACGGCCGGGCCTGGGAGTTCCCCGGCTTCGTGCCCGCCTACATCCGGCCGCTCTTCTGCGAGGGCAAAGGCCCGTTCCGCTGGGCCGCGCTCTCCGGCGACGCCGCGGACATCCGCGCCACCGACGCGGCGATCCTCGAGCTCTTCCCGCAGAACGAGGCGCTCCGCCGGTGGATAGAGCAGGCCGCCGAGAAGGTCGCGTTCCAGGGGCTGCCGTCGCGCATCTGCTGGCTCGGCTACGGGGAGCGCGACCGGGCGGGCCTGCGCTTCAACGAGATGGTCGCCGACGGTCGCCTGACGGCGCCCATCGTCATCGGGCGCGACCACCTCGACTGTGGCAGCGTGGCATCCCCGTACCGGGAGACCGAGGGCATGCTCGACGGGAGCGACGCCATCGCCGACTGGCCGGTGCTGAACGCGCTCGTGAACGTCGCGTCGGGCGCCACGTGGGTCTCGTTCCACCACGGCGGCGGCGTGGGCATCGGCCGCTCGCTGCATGCCGGGCAGGTGACCGTGGCCGATGGCACGGAGCTGTCCGCCGCCAAGATCGAGCGCGTGCTCCAAAACGACCCGGGCATGGGCGTCGTCCGGCACGTCGACGCGGGCTACGAGCGCGCGGTCGAGGTGGCCGAGAAGACCGGGGTGCGGGTCCCGATGCGCGAGGGCGGGGAGCGATCGTGACCGCGACGCTCTTCTCGGCCATCGGCGAGCTCGTCACCAACGATCCCGCGCTCGGGGACGGTTCGGCGCTCGGCATCGTGCGCGACGCGGCGCTCGTGGCCGAGGACGGTCGCGTCGTCTGGGTGGGGAGCGCTGACGAGGCGCCTGCCGCAGACGAGCGGGTGGACCTCGGCGGTCGAGCCGTCGTCCCGGGCTTCGTGGACAGCCATACGCACCTCGTGTTCGCCGGCGAGCGGTCGGCCGAATTCGCCGCGCGCATGGCCGGCGAGCCGTACACGGGCGGCGGCATCATGACGACGGTGGCGGCGACCCGCGCGGCGTCCGATGCCACGCTACGCGCCAACGCGCGCCGGCTGCACGCCGAGATGACGGCATCGGGCACGACGACGATCGAGGCGAAGAGCGGCTACGGGCTCACCGTCGATGATGAGCGGCGCCTGCTCTCGATCTCGCGCGAGCTGACCGCCGAGACGACCTTCCTGGGGGCGCACGTGGTGCCCGCCGAGTCCGCGGCGGATCGCGCCGGGTACGTCGCGCTCGTCTGCGGGGCGATGCTCGACGCGTGCGCGCCGCACGCGCGGTGGATCGACGTCTTCTGCGATGTCGGGGCGTTCGGCGAGGACGAGGCGCGCGCCGTGCTCGCGGCTGGCGCCGCGGCCGGTCTCCTGCCGCGGCTGCACGGCAACCAGCTCGCGCGCGGGCCGGGCGTGCGGCTGGCGGTCGAGCTCGGCGCGGCGAGCGTCGACCACTGCAACCACCTCACCGAGGATGATGTCGAAGCCCTCGCCTCCTCGGCCACGGTGGCGACGCTGCTGCCCGGCGCCGACTTCTCGACGCGGGCTCCGTACGCCGACGCTCGTCGCCTGCTCGACGCGGGCGCCACGGTCGCGCTCGCGACCGACTGCAACCCGGGGTCGTCATACGTGACCTCGATGCCGCTTGTGATCGCGCTGGCGGTCAGGGAGATGCGGATGACGCCCGGCGAGGCGCTGTGGGCGGCGACGGCAGGCGGCGCGGCGGCGTTGCGCCGGGACGATGTCGGTCGCCTCGGCCCGGGCGCGCGTGCCGACCTCGCGGTGCTCGATGCGCCGTCATACGTGCACCTTGCGTACCGCCCGGGCGCGCCGCTCGTGGCGGACGTCTTCACAGGCGGCCGAACGGCCGTGACGGACAAGGAGTGAGCATGGACAAGCAGTTCCTCTCGGCGGAGATCGCATCGGCCATGCGGGCGCACGACAAGCCGCGGCTCTCGATCCTGCGTCTCGTGAAGAACGAGATCGACACGAAGGAGAAGGAGAGCGGCTCCGAGCTCGCGCCCGAAGACGTGGTCGCCGCGCTCAAGAAGGTGCTCAAGCAGACGGGCGAGACGCTCGAGGCCTCCGAGAAGGCCGGCACGAACGCCGAGCGCACAGCACTCCTCAAGCAGCAGGTGGAGATCCTGAGCGGCTACCTGCCCGCGCAGGTCACCGGCGACGAGCTCGCGGCGATCGTCGAGCGGGTGATCGCCGAGGGCGGGCTTACAGAGAAGCGCGACATGGGACGCGCGATCGGGCTCGTCGTGGCCGAGTGCGGCGGCAACTGCGACAAGGCCGAGGTAGCGCGGCTCGTGGGTGCGCGGCTCGGCTGAGCCGCCGCACGGGACCGAGAGCGCTCGCGCTCGCTCGTGGCGCCGCCACCCCGCCCGCGTCCGCGTGCGATTGGGCTCGACACCGCCGGGGCACCCTCTACGCGAAGGGTCTCTGTGCTCGGAAGGAGGTGCGACCCCGTGTCGGACGTGGACAGAGAGGCGTATCGGCAGAAGGCGGAGGCCGAGCTCGATCGCATGAAGGCCGAGGTCGACGCCGCAAAGGCGCGGGCGAAGGAAGCGGGCGCTGATGCGAGGATCCGGCTCGGCGAGCAGGCCGACGAGATGGAGAGCGTCTGGGAGCGTGCGCGCGCACGGTTCGATGAGATGGCCGAAGCGGGCGAAGACGCGTTCGAGGACGCGCGCGAGCGATTCGAGGGCGCGTGGGACGCGCTCACGTCGCGGGTGACGGGCGACGACAAGAGCTCATAGCCGATCAGGACGCCGAGAAGCGCCGGTCGCGGTATCCACGCGGCCGGCGCTTCTGACCGGGTACGCCTTATGCGGTCTGCGCCTCGGCGCGACGCGCTGAGCGCTGCCGGTCGAGGCGGCGCTTGTTCACCTTCTCAAGCTCGACGGCCCAGAAGACCACCGTGGACATCGCGAGCGCGGCGCCGAGCTCAGGCAGCGAGAGCGCCTCGGTCTTGAAGACCGGCTGCAGGAACGGGACGTAGATGGTGGCGAGCTGGGCGCCGATCGTGAGCGCGACGGCGCCGAGCATCGGGCGGTTCGAGCCGAGCCCGAGCTGGAAGAGCGATCGACGGTCGCTCCTGATGGCGAGCGCGTGGCCCATCTGGCTGAAGCAGAGCACGGTGAAGACCATCGTCTGCCAGTGCAGGTCGAGCTCCATCGCCACGGCCTGGGTGATGAGGGACGCGCCTCCCATGAGGAGACCGACCCAGATGAGATGCACGCCGAGGCCGTCGGCGAAGATGCTCTCTTTGGGCGCCCGGGGCGGGCGCTGCATGATCGCCTTCTCGGCAGGCTCTGAGGCGAACGCGAGGCCCGGAAGCCCGTCGGTGACGAGATTGATCCACAGGATGTGGATGGGGAGCAGCGGGATGGGCAGACCCAGCAGCGGGGCGAGCAGGATCGTCCAGATCTCGCCGGAGTTGCTCGTCATGGTGTACTTGATGAACTTCCGTATGTTGTCGAAGATCTTGCGGCCTTCGCGGACCGAGGAGACGATCGACGCGAAGTTGTCGTCGAGCAGGATCATGTCCGCCGCTTCCTTGGCGACGTCGGTCCCCGTGATGCCCATGGCGATGCCGATGTCGGCGCGCTGGAGCGCCGGAGCGTCGTTCACCCCGTCGCCGGTCATCCCCACGAACTCGCCCTTGTCCTGCAACGCCTCGACGATCTTGAGCTTCTGCTCGGGCGCCACGCGGGCGTAGACGCGGACGTCTTCGACGCGCCGTTCGAAGTGCTCCAGGTCCATCGCTTCGAGCTCGCTGCCCGTCATCATGTCGTCGGGGTCGTGCGCGATGCCGATGCGTCGCGCGATCGCGAGCGCGGTGGAGGGGTGGTCGCCGGTGATCATGACGGGGACGATGCCCGCCTCGATGCAGGTGGCCACCGCGGCAGCGGCCTCGTCCCGTGGCGGATCGACAAGACCCACCAGGCCGACGAGGACGAGCTCGGACTCGAGGTCGTCGTAGTCGACCTCCGCCGGCAACGACTCGAGCCGGCGTGTGCCGAAGGCGAGGACGCGCAGACCCTTCGCAGACCACTCGTCTACGGTGGCGAGCACCGCCTCCGCGTCGAGGTCGATCTCCGAGCCGTCCACGGCGAGCGCCGCCCGTGACCGCTGGAGCACGGCCTCGGCCGCGCCCTTCGTGAACGAGACCAGACCTCCCTCGGGGTCGCGGTGCACCGTGGTCATCAGCTTGCGGTCGGAGTCGAAGGGCAGCTCGGCCGCGCGCGGCAGGCGCTCGGCGAGCGCGTTCCGTTCGTACCCGGCGTCAGCCGCGCCCTTCACGAGCGCGATCTCGGTGGGGTCGCCGAGAAGCTCCTCGTCGCCGCCGACGTCGTTGGAGAGCGCCATGCCGAGCGCGAGCGTCCGCCATCCGGCGGGGCACTGCTCGTCGCAGGCGGGAAGGGTGTCCCGACCCTCCCCGGCGATCATGACGCGTTCAGTGGTCATGCGGTTGAGCGTGAGCGTGCCGGTCTTGTCGGTGCAGATGAAGGTGACCGAGCCGAGCGTCTCGACGGCCGGCAGGTTGCGGACGAGCGAGTTCGTCTTCACGAGCTTGCGCGCGCCGAGCGCGAGGGTGACCGTCGCCACGGCGGGCAGCGCCTCAGGCACAGCCGCGACGGCGAGCGAGACGGCTGTGAGGAACATCGTCAGGACGTCGCCGCCGCGCAGCATGCCGATGACGAACACGAGCGCGCAGAGCGCGAGTGCCGCGTAGGCGAGCTGTCGGCCGAACTGCGCGAGCCGCTTCTGCAGCGGTGTCTTGGTCTCCTCGGTGCCGTGGAGCAGCCCGGCGATCTTGCCGAGCTCGGTGCCGAGGCCGATGGCGGTGACGACGCCGACCCCCCGGCCCCCGACGACCTCGGTGCCGCGGTACGCCATGTTCGTGCGGTCGCCGAGCGGGACGTCGACTTCTTCCAGCGGATCGATGTGCTTGTCGATGGGCAGCGACTCGCCGGTGAGCGCAGCCTCGGCGATGCGCAGGCGCTCGGCTTCAAGGAGCCGCAGGTCGGCGGGGACGATCCGCCCGCCGTCGAGCAGCACGACGTCGCCGAGCGTGAGCTCGGAGGCCGGGACCTCCACCACCTGTCCGCCGCGGCGCACCTGCGCCGTCACCTCGGACATCGCCTTGAGCGCTTCCATCGCCTTCTGGGCGCGGTACTCCTGCACGACGCCGATGACGGCGTTGAGCGCCACGATGACGACGATGGCGATGGCGTCGATGGACTCGCCGAGCACGGCCGAGATGATCGCTGCGCCGATGAGCAGCAGGATGAGGAAGTCGGTGAACTGCCCGAGGATCATCGAGAAGAGGCTGCGTTTCTTCCCCTCGGGCAGCGCGTTGGGGCCGAGCCGCTCAAGACGCTCCTCCGCATCTCCGGGCTCGAGGCCGCGCTCGTCCGCATCGGCGGCGTCGAGCGCCTCGGAGGTCGTGAGGGTGTGCGGGTGTTCGACGGCGTACGGGGTGCTGTCGTTCTCGGGGCCGTTGTCGGCCGGTGCGTTCGCTGGCATGCGGTCGCCTTTCTGCGCTCGGGTACGGTTTGTCGGGCGCGAAGGTCTCGCAATCGAGCGGTGTCTACGACAGCACCGGGACCATCGGGGTCCGTGATGACGGCCTGTCTCCCGGCCGGGGCCGGGCAGCTACTCCCCTTCGGAAGCGATGGTACCCGTTCGCCCTATCGCGGCACAACGAGGGTCCGACGAGCGGCGACCACGCCGACCACCCGATCACCACGTGAAGCGCTGCCGATCGGACGAGCGATCGATCGGCAGTGTCAGCGTGAACGTGGAGCCAGCCCCGCTAGTGCTCGTGACCGAGATGTCCCCGCCGAGGAGCCGCGCGAGCTTCCGCCCGAGCGTCAGTCCCAGGCCCATGCCGTTGCTCTTGGCGATCCCCGGGACGGGAAGCTGGACGAACTCCTCGAACACGGCTTCGATCTTGTCGGGCGGGATTCCCATACCTGTGTCCGACACCTCGAACCGGGCCACACCGTCGTCCCGGCTGACGCGTATGAGCACATGGCCCTCCCGTGTGAACTTCAACGCGTTGCCGATAAGGATGCCGAGGATCTGGCGGACCCTTCTTCGGTCGCTTCGGATGCGCAGCTCGGAAGCCGGTACGTCCTGCACGATCGCGAGGCCTTTCTCCACGGCGATCGGCTGCTTGAGTTCCACGGCCGCCTCCACCACCTCCGCTGCCGAGAAGTCATCCTCGGAGAAGCGTGCGGCGCCGGCGTCAAGCCGGGACAGGTCCAGCACATCCTCGATGATGGAGAAGAGATAGCGGCCGGAATCCCGCACCACAGCGATCTGCCTCTGCTGCTCTTCATCGAGCACCCCGGCCATCCCGAGCGCGAGCATGTCCGCGAATCCGATGATGTGGTTGAGCGGCGTCCGCAGCTCATGGTTCATCGCCGCGAGGAAGTCGTCCCGGGAGTCCCGCACCCGCTCCAACTCGGCGGTCAGCTCCTCGATGCGCCGGTGGGCGTCTTGGAGCTCACGTTCCAGCCGGGCGATCCGGGCGTGCGCCTCGCTGCTCACTGATCCGATCGCCCGCCCCGGTGCTTGCGCTCGTACATGTCGCTGTCGGCCGCGTCGACCAACTCCTGGAGCCGGCACGTCCCCGGCGCGTCGCACACGGAGATGCCGACGCTCATCTCGAGCGGGAGGGGCAGGTCGAGCTGGCGGTTCATACGCTCGACGACCGCGTGCAGGCGATCGCGGAGCGCCTCCGTGCCGTCCGGCGAGGTCTCTATGGTGAGCGCGACGAACTCGTCCCCGCCCAGGCGCGCGATGACGTCGGCGGATCGCATCGCTCTCCTGAGCGCTTCCGCTGCCGCCTGGATGACCCGGTCGCCGTCCGCGTGCCCGTACGTGTCATTGATGGTCTTGAGGTTGTCGAGATCGCAGAACAGGACGCCGAGACGCTGCCCGGTGCGCGCCGCGTGTTCGACGGTCTGATGGGCCAGCGTCTCAAAGCCATGCCGGTTGTACAGGCCGGTGAGTTCGTCCACGAGCGCCAGCTCGCGGAGTCGCTCGAGCAGCCGCCGCTGCTCGGTCACGTCTTGCGCCGCACCGAGCAGGCGCGCCACTCGGCCGTCCTGCATCCGCTCAAAGACCGTCTCACGCGCGGAGAGCCAGCGCTGCTCCCCAGAAGCGTCGTGTGCCAGGTACTCCCATTCGAGGACCGTTCCCTCGGGCGAGGCCGCGAGCTCCGCGGAGCGACGCCGGCGGGCGTCAAGCGTCTCCGGGTCGAGCGCTTCCTCCAGCAGTCGGGCATCATCGGCGTCAGCGTCGAGGGGGTGGCCGAGGACGGAGGCCACGCTGTGGGTGCTCCAGACGATGCGACCAAGCGACACGTCGTAGATGTAGATGATGTCCGGGGTCGTCTCGATGATGCTGCTGACCATTCGCCGGCTCCGCTCCAGCTCGGCGTTCTTCTTCGTGAGTTCTCGCTGGAGGTTGACAAGGTCGTTGTTGAGCCGCGTCAGCTCAGCGAATCCGTCCGCTTCGGCGCGCGGTCGTGGTGTCGTCTGCTCCTTGGTCAACGTCCGGACGGTGTTGACCAGCTCGTTGTTCATCGCGACGAGCTGCTCGAGCATCGCGAGCAAGTCGCTGTGCGAGACGACTCCGATGACCAGGGCGCCGTCAGCCGTGGGCACACCGCTGAACCGCAGTGCGTGGATGCCCTCGCCCACGAGCGCGTTCATCTCCCAGTCAAAGACGCTCGCGCCCGTCCTCAGCTGTGCCAGGAACGCGCGCAGCTTCTCCGTGCTGTCTGGCGCGATCAGACCGTGGAGCGATGCCCCGGCCCGCAGCGCCTCTCCGGTGATCAGGCCAGGGGCGATGACCTCGATGACGGTACCGTCGTCACTGCAGTGCAGCGCGAGTCCGCGCGCGGCATCGACCCGTGCGGAAGCGTCGTCTCCGGGAGTCATCCTGCCACCAGCTCGCCGGCCAGCGTCACCGCGGATACCGCGTCCGGGGCGTAGCCGTCAGCGCCGACCCGCCGCCACAACCCCGGCGCCAGGTTGAAGGGATAGCCTCCCACGATCACCTTGACACGGCGGCTCCGTTCCTCGGCATGCAGCGCTTCGATCACGTTCGCGATGTCCGGCACGTGGAACGTCATCGTGGCCGACAAGGCCAGGACGTCGGCATCCCGCTCGGTGGTCATCTCGACGATCGAGTCCGCGGGCGTGCTCGCCCCCAGGTAGTGCGTGTCCCACTGCTCCATCTCGAAGAAGTCGGCCACCATGCGCATGCCGATCTCATGCAGCTCGCCGCCGACGCAGGCGGCCACGAGCGTGAAGCCGTTCTTCTCGTTTTGGAAGAGGCGGGGGTAGAGCTGCGACATCACCATCTGCGTCACCGCTGTCGCGTAGTGCTCCTGGGCGACCGTGATGCGGTTCATCTGCCACAAGCGCCCTAGTTCCAGCTGGGTGCGTTCGAACACGTGCTGGTAGATGTCCCTTACCGACGTACCGTCTTCGAGCGCGTTGTGCACGATCTGCATCGCTCCGTGGCGGTCGCCGCCGAGCACCGAGCCAAGGTACCGGATCGCAAGCGCGCCGAAGGGTTGTGCGGGCTGTATGAACGGTGACAGCTCCGCTTCGACGCCATCCAGTGCGTCGAGTGCGGCGTCGATCGAGGTCAGGGCGGGTGCGGCCGATGCGTCGTCGAGCACCGACGCGACAGCGCTGCGCACGTCCTCAAGGCTGCCGGTGAGCCATGCGACGGGGATGTCGAGATTCAGGAAGAGCACCTTCACCCATCGCACGTAGTCATCGAACAGGCCCTGTTCGCCCGCCCAGAGCGCGGAGGCGAGGAAGTCCACGTGGAAGCGAGTGTCTTTGACCGTATTATCGAGCTGGTCGTCGGTGAAGGACTCGCGCATGCCGGGCCAACGCTCCCACATCCGCGCGAGCGCATCTTCGACGATGTCGTCGCGTCGACTCCTCAACAGGGCGCTCGTGCGGGTCTGTGCCATGCCCACGGTGGCCTCCTGTCGGTCGGCGAGGTGCTCTCTACCCGTCCTTACCGCCTGATGATACCGATTCGAGCCCGGCGTCGTCGTGCAGCCGAGAGGCGAACGGCCTCACGCTGCCGTACGCTTGCGCGCGATCGCGATGGCCGAGACGATCGCGACCGCTGCGGCCACGCCCGCGATGCCGAGCAGCGCGGCCGTGCCACCTCCTCCCCCGGGCTCGTCGTCCATCCGATCGGCCCCGGCTTGCGCTGCCTGCTCGGCTGTGGCGTAGACGGTCGCCGTCGCACGCACCATCTCGGTCGTCGGGACGTCCACGCCGGCCTTCTCGGCCATCTCCTCGGAGGCTGAACGGTAGTACAGCGCGGCGGTGACCGTCACCGGGGCGGCGGGCATGTCGAACGTGTAGGTGTTCGACGTCGAGGCGCGCGGCGCGATGCGGTCGTCGCTCTGGAACGCGACGGCCTCCCACAGCTCGACGGGGTGCTCGCCGGCCTCGTTCTTGAGCACGCTGCCGAAATCGCGCCGCTCGCGCAGCAGCTCCGTGCCGTCCTCGCCGACCGCGACGACCTCGAGCCACATCTGGCGGACCTCGGTCAGGCCGGTGGGCAGGTAGTGCCCGGCGCCGACGTTGGTGATGGTGGTCTTCACCGGCACCTCGCCCGAGGTCACGACCTCCGGCACGTCGAGCTCGAGCGTCGCAGCGGCCTTGAGGCGCTCCTCGGCCAGCTCCGCGTCGCCGAGCGCTACATTGCCCCCCGCGAACGTCATGCGGTAGATGTGCTCGCGCTCGGGTCCCATGCCGGCGGCCTTGCCGGGGTCGGGCTTGGTGACGCCGGGCCCGGGGGTCATGTGGCAGTCCTGGCAGGTGATGCCCTCCTCGGCGTAGGGACTGTCCTTCCACTCGCTGTAGGTGGCCTCCAGGTGCATGCCGTTGCCCGGGTGGTCGACGTTGTGGCACGAGCCGCAGAACTCAGCGGTCTCATGGAAGGCGCTGTACGCCGCGTCATGGGGCGCCTGCGGGTCCTCGAGCTGCGCGAGCTTCACGCCGTCGCCCGTCACGATCTGGGAGACGTTGCCGAGCGGCTCCTCCGTGCCGCTCACCTGGTGGCAGAAGTCGCAGGTCACGCTCTCGGCGGAGACGGCCGACAGCCCCGTCTGGTCAAGCCCGTCGATCTCGCCGGACATGACCGCGATGGGTCCGTGACACGCGTTGCAGAAGGGGCCGAGAGCGCCGCCGGTGGCCTTCTCGGCCTCCTCGAGCTTGACGAGGAAGAGGGGGTCGGTGAGCGCCTGGGCGTGCATCGACGGGCGCCAATCGTCGACGAGGCCCGCGTGACACCCGCAGCCCTCGGAAGGCTCGAATGCCGAACTCGGCAGGTCGGGTAGCGCGAAGGCGGCCGCCGGGACGAGCAGGACGAGCGCGGCCATGACCACGAGCACGAATCGACGACGTACGTCCATGAGAGACCCCCTCCGGCCGGTCTAGTTCGCGCACTCACGAAGCCCTGCCGAGAAGGTACCCGTCATCGTCGGGCGCCAGCGCGTGCGGTCGTCCATAATGGGGACGACGGGCGCGCCGACGGTGGCGCGAGGCACGTGAGGGAGGTCGTGATGACGGCGCTGGGTGCGTACTCGGAGGTCGGCAGGCTGCGGACGGTGCTCGTGCATCGCCCCGGGCTCGCGCTCGAGCGGCTCACCCCGCGCAATCGCGAGGAGTACCTCTTTGATGACCTGGTCTGGGTGGAGCGCGCCCGTGCGGAGCACGACGCGTTCACCGACGTGCTGCGCGATCGCGGCGTCGAGGTGCTGTGCGTGCTTGAGCTGCTGGCCGAGACGCTCGAGGCGTCCGCGGATGCACGCGAGGACACCGTGGCACGCGCGGTCTCGGCGTACACCGTCGGGCCCTCGCTCGTCCGCGAGCTCCGGGCGTTCCTGCTGGACCTTCCCCCGCGCCGGCTGGCCGAGGTCCTTATCGGCGGACTGCTCATCTCCGAGCTCGATGGCGTGGACCTCGAGGCGCTCAACCGCCACTCGCTCGGCGCGGTCCTGGCGGAGCCTTCGAGCTTCGTCCTGCCGCCGCTCCCGAACACCCTGTTCACGCGGGATTCGAGCGCCTGGCTGTACGGCGGCGTCGTGCTGCCGCCGCTCTTCTGGCACGCGCGCCGGCTTGAGGTCGTGAACGTCTCGGCTATCTACCGGCACCACCCGCGCTTCGCCGAGGCGGAGTTCGACTTCTGGTATCCGCCCCAGGGCGACGCCGAACGCTTCGCGGTCGAGGACCTCGGGCAGGGCGTCTCGCTCGAGGGCGGCGACATCATGCCGATCGGCAACAAGACGGTGCTCGTGGGGATGGGCGAGCGCTCCACGGGGCGCATGGTGGAGCACATGGCGCGCTCGCTGTTCGACGCCGGCGCCGTCGAGCGCATCATCGCGTGCCGCATGCCGCAGGACCGGGCGTTCATGCACCTCGACACGGTGTTCAGCTTCGTGGACCGCGACGCCGTGACGCTCTACCCGCCGGTCATCGAGGCCATGAAGGTCTACAGCGTCCGTCCGGGCGACGCCGAGGGCGCCTTCGACATCGCCGAGGAGCGCGGGCTGCTGCCCGCCGTCGCCGACGCGCTCGGCGTGCCCAGGCTGCGTGTCGTGCCCACAGGCGGCGACGTCTTCACGGCCGCGCGCGAGCAGTGGGACGACGGCAACAACGTGGTCGCCGTGGAGCCGGGCGTCGTCGTCGGCTACTCCAAGAACACGCACACCAACGCCGCGCTCAGGGCGGCCGGCGTCGAGGTCATCGAGATCGAGGGCTCCGAGCTCGGCAAGGGCCGGGGCGGCTGCCACTGCATGACGTGCCCCATCGCGCGCGACCCCGTCGAGTAGCGCGTCGGGGCGCCTTCGCGTCCTATGCTTCCATGGCCGAGAAGAACGCTTCGACGTGCGCGAGGTGCGCGGCCTTCTCGGCGGCGGGCAGGAACGACGCCTCGAACGAATTCCGCGCCAGCGTCCGCAGGTCGTCGCGCGAAAGCCCCAGCTCCCGGATGCAGGCGCGGTAGTTCTCGGCCACATACCCGCCGAAATACGCGGGGTCGTCGGAGTTCACGGTCGCCACGATCCCCGCGTCGAGCATCCGCCTGAGCGGGTGCTCGGCAAGCGTCTCATAGACGCGCAGCTTCACGTTGGAGAGCGGGCAGACGGTGAGCGGTACCCGGTCGCGCGCGAGGCGCTCGACGAGCGCGGGGTCGTCCATCGCGTGCACGCCGTGCTCGATGCGCGCCACGCCGAGAAGGTCGAGCGTGCGCCGCACGTCGTCGGCGGTGCCCTCCTCGCCGGCGTGCGCGACGGCGGCGAAGCCTTCCTCGCGTGCCCGCGTGTAGACCTCCACGAACGCTTCCGGTGGGTTGCCGACCTCGGCGGAGTCGAGCCCCACTCCCGCGATGACGTCGCGGTAGGGGAGCGCCGCCTGCAGCGTCGCCATCGCGTCGGCGGCCGGCTGGTCGCGCAGGAAGCACATGATGAGCCGCCACGTGATGCCGTGCTCCGCCGCTCCGTCGCGCAGCGCCGAGACGATCCCGGAGACGACCTCGCCGAACTCCACGCCGCGGGCGGTGTGCGGCTGCGGGTCGAAGAAGGGCTCGACGTGCGTCACGCCGTCGGCCGAGGCGCGGCGCAGATATGCCGCGGTGAGCTCGTAGAAGTCCTGCCGCGTGCGCAGGACCGCCGCGGTCTCGTAGTAGACGTCCAGGAAGCTCTGGAGGTCGTCGAAGTCGTAGGCGCGCCGCAGCTCCTCCACCGAGGAGAAGCGCAGCCCCACGCCGTTGCGGGCGGCGAGCTCGAACGCGAGCTCGGGCTCGAGGGTGCCCTCCAGGTGCAGGTGCAGTTCGGCCTTGGGCATCCGGGTCGCGATCTCCATAAGCGTTGCGGGCGTGGTCATCGCGGGTCTCCCCTCAGAGGTCGACGTCGTCGGGTGCGGGACGCGGGTCGGCGTACCACTCGCGCTCGTCGAGGTCGTCCCCGGCGATGCGGTCGATCGGCAGCTTGAGGTAGCGCCCCGTCGCTTCCACCGCCACGGTGCCGTCGTCGAGCACGATCTCACCGGTCCCCTCGAAGATCCTGCCCGAGTCCCTGGTGATGCGGCCGAGCGCGGTCACCTCTCCATCGACCGGCACGGGCTTGCGGAATCGGACGGAAAGCTCCACGGTGACGCCCCAGGCGTCGGGGTCGCGCAGGTTCACGGCCCGGCCGATCGTCTCGTCCAGCATCGTCGATGCGATACCGCCATGCAGGCGCCCGGGATACCCCTGATGCTCCGGGCGCGGGACGAAGATGCCGAGAAGTTCGCCATCGTCGAGCTCGAGGAAGCGCGCGGACAACCCGCTCTGGTTCTCGGTGCCGCAGACGAAACACATGCGGCTGACGTTCTGGGCGGACCGTACGCTGCGCTTCATGCACATCCTCTCGCCGGGTGGCTCGATTGTATCGTGCCCCGCCGGACCCGCGTCCATGCGCCACCCGTCGGGGCTGGTTATGCGACACTATCGGGCATCGTGACGGGAGGAGGAAGAGTGCCTGCGGGCGTCATCGGGCCGTACTTCGCGGGATTCGCGCTCGGCGCGAGCCTCATCATCGCTATCGGCGCGCAGAACGCGTTCGTGCTGCGGCAAGGCCTGCGGCGCGAGCACGTGCTTGCCGTCGTCGTGACGTGCACGCTCTGCGATGTGGCGCTCATCGCCCTCGGCGCCGCCGGCTTCGGCTCCCTTGTCCGGGCGTTCCCCGCGGTGACCGCCATCGCCGCGTGGGGCGGGGCCGCGTTCCTGTTCGTCTACGGCGCGCTCTCGTTCCGATCGGCCGCGCGCACCGAGGCGCTCCATGTGGCCGAGAAGCCCACGCGCGCGCTCCCTTCGACCGGGGCGGCGATCGCGGCGACGCTCGCGCTCAGCCTGCTCAATCCGCACGTCTATCTCGACACGGTCGTTCTGCTCGGCAGCGTCGCAGCCCAACACCCGGCCGCGGAGCGTCTGGCGTTCGCGCTGGGAGCGATGAGCGCCTCGGCGGCATGGTTCGCCGGCCTCGGTTACGGTGCGCGGTTGCTGGCGCCGCTGTTCGCGAAGCCGCGCGCGTGGCGCGTCCTCGACGTCGCGATCGGGGCCATCATGTGGTGGATCGCCGCGAGTCTCGTGTGGGGACAGCTCGGGAGGTAGGCCGCGCCGCCCGGGTACGATACCATCGGCGGACCGTTTCCTACGCTACGGGGGTCGTGTGACCTACGCACTCGCCATGCTCGGCCTCGCGCTGCTCTTCGGAGGCGGCGAGCTCCTCGTCCGAGGCGCCGTCGCGCTCGCCCGGCGCCTCGGCATATCACCGCTGCTCATCGGGATGACGGTCGTCGGTTTCTGCACCTCGGCGCCCGAGCTCATCGTGAGCCTTCAGGCCGGCTTGCGCGGTCAGCCGGGGCTTGCCGTCGGCAACGTGGTGGGCAGCAACGTGGCCAACGTGCTGCTGATCCTCGGCGTGGGTGCGCTCGTCCGACCCATCATCATCGAACCGCGCGAGCTCTACCGCGACACGGGCGTCATGGCGGCGAGCTACGTCGTGCTCGCGGTCCTCGCGCTCTCCGGCACCATCATGCGCTGGCACGGCGCAGTCATGGCGCTCGCACTCGTGGCGTTCGTCGCGTACTCGTACCGCGCCGAACGGCGCAGACCGTCGCCGCCCGGCGTGCTGCACGAGCACGAGGCAGCCGAGATCGGCACGAGCCCCGGCGTCGGACGCGGCCTCGGCTACCTCCTCGCCGGCGTCGCCAGCCTCATCGTCGGTTCGCAGCTGCTTATCGACAACGCCACTGTGATCGCGACGTCGCTCGGGGTTTCCGAGGCCGTCATCGGCCTCACCCTCGTCGCGCTCGGGACGTCCTTGCCCGAGCTCGCGACGTCGGTGGTCGCGGCGTTCCGCGGTCACGCGGATGTGGCTGTGGGCAACGTCGTCGGCAGCAACACCTTCAACATCCTCGGCATCCTCGGTGTGACCGCCGTGATCACGCCCATCCCGATCGAGGCGCGCTTCGCGGCGGTGGATGTCTGGGTGATGATCGCCGCCGCCGCGACGTTGCTGCCGATGCTGTTCGCGCGCGTCCGCATGGGGCGCGCGTACGGCGCGACGCTCGTCGCGTTGTACGTCGCGTACACCGTGTTCCTGTACGTAGCGTGACGCATCCGCTCCGCCGAGCGGATACACTCGTCCCATGACCACGCTCTTCATAGACGCCGACGCCTGCCCCGTGACACGTGAGGCTGTCGGTCTCGCGAGAACGCGCCGCGTGCCCGTCGTGATCGTCGCCAACGCCACGCAGAACCTCTCCCGGTATGCCGCGCGGGACGGCATCGAGGCGGTCCAGGTGAGCGCGGGGCGCGATGCGGCCGACTTCGCGATCGTTGAGCGGCTCTCCGAGGGCGACATCGTGGTCACCCAGGACCTCGGGCTTGCGGCGATGGCGCTCGGCCGGGGCGCCCGGCCGATGAGTCCGCGCGGGCGAGTCTACTCGTCAGCGACCATCGATATGGAGCTTGCGGTGCGCCATGCCGAACAGAAGGTGCGTCGCAGCGGTGGACGGACGCGCGGACCGGCCGCCTTCGAGGACGACGACCGGGAGCGGTTCGTCGCCGCGCTCAAGCGTCTGCTAGACTGACAGCAGCTGAAGGGGAGTAGCGATTCCCGCCCTGGCGGGAAGGCTGCATCGACATGCTGGGCTTCGCGCCCCGGTGCAGCCGGACCCATACGGACCCCACGCGAGACCTTCGGCGGATGTGATCGCGCCATGAACTGTGGCGCGAGCGTTCGCCGGGGTCTTCTTCTTTTCCCGGCGCGAAGGAAACGGAGGCAGGCGTGACGTACGTCTTCGCGGTGGCGTTCGTGCTCATCCTCATCGGAGAGCTGGCCGATAAGTCCCAGCTGCTCGCGATGTCGCTCGCGTGCCGGCACAAGGCGTGGCAGGTGCTCATCGGCATCTTCATCGCCACGTTCGTCGTGCACTTCTTCACCACGCTCTTCGGCCAGGCTGTCGGCGGCGTCATCCCGCCCGACGTGCTGCCCTACATCACCGGGGCTCTCTTCATCGGCTTCGGCGTGTGGACGCTGCGTGGCGACTCAGTGGAAGATGCCGAGGCAGACCGCGGCCGCAACCGCTTCGGACCCATCGTCGCCACCGGCATCGCTTTCTTCCTCGCAGAGCTCGGGGACAAGACGCAGATCATGACGATGACCATCGCCGCGGACCCGGGCACCGCGCTCGTCACGTACCTGAAGAGCGCCGGCCCCGCCGTGCAGGGCTTCATCGAGAGCCTCGGCATGGGCCCATCCGGCGTCTCGGCGGCAGGCCGGTTCTGGGGGGTGACGCTCGGCTCGACGCTCGGCATGGTGCTCGCGGATGCGCTCGCCATCGGCGTGGGCCGCCTGCTCGGGCGCAATCTGCCCGAGAAGACGCTGCGGGTCGTGTCGGGCGTGTTCTTCATCCTCTTCGGCGTGCTCGCCATCGGCGCGGGGCTGCTTGGCGGGTGAGCCGTGTGGCACGTCTTCTGCTCGGCAGATATGTGACCGGACACCTGTGGGAAGGGGATGTATGGCGCTCAGGAAGCAGCACGTCGTGGTACTCGCCGTGGTCGCGATCTTCGCGGTCATCCTGCTCGCCGTGATCGCTTCCGAGCCGGCCGGAAGCCAGGCAACAGACGACGGCGTCGTCACGAGAGTCCTGCAGGCGGGCGAGGGCGACGGGGTCGCGGCCTTCCCCCTCGTGCTCACCGAGGGCGACCCCGAGCACGAGTCCTCGCACGTATTCGAGGCGCTCGCCGGTGAGGCGGGGGTCGTGCGCGCCTCGCTTGAGATCGCCACCGAGGAGCTCACCGTCCACTTCGACTCCGCTCAGACCTCCGAGGCCGAGGTGCGCTCCGTCCTGGTAGCGGCCGGCTACGTCGCGCCGAGCGTCGAAGACGCCGTGCCGGCGGTGCTGTCGGAGGATGGATCGGTCCAGCGGCTCGGCATCGCCGACGACCACGGGTTCGATCCCCCGTACATCCTCGCGAAGGCCGGCGTGCCGATCGAGCTCGAGTTCGAGCCGGGCACCGAGTGCAGGACCTCCGTCACGCTTCCACCGTCCGGGGCGACGTCCGACATCAGCTCAGGGGCGGTCGTGACGCTTCCGGCTCTCGATCCGGGCACGTATCCGATACTGTGCAGCGGGAACGCTCAAGAAGCGGTGATAATCGTCCAGTAGAGCGCCGTCGCCACGACGGCGGTCTGAGAGGGAGGAACACACATGGACGTCAAGCAGCAGGTGCTCGAAGCCATGAAGGCGGCCGGCGAGCCGCTGAACGCGGGCAGGCTCGTCGAGATGACCGGGCTGGACCGCAAGGACGTCGACAAGGCGATGGCCGAGCTCAAGAAGTCCGGCGAGATCGTCTCGCCCAAGCGCTGCTACTGGCAGCCCTCCTAGGTCGACCCGAGGATGCTCGCGGACGTCATCGGGCTGCTCGCGTGCCCGGTCTGCGACAGCGGGCTCTCGATCGCTCACGGCGCGGCGCGGTGTCCGGCCGGGCACGCCTACGATGTCGCCCGGCAGGGCTACCTGAACCTGCTCGCCGGGGGCGCCGCGCCCGGCACGGCGGACACGCCGTCCATGGTAGCCGCGCGCGACGCGTTCCTCGGCGCCGGCCATTACCGGCCCCTTGCTGACGCGCTCGCTGAGACGTGCGTGCCCGCGGCCGCCGATGTGGCGGGGTGCGTGCTTGAGGTGGGCGCGGGTACCGGTTACTACCTCGCCCGCGTGCTCGATGCGATGCCCGGCCGGGTCGGGCTCGCGCTCGACATCTCCAAGCACGCAGCGCGCCGCGCCGCCGCCGCTCACCCGCGGATCGGGGCGGTCGTGTGCGACGCCTGGAAGCGCCTGCCGGTGGCCGATGACGCCGCGGCGGTCGTGCTGGACGTGTTCGCGCCGCGCAACGCCGCCGAGATCGCCCGGGTCCTGGCGCCGGAGGGGACGCTCGTGGTCGTGACGCCGACGGAGCGGCATCTGGCCGAGGCGGCGGGCCCGCTCGGCATGCTCGACATCGATCCCGACAAGGCGGACCGGCTCGCCGCGCAGCTCGCCGGGCACTTCCGTCAGACCGACGAGCGCCCGGCCGAGTGGAGCATGGAGCTCGATGCCGGGGCCCTGCGCTCGCTCGTCGGGATGGGGCCGAGCGCGCATCATGTGACAGACGCCGCGCTCGAGGAGCGGGTGGACGCGATGGTCGCGCCGGTGGTCGTGACCGCCTCGGTCAGCCTCGGCACGTACCGGCCCCTCTAGCCTCCGAGTCCCATCATGCGAACGGCGCCGGCGGCTCCATCGAGGAGGAGCTGCGCCCCCACCACGGCAAGCACGAGACCCATCAGCCGGTTGAGCGCGCGGATGCCCGTTCGGCCGATGAAGCGCACGAATGGCCGACCGAAGACGAAGAGCACGTACGTCACGACGCAGAGCACGGCGAACGCGCCGATGGTAAGCGCCACCTCCACGGCCCCGCCCGACCCCGCATACGTCATCGCCGTGGCGATGGTCCCGGGTCCGACGAGGATGGGGATCGCCAACGGCGACACCGCCATGTCGAGGGTCGAGGAGAAGTCGGTCTGCTCGATGACGCTCGCCTTGGGGCTCTGCACGGACGAGCGATCGCCCTGCAGCATGCGGTAGCCGATGATGAACGCGATGACCCCGCCGGTGAGCCGGAGCGCGGTGAGCGTGATGCCGAAGAGCGCGAAGATGGCCTTCCCGGCGATGCACAGCACAGCGATGATGACGAACGCGAGCAGCACCGAGCGCAGCGCGATCGCCTTGCGGACGTCATCGGGTTCGTCCTCGGTCATACTGAGGAAGATGGGCGTGCTCGCTATCGGGTTCGAGATCGCGAAGAAGCCCGCGAGCGCCGTTGCGGCGAAGCCGAGCATCGTGATGCCGTCACATCCTCTCGTGGTCGGGGGCTACCTCAACCATACCCGACCGTGGCGGCGCGGCACCGGGCGTGTCCGGAGAAGCGCACAAGCGGGTAGAAGCCTCCCATGGCCAGCAAGGGGCACGCCGACAGCCGCACGAAGCGTCGCGTTCTGATCGCGACCATCCTCTGCGCGGGCGTCGTCTTCATGGACTCGAGCGTCGCGACCGTGGCGCTGCCAGCGATACAACGCGAGTTCGGCGTCTCCACCGCCGTCCAGCAGTGGATCGGCTCCTCGTACCTGCTCACGCTGTCCGTCCTTCTGCTTCTGGGAGGACGTCTCGCCGATCTCTTCGGCCGCAAGCGTATGTTCATGACCGGGCTTGCCGGATACGCGGCACTGGCGCTCGCGGCCGGCCTGTCGCCCTCCGCGGGCGCGCTCATCGCGATCCGCGGCCTGCAGGGCATCGCGGGAGCGATGCTCGTCCCCACGACGCTCGCGCTCATCAACTCGGTGTTCCCCGCCGAGGAGCGCGGTCGCGCGATCGGGACGTGGGCGGCGTGGTCGGGCATCACCACCATCCTGGGCCCGATCGTCGGCGGCCTCGTGATCGACAACCTCTCGTGGCGCTTCGCATTCCTCGTCACCCCGGCGCTCGCGCTCGTCACGCTGGCGATCGGTCGCGCCATGCCCGAGTACCGGGACGAGGATTCCGTCAGACACCTCGACGTCCCGGGCGTGCTCCTCGTAGTGGCAGCGCTCGGCGGCATCGTGTTCTCGCTCATCCAGGGTCCGATCGCCGGCTGGACCTCGGCGACCGTGCTCGTCGCCGGGCTGGTAGGCGTGCTGCTGCTCCCCCTGTTCGTGTGGTGGGAACGCCGGGCGCCGGGCCCGGTCATGCCGATCATGATGTTCGGGAACCGCAACCTCGCCGTGGCCAACGTCGTGACGTTCTTCGTCTACGCGGGTCTGTACGGCATGTTCTTCTACGTGCCGATCTACGTGCAGTCCACGCTCGGCGCCTCGGCCACCGTCGCCGCGGCGATCTTCATGCCCACCACCATCCTGCTCTTCATCATCTCCCCGTACGCGGGTCGGTTGAACGACCGCTATGGTCCGCGCTGGCTGATGTGCTTCGGCCCGCTCGTCGCGGCCGGAGGGGCCGCCATCGCCGGCTTCGCCGGTCCGGGCCAGCTCTACACGCTGCTGCTCGGCGGCATCGTGGTGTTTGGCATCGGCCTCGGCTTCACTGTGACGCCGGTGACCGCAACGGCGATCGGCTCGGCCGAGGAGCGCTTCTCCGGTGTGGCCTCGGGATTCAACAACGCGGTCTCACGGGTGGCGGGGCTGGTCGCGATCGCGCTCATGGGCGTGATCGTCGTGCAGCTCTGGCAGGGCGCGCTCTCCTCGGCGACCTCGGATGCGTCCCCCGCGGTCCGCCAGGCGCTGGCCGGCGTCGAGGAGCAGGCGTTCGTGCTCCCCGACGCGGAGTCGCTGACCGAGTCCGAGGCTGCGCGGGCGACCGAGCTTGCCGAGCAGGCGGCGCAGGAGGCGTTCCGCAACGGGATGCTGCTCGCCGCCGCCCTCGTGGCGACGGGCGGGGCCGTCTCGGCCATCTGGATGCGCAAGCCGGTCTCCGCGCTCATGGTGGAGGGGGAGGGTCGCTAGCGTCGGGTAAACTCGGTGATAGACCGAGGGAGGAGGCACCCGATGCGAAGCGCACTCAAGCGGCTGGCCGTCCTCGTGCTCGGAATCGTCCTTGTGCTCGCGATGTCAGCGTGCGACGGAGACGACGCCGGGGAGGATCAGCCGGACAGCCAGACGGTCGGCAGCAACGAGGAATCCGTCGAGACCACCGGTGGAGGTGCGGTCGGTGAGGAGGGCCTCGCCGGATGGATCGAGGGTCGGTGGGGCGTCGACCATGAGCTCCTCTCCGTCGACCCGGCGATGATGGCGCCGGCGGCCGACCAGCCGTACGCCGAGTGGAGCTGCACGGTCGGCGGCGGCACGATGATCATGAACACCGACGAGCACGTCTATACCGGAGCGTTCACCGAGTCCGGCGAGACGTGGTCCTACGACGCCCTCTCCTCGTACGTGGACGAGGAGGGCATCACCTGGACCAGCCACATCGTGGTGGATGGCGTGCGAACCGGCGACGACTCGTTCACCGCCGAGATGTGGGGCGAGATCTCCTCGGACGCCGAGGGCACGCTCTACGTGGCCACGTGGAGCCAGAGCGGCTCGCGCATCGAGTAGGTCAGCGCGTCTCAGCTTCGAGGATGGCGCGTTTGCGGTCGATGCCCCAGCGATAGCCGCCCCACCCGCCGTCGGACCGGACGATCCGGTGACACGGGACGAGCAGCGCGACGTGGTTACGCGCACATGCGCCCGCCACCGCCCGTACGGCCCGTGGCGCGCCGATGCGCTCCGCGATCGCCGTGTACGTCGCGGTCGACCCGTTCGGCACCGAGCGAAGCTCATCCCACACGCGCCGCTGGAAGGGCGTCCCGAGCAGGTCAAGGGGAACGTCGGGCGCGGGCCGGCCGTCAGCCGCCGTGCACGCGGCCTCCACATACGTCGCCAACGCCGGTGCATCCTCGGTGAGCGCGGCGCCGGGGAACTCCTCGGCAAGCGCTTGGCGTGCGTGCGCCGGGTCGTCGATGAAGAGCGCGCCGCGCAGTCCGCGTGCGGTGGCGCCGAGCGCCACGGTGCCGAGCGCCGTCCGGGCGACGGTGTAGCGGATCCCATCGCCGCCGTGCTCCGGGGTGGTCGCCGGCGGGTTTGATACGAGCGGTCTCATGGTCGCATTATCGCGCGTCGCCTCGGCGCGCGCATCCCGCGCGGCACCCGGCATGTGGTGCTGTGCGCCGCGTCACGTCCTCGCTTCAAGCGCGCGCGCCGTTCTCCCGATGAGAGTGGTACGGCGGGTGCTGCACGCGCGGCGCGGCGGTGATCGGACGGAGCGAGGGTATGCGCCAGACGAATAGACCTATCGGCAGGCTTCTCGGCGCCTTCCTCGGCATCGCGATGCTCATGACCGGCGTGACGCCCGTGCCGGCGTACGCGGCCGACGACTACCGGTACTGGGTCTCGCACCCGCAGACGAAGATCTACACATCGACGCCGGTGCCGAGCACCCACGGCTCCTCGGTCTCGCCGAGCGTCCGCATGTCGCTTGCGGCTGCGCGGGCCGAACACGAAGGCCGGCAGCTCGTCTTGCACGCGGATGCTTTCGGATTGCGAGACGTGTGGATCGCGCCGTCCGATCTCACGCTGCGCGATGCGGGCGGTGCGATCGTGGACACGATCCCGGCCGGGAACGTGAGCACGTTCAAGGTCCACTACGTCTACATCGCCAAGCCCTCGCTCGGTTACTCGCGCGTGGGGTGGGAGCCCGATCCGCTGCTGCCGATGACGCTCGCCAACGGCGCCCGGATCAGCGCGGGCATCCGGTCGGTGCCTCGCGGCCAGACGCAACCGTTCTACGTTTCGTTCGAGGTGCCCGCCGACGCGGCGCCGGGGACGTACACCGGGACGCTTGCCGTGACGGGGCTGCGTGACACCGGGAGCGCGCTCCCGCAGCTCGAGGTGCCGGTGACGCTCACGGTCTACCCGCTCTCGGTGGCCACGCAGAGCCTGAAGACGAGCTTCGGGTGGAGTCTGCGGTGGGCGGCGTACGCGGGGAGCGCCCAGCACACGCTCCTGCCGCAGGGATCGGGGCCGAACCGGGTCACCGAGACGACGGACTTCTACGCCGACCAGATCAACGGGTGGCTCGAGTACCTGTCCGAGCACCGCGTGTCGCCGATGACGATGACGTCGGCCTGGGAAGGGGGGAGCGACGCGCTCCCGCCCAACGACGCGTACCAGATGATCGCGCGCGACGCGTACCTGCGCGACTACCTCGGCACCGGGGCTGCCACCACTTACGACGGCGAGCGCCACGCGTTCACCACGGTGATGCTGCCCGAGCAGGTCATCCCGAGTTACACGCGCAACCCCTTCGCGAGCACGACGGACAAGTCGCGCGCGGCGACCTACTACCGGACGGCACGCAACGAGCTTGCGGCGGCGGGGTATCTCGGCAGGTCGTACATCTTCGCGATCGACGAGCCGGCGGGGACGCAGCGCTCGTTCATCGAGAACTACGGCGCCTTCGTGCACCAGTACGCGCCGGGTGTGAAGTTCATGGTGACCACCGAGCCGAACCGCTGGGACTTCAAGCCCCTCCGGAACGTCGACACCTACGTCCATCAGCTGCAGTTCTACTACCGCGACTACGCCAAGTGGGTGGCGCCGCTGCGCCGGAGCGGCAAGGAGGTCTGGATCTACTCGACGTCGAGCAGCTTCCAGAAAGACATCCCGCTCTACCTCATCGACAAGCCGCTGCCGGAGTCCCGCGCGATCGGCTGGTTCGCCTACGACACCGACGCGCAGGGCCTGCTGTACTGGAGCGTGAACCGGTGGGGTTCCACGAGCTACCGCGATCCCTACAAAGACCCGCTGTCGTTCCTCAACTCCAACGGTGACGGCTCGCTCGTGTACCCCGGCTACTACCCGAGTCTCGGGCTCACCGTGGAGGGTGCCCCGCCCGTGGGGAGCCTCAGGATGGAGGCGCTTCGCGACGGGCTCGAGGACTACGAGTACCTCAAGCTGCTGGAGAAGGCGGCCGGAGCCGCCGTGGCGGACTACTACGCCAAGCGGATCGTGGGCAAGCCGACCGGTGTGGTGATGGCCGGCTCGCCGACCTTCCCCTCATACCCCAAAGACCCCGGCTCCTACGAGAAGGCGCGCGCGATGATCGTGCACCGGCTCACGGCGACCACCACCTATGACGAGCTCGCCGGGAGCAACCGCTACGACACAGCCGTCCGGGTCAGCCGGCGCGGCTTCGAATCGGCGCCGACGGTCGTCATCGCCACCGGCGAGAACTGGCCCGACGCGCTCGGCGGGGCGTCGCTCGCCGCCGCCGAAGGCGGCCCGATGCTGCTCACCCTGCCCGGATCGCTGCCGGGAGGCGTGCTCGCCGAGATCCGGCGCCTGGGCGCCGGCAGGGCGATCATCCTCGGCGGGACGGCGGCCGTCGGGTCCGCTGTCGAGTCCGCGCTCAAACGGGAGCTCGGCTCCGCCAACGTCAGGCGTCTTGCGGGCAGCAACCGCATCGCCACCGCGGAGCTGGTGGCGCGCGCCACTGTGGCCCGGCTCGGTGACGCGTACGACGGGACCGTGTTCGTGGCCACGGCCGGCAACTTCCCCGACGCGCTGGCGGCCTCGCCGCTGGCGGCCGCCAGGGGCTGGCCGATCCTGCTCGCACAACCGGGAGGTCTCACCGGCTCGACGCGTGAGACGATGAGCGCGATCGGCGCCGAGAAGGCCCTCGTGCTCGGCGGGACCGCGGTCGTCTCCTCGTCCACGGAGTCCTGGCTGCGTTCCGCGCTCGGCACCGCGAACGTGAAGCGCCTCGCGGGAAGCACGCGCTATGCGACCGCCGCGGCGGTGGCCGGGTACGGCGTGAGCAGCGCGGGTCTGACGTATGACGACTTCGCGCTCGCCACGGGCGAGAACTTCCCGGACGCGCTCGCGGGTGGTGTGCTGCAGGGCCGTCGCGGCTCCGTCATGCTGCTGACCACGCCGGGGGCGCTGCAGGGTTCGGTGAGCTCGATCCTCGCGGCGCGCAGGGCCGAGATCGACTCGGCGCGCTTCCTCGGCGGCAGCGGCGCGCTCGGCATAGCCCCCCGCGAGCAGGTCCGGCAGATACTGGACTGACCCGGCGGCAGCTGCTCAGCGCGACTCGATGCGGTATATGACGCCCGATGCGACGTCGAGCACGTAGACCTCGCCGTCCGCGTCCTGCCCGAATCCGGCGATCGGCATCCCGGTCTCGGCCACCTCGACGTTGCGCCAGCCGTCGGCCGACCGCGAGAGCGCCCATAGGCGGCCGCTGACGTAATCCGCGTAGAAGTAGACTCCGGCGAGATCGCGGGAGCGCTCTCCGCGGTAGACGAAGCCGCCCGTGATCGACTTGCCGGCGTCGCGCGCGTACTCGACGACCGGCATCGTCAGGCCCTCGGTGGAGGCCCCATCGGTGCCGGGCGGGTAAGGATGGCTCCCCTCGTAGAGCCGCCAGCCGTAGTTGCGCCCGCCGTTGCCGGCGGGCTCGACGTTGAGCTCCTCCCAGGCGTTCTGGCCCACATCGGCGATGTAGAGCTCGCCGGTGAGCGCGTCGAACGAGAAGCGCCAGGGGTTGCGCAGACCGTAGTCCCAGATCTCGGGCTTGGCTCCGGCGCGACCGACGAACGGGTTGTCGTCGGGCACCGTGTAACCCGTCGCGGTTGAGACGTCGATCCGGAGGATCGTCCCCAGCAGGGTGCCGAGGTCCTGCCCGTTGTTCTGGGGGTCGCCGCCGCTGCCCCCGTCGCCGAGCGCCACGTAGAGGTAGCCGTCGGGGCCGAACGCGATCTGACCGCCGTTGTGGTTGGAGAAGGGCTGCTTCACGCGGAGGATGACCTCGGCGCTGTCGGGGTCGGCGACGTCGGGATCCGCCGAGACACGATAGCGCGCCACGACCGAGTCGCCGGCCCGGTCTGTGTAGTCGATGTAGAAGCGGCCCGTCTCGGCGAAGTCCGGTGGGAACGCGATGGCGAACAGCCCGCGCTCGCCGCCCGTGCTGACGAGGTCGCGGACGTCGAGGAAGGGGACCGGGAGCGGCTCGCCGTCGTCGATGACCATCACTCGGCCGGTGAGCTCGACGACGAACGACCGGCCGGAACCGTCGCCGGCGTGCGTCAACAGCACCGGCTGATCGAAGCCCGACCACGCCTCGGTCAACTCGACCTCCGGCGGCCAGACGGGCTCGGGTTCCGGGGTCGTGGTCGGCTCAGGGGCTGACGGCTCGTCCACGATGACCGGGGGCGTCGGCTCGGACGCGCATCCGGCGGTCCCCAGGACCAGCGCGACGGCGAGGGAGGCGATGATCGCTCGGCGCATGGCGGCTCCTCTTCCGGGCTCCTTTCTCAGTTCGTTCCCCGCACCCCGGATGACCCGCGGCGACCCCGGTTCGCTTCTCGGCACGGTTCCTGCTAGACTTGCCCGGTATTCCACCTAAGATTCGGTTGTCTGCGTACTGCGCCTGTCGGCGGACTCGGACGTACTGAGTCTGCAACGAGTGCAGCCGAGAAAGCGGCGCACGGTACAGGAGACAATCGCATGACGTTTCACTCGCTCGGCCTCGAGCCGCGCCTGCTCAAAGGCGTGGAGGCCATGGGCTACACCGAGCCCACACCCATCCAGGCGGACGCCATACCGCACATCCTCGCGGGCACCGACGTCGTCGGCTGCGCCCAGACGGGCACCGGCAAGACCGCCGCATTCCTGCTCCCCACGCTCCAGCGCATCCCCACGCGCGAGGGCCTGAAGGCGCTCGTCGTCACCCCGACGCGCGAACTCGCGCTTCAGATCGGCGAGGTGGCGCGCGATGCCGCCCGCTTCTCCGGTCACCGCACGGCCGTCATCCACGGCGGCGTCGGCTACGAGCCCCAGATCGACAAACTGCGCCGCGGCTTCGAGATCGTCGTGGCGACGCCCGGACGCCTGCTCGACATCCACGAGCGCGGAGAGATCGACCTCTCCGGCGTCGAGGTGCTCGTCCTCGACGAGGCCGACCGTATGCTCGACATGGGCTTCTGGCCCGATGTCCGCCGGATCATCCGCCTGCTGCCCGAGCGCCGGCAGAACCTGCTGTTCTCGGCCACGCTCTCGAGCGGCGTGCTGCGTGTCGTGCAGTCGACGCTGCACGAGCCGGTGCGCGTCGAGACGGCGCCGGCGACGACGCCGGTCGACCGCATCCGGCAGGTCGTCTACCCGGTGGGCAGCCAGCAGAAGAGCCAGCTGCTCGCGAGCCTGCTTGCCGAGGTGACCGATGACGGCCGCGTGCTCGTCTTCACCCGCACCAAGCACCGCGCCGATCGCGTGCAGCGCGTGCTGCAGCGCAGCGGCGTGTCGTGCGCTGCCATCCACGGCGACCGCACGCAGGCGCAGCGCCAGCGCGCGCTCGACGGCTTCAAGGACGGTCAACACCGCGTGCTCGTGGCGACCGACGTGGTCGCCCGCGGCATCGACGTCGACGACATCACGCATGTCGTGAACTACGACCTGCCGAACACCCCCGAGGACTACGTGCACCGCATCGGCCGGACGGCGCGTGCGGGAGCGACCGGCCACGCCATCTCGTTCCTCGCGCCCGAGGAGATCACGACGTTGCGTGACATCGAGGTCGCGCTCGGCGAAGTGCTCGCTTGCGAGGACCTGGATGGCTTCGAGTACGGCGATCGCATCGTTCCCGAGGCGGATCGTCCCGCGACGCGGGCGACCCGCACGGTGTACTCGAGCGGCATCCAGCGCCGCGGCCGGAACCGGCGCATTACCCGACGTTAAGCGCACCTTGGGCTGCAGGGCAGTCCGCGATACAATGTGCGGTGACATCGCGTCGCGTCGTCGGCGCCGCCACGTCGCCCGCTGCCGGGCGGCGGCGGGCGTCGCTTGTCGGGAGGCATGCAATGGCGTTCTGGACGACAGGCACGGCTGCCCGGAGCGAGAGCGGGGAGAGCGACTCGGGTGCCATGCGCCAGATCGGCGCAGTGGTGCTCGTGCTCCTGCTGCTGCTCCTGCTCGTCATCTGGCTGTGGAGCCAGTTCACCACCGTGCCCGACATCGTCGGCCTGACCGAGTCCGACGCCGAGGTCGCGCTGGTCTCGGCCGACCTCGAGCTCGGCGATGTCACCACGCGCACCGCTGACGCAGCCGCCGGCGAGATCGTCGAGCAGATGCCCTCACCCGGGTCGCGGGTCTTCAAGGGCTCGGAGATCGACGTGTTCGTCTCGGCAGAGGGCATGGCCGGAGAACCGGACGAGGGTCCTTCGGCCGAGAAGCCTGAAGGCGGCATCGACTTCCCGAGCGGCGAAGAGGGCACCGACGACCGCTTCACGATCGTGGCGGGATCGCTCAGCTCCGGCCCGACCGGTCCGCTCGTCCCCGATGTGCAGGCGCTCACGCTCACCGATGCGCGCTCAGCGCTCCGGGCGGCGGGCTACGGCGTGTCGGTGAAGTACGGGCCGAGCACCACCGGTCCCGGCACCGGGCGGGTCTTCTACCAGAACCCCGCGCCGAACGACGTCGCGTCGCGCGGTTCGACGGTCGTGATCTGGATCGCCACGGGCGCGCCCACCGAGGGCGTCCCGTACCCTGAGCCCGACTGATCGAGACGGTCATGAGCGCGCCGCGCGACACGGTACGTGCGCTCGTCACGCTCCTGACCGCCTGCCTGATCGCGCTCTCCCTGCCCGCGCGCGCGGATGCGGCCGTCCCCGTCGCGCGCGTCGCCGGTCCGGACCGCTACGCGACGGCCGTCGCCGTCTCGCGGTCCACCTTCCCCACGGGCGCTGACGCCGTCGTCATCGCGACCGGCCGCCAGTGGGCGGACGCGCTCGGCGGCTCCGGTCTTGCCGGGGCCGGCTCCGCACCCGTGCTCCTCACCGAGCCCCATCGTCTTCCCGCTTCGGTCCGCGCTGAGATCGAGCGCCTCGCGCCCACCAGCGCCTACGTGCTGGGCGGGACGAGCGCCGTCGCGCAGGCCGTCCTCGAGCAGGTGCGCTCCGCGCTGCCGCCGGGGGCGACGGTCACGCGGCTCGCTGGTGCCGACCGCTATCTCACCGCCGTTCGGGTGGCAACTGAGACCGTCGCCCGGGCGGAGACGCCGGACGGCGTCGCCTTCGTCGCGACCGGTCGGGACTTCGCCGACGCGCTCTCCGCGGCCCCGGTGGCGTTCGCGCTCGAGCGCCCGGTCTACCTCGTCGATGACGGGCCGCGCGTCGCCACGGTCACGGCGGCGCTACGCGCCGGGGGCGTGACCGACGTCGTGCTCCTCGGCGGGACGGCCGCGGTCCCGGAAGGCGTCGAGCGCGCGCTCGCGGCGGCGCTCGGCGGTGCGGAGCACGTGACGCGGCTCGCCGGGCGGGACCGGCACGCCACGGCCGTGCTCGTCGGGGAGTGGGCGGTCGCCGAGGCCGGCTTCTCGTGGTCCGCGCCGGGGCTTGCCGCGAGCACGGCGTTCGCCGACGGCATCACCGGCGGCGTGCTGCTCGGCACGCGGCGCGTCCCGCTGCTTCTCACGCCGTCCGACGGTCTCGCCGATGTCGTGGCCGGCGCGCTCTACGCGCGACGGGGTCTCGTCACCGGCTACACCGCCATCGGCGGCACCGCCACCGTGCCGCGCCACGTCGCCACCGAGGCGCAGCAGGCGCTCGTCGCGCCGTTCTTCTCGGCGGCGAACGCCATGACGGAAGTGCGGGCGATCGCCGGGTTCGGCGCGCGCGGCGCGGGCTCTGTGGCCGAGCGTCGCGCCTTCGACCACATCGCCGCACGACTGCGCTCATGGGGCTACACCGTCACCATGACCGAGGTGAGCGTGCCCGACGGCCTCACGTCGCACAACGTGATCGCCGAGAAGCCCGGCTCCTCGGCGGACGTGGTGCTCATCGGAGCGCACGTGGACAGCAAGCCGCCGTCGCCCGGCGCCAACGACAACGCCTCGGGCTGCGCCGTCACGCTCGAGCTCGCGCGCCTGCTGGCCGAGGCGCCCGTCACGCCCACGGTGCGGTTCGTGTTCTTCGGCGCCGAGGAGATCGCCGGTGACACGCCGGACGACCACCACTTCGGCTCGCGGCAGTACGTGGCCTCGCTCGGCACGGCCGACCGGGCGCGCATCCACGCGATGGTCTCGGTCGACATGGTCGGCTACGGCCCGGACTTCCACGTGCGCAGCCTCGGGACCGGTCCGTGGTCGTGCGTGACGTCCCTGCAGGCGTGGGGCGCGTACACGGCGCACCGGCCGTCGTATCTCAAGGATCTCGGCCGGTACGGGTGGAGCGATCACGAGGCGTTCGAGCGCGCGGGCATCCCCGCGGCGTGGATCCAGTGGCGCGACGACCCCGTCTACCACACGGCCGCCGACGTGGCCTCCCACGTGCAGTCGTCCCGGGTGCGCGTCACCGGACGCCTGCTGCGGGGCTGGGTGCTCGCGCTCGATCAGGCGGACCTCGACGCGCTCCGGTGATGCGGGCGGCGGCGCCGCGGGCCGTGTAGGATGGAGCGGTCGGCTGTTCAAGGAGGTCGTACGAGAGTGAGCGACACAGGCCAGGTCACCGCGCGGATGTTCGGCGCGCTCTACACGTATCGCAAGGAACAGGGGCTGCCGTCGACGCAGACGGTGGCGATTCCCGCCGAGGGAATCACCGGCGCGGGTCTGGCCGAGACGATCGGCCTCCCGCCCGAGCTCATCGAAGGCGTCTTCATCAACCGCGTCGTCTGCGGGCTCGACGAGCTCATCCATCCGGGTGACCGGGTGGCGTTCGTGCCCTACGGCACGCCGGGGCCGCACCGGTACTACCTCGGCTTGTATGACGCCGGCAAGCACGGGCACGACGGGTGAGCCCGGCCCGTCGGACGGCGGACCGAAGGGTGGCGTGATGGGCGAGATGCGCTTCGCCGCGCCGTGCGCATCGGGCCTCGAGCCGCTGCTGGCCGAGGAGGTAGCGGCGTTGGGCGCCGAGGACGTGCGCGAGACACGGGGTGCCGTGACCTTCTCGGCGGACCTGCCGACCGGCTATCGCGTCTGCCTGTGGTCGCGTACCGCGAGCCGGGTGCTGCTCGAGCTCGCCGAGTTCGCATGCGCCGACGCCGACGAGCTGTACGCGGGCGTCGCAGCGGTGCCGTGGGAGGAGCACGTGCACCCCGACGGGACCATCGCCGTGAACGCCGTGGGGACGACGGAGCGGCTCGCGAACACGCAGTTCGTCGCGCGCCGCGTCAAGGACGCGGTCGTGGACCGGCTGCGCGAGCGGACCGGGCGACGCCCGTCGGTCGATCTCGATCGCCCGGACGTGCGCCTCAACCTTCGCCTGCGTCGTGGTCGGGCGACGCTCGCCCTCGACCTCGCCGGCGAGCCGCTCCACCGACGCGGCTATCGCGCGCCGGGCGAGCAAGGCGCGGCGCCGCTCAAAGAGACGCTCGCCGCGGCGCTGCTGCTGCGTGCCGGCTGGCCCGTGGTCGCCGCGCGTGGCGGCGCGCTCATCGATCCGTTCTGCGGGAGCGGGACCCTGCTCATCGAAGGCGCTCTCATGGCGGCCGATCGCGCCCCGGGGCTGCTGCGTGACCACTGGGGCTTCACCGGCTGGCTCGGACACGACGCGACGGCCTGGGAGGACCTGCTCGCCGAGGCGGACGACCGGGCCGAGGCGGGCGGGACGGACCTGCCCGCGATCGTGGGATCCGATAACGACGCGACCGCCGTCGAGCTCGCCCGCGCATGCATCAGGCGCGCGGGCCTCGGCGGGTGCGTGGACGTGTCGGTCCGCGCTATCGGGGAGCTCGAGCCGCCGGCAGGCGCCAAGCCCGGACTGGTCGTGACCAACCCGCCACACGGGATCCGCCTCGGTGACGCGGCGCGTCTCGAAGCGCTCTACGGGGTCCTCGGCCAACGCCTTGCGGCAGGGTTCGATGGGTGGGAGGCGGCGGTGTTCGTGACCGACGCGCGCCTCGCCCGGGCCGTCGGGCTCCGCTCGCACAAGCGCTACGCGTTCGCCAGCGGGGCGCTCAAGGCGTACCTCTACCTCTTCCAGATCGAGCAGGAGAACCGCTATCAGCCCACGGGCGGGGTGCGAGCGCCGCACGCCGCGGACGCGCCGGCGACCGGGAGGGAGGACGGGCGGGACCCGTCGCCATCGGGGACCGATGAGCGCTCTCCCGGCGCCGAGATGTTCGCCAACCGTCTGCGCAAGCGCTACCGGCACCTCGGCAAGTGGGCCCGGCGCGAGGGTGTCACATGTTATCGCGTGTACGACGCTGACCTGCCCGAGTACAACGTGGCGGTCGACCGCTACGAGGGCGCCGGCCCGGACGAGGGTCGCCGCTTCGCGCACGTGCAGGAGTACGCGCCGCCGGCCTCCGTCGACGCCGACCGGGCCGCCGAGCGGCTCGCCGAGGCGCTCGACGTCACGGCCGACGTCCTCGGAGTCGCGCCCGGCGACGTCGTGCTCAAGGTCCGCCGCCGCCAGCGCGGCACGGAGCAGTACGACCGTCAGGACGAGCGCGGCGAGTCCGTCCAGGTGGCCGAGGGGGACCTGCGCTTCTTCGTCAATCTGCGCGACTACCTGGACACCGGGCTCTTCCTCGACCACCGGCCCGTTCGGGCGCTGCTGCGGGACCGCGCCGCCGGGACGCGCTTCTGCAACCTGTTCGCCTACACGGGTACCGCGAGCGTCTATGCCGCCGCCGGCGGTGCGGCATCCACGACCACCGTGGACCTCTCGGCTACCTACATCGACTGGGCCGAGCGCAACCTGACGCTCAACGGGTTCGTTCGGAGCGAGGAGCACCGGCTCGTGCGTGCGGACGTGCTCGCCTGGGTGGCCGAGGAGGGCGAGCGTATCGTCCGGGGCGAGGTGGACGCCTATGACCTCGTCTTTTGCGATCCGCCATCGTTCTCCAACAGCAAGCGCATGGATGCGACGTTCGACGTCCAGCGCGACCACGCGGCGCTCCTGACCGCGACGGCCGGATTGCTCGCCCGCGACGGGCTCATCGTCTTCTCGACCAATCGCCGTGGCTTCGCGCTCGATCGCGCGGCGCTGACGGGCCTGGACGCCGAGGACATCACCGCCGCCACGATACCGCCGGACTTCGAGCGCAACCCGCAGGTGCATGCGTGCTTCCTCGTTCGGCGCGCCGTGCCCGAGGGCCGACGGGCGTGACCTCGCGGAGGGCACGTCGCCTCTAGCCAATGCCGCGAGATTCGCTTATTGTGTTGCGGGGCCGGAATGCACGGCCTTAGGATTCGCGGCGTGACACCCTCGGGTCTTCAGAGCACCGAATGGATGGTGCGTGCGAGGATTGTCGGGCCGCTTTGTTTTGCCCCAAGGGGCGAGAGGATGGATTTGCATGACGAAGGGTACTGTGAAGTGGTTCAACCCGGACAAGGGCTACGGCTTCATCGCGCGTGAGGACGGCGACGACGTCTTCGTCCACTTCAGCGCGATCCAGGGTGAGGGCTTCAAGACGCTTGACGAGGGTCAGGCCGTCGAGTTCGAGATCACCACGGGCAACAACGGCAAGCTCCAGGCGAGCAACGTCCACAAGCTCTAGGTGCCGCCCGGAGGCCTTGTCCTCCATACAGTGCACAGGCGACCCCGGCCGGAATCGGCCGGGGTCGCTGGCGTTCCGGGACCGTGCGAACGGGTATGTCCTTCTCTGGCTACCAGCCGGTCCCGGGAGGTGATGCCATGACACGGGACGAGTTGCTGGAGGCGCTCGAGCGACACCGCAGCGAGTGGGAGGCGCTCTTGTCGCGCATCTCCGAAGCGGACCTCGAGCGGCAGCTGCCGGGCCACGCGCACTCGGTGAAGGACGTCATCGGCCACGTCACGGCGTACGAACGGTGGGTGGTCCAACGGCTTCGCGAGGCGATGGCCGGCTCGACGACCGATCTGCCGATCGATCGCGTCGGCTACCACCGCTACAACGCCACGATCTGGCGCGAGGTCGCGCCGCGGGACTGGGTCGGTGTCCTCGCCGATTCGCACCGGGCGTACGACGAGCTCGTGCGGACGATCAGGGCGCTCGATGACGCGGACCTCGTCGGGGAGACCGATCTCGTCCGCGCACTCGACCCGCGCTGGCTCGAAGGCGTGTCGCTCGGCGAGGCGATAGCGGCCGACTCATACCGCCACTACGCGCAGCACCGGCACCTGCTCGAGGAGGCCGCCGCTCAGTCGGCGCGGTCCTGAGCGCTCGCGGACGCGGCGATCGGACGCTTGCGCTCGAGGTTGCTCTGGCGCCGGAAGTTGAGCGCCTCGACCGCCAGGGAGAAGAGGATCGCCGCGTAGACGTATCCGCGCTCGATGTGCTCGCCGAACCCCTCGGCGAACAGCATCACGCCGATGAGGACGAGGAACGACAGCGCGAGGATCTTCAGGCTGGGGTGCTCGTGGATGAACTTCCCGAGCGCGTTCGCGTACAGCATCATCACGCCGATGGCCACCGACATGGCGATGACGATGAGCAGCGTCTCCTTGGTGAGGCCGACGGCCGTGAGCACCGAATCGAAAGCGAAGATGACGTCGATCACGGCGATCTCGGCGATGGCCGCCGCCATCGTGGCGCGCGCCTCGGTACCGTGCGTGTCCTCGCGCAGCTCCACGGTGTGGAAGATCTCGCGGGTCGCCTTGTAGAGCAGGAAGAGGCCGCCGCTGATGACGATAAGGTCGGCGATGCTGAAGTCGTGACCGAGCGCCGAGAAGAGCGGCTTCTGCGCGGCCAGCAGCCATGCGATGCCGAGGACGAGCAGGATGCGGCCGACGAGCGCCACGCCGAGGCCGAGCCGCTGCGCCAGCGGGCGCTTCTCGGCGGGCAGACCCTCCGTGACGATCGCGATGAACACGACGTTGTCCACGCCCAGCACCACCTCGAGGATGATGAGGGTCAGCAACGCCACCAGGTTCGTCGGGTCGGTGAGGACTTCAAGCATCGTCGGGCGCTCCTTGTCGGGGTCTTCGCATCAGACATCGTAGCAGTCCTGCGAAGACCCCGACAGGCCCCTAGCCGTCGCGACGGGCGTTCGCGGCGGTGGCGTCGTGCATGTACTGCGCCAGGCCCGGCCGGATCTTCTCGTAGGTCGCCGTGAACCGGGGATCGGCGACGTACATCGCCCCGAGCTCGGCATGCATCCGGCGCGAGCACGGATAGAACCACCGGTCGATCAGCAGACGCGCCTCGTCGACGGCGTCCATCGCCCGGGGGTCGTCGGCGGGGACGCCCTCGTCCATGAGCTCGACGATCCGCAGCGTGTTCGCCTCGGACTCCTCCTTGAAGCGCTGCCAGTCCGCCTTGGTGTATCGCGCCGTCCGGCGCGCCGACTCCCGGTACGCATCGGTGTCGCCCCACCGCTCCTGGACCTCCGCCTCGTACTCGGTCGGGTCGAAGTCGCCGAACACCTCGAACATCTCTTCCGTGGTCATGCCAGTCCCTTCGTCCATCGCTGCGATCGTCCGATCGAGCGTCCGTACCATCGCGGAGAGGCGCGCGGCCTTCTCGGCAAGCATCTCGCGCTGCACGAGCAGCGTCTCGCGCCGGTCCGCCGCGGGATCGTCGATCATGCGCGCGATCGACTCGAGCGGGAACCCGAGCTCCCGGAAGAACAGGATCTCCTGGAGCCGCTCGAGGTCGGCGTCGCCGTACAAGCGGTAGCCGCCGTCGCTGCGCGACGAGGGCTCGAGCAGGCCGATCGCGTCGTAGTGGTGCAGCGTCCGCACGCTCACGCGCGCCAGGCCGGCGACTTCGCTCACGGTGTAGGCCATCGTGTCCACCTCCGGGTACGCACTGTAGACCCTTACGTTACGTGAGGGTCAAGCGCACGTCACTCGCGGCTTCCGTGCCACGGCGAGCGGCGGTAGTATGGGCGGGTCCGCCACCTGTCCGGAGCGCCCATGATCACCGCCCTGCTCGCCACCGCAACGTCGTTCCTCTTCGGCTGCTCGGACTTCCTCGGCGGCATCGCCAGCCGCCGCGACGAGGCGGTCCGCGTGACCGCGGCGGCGCACGTGCTCGGGGTCGCTGCGTTCGCTGCGCTCGTCTGGATCGTCCCCGCCGAGAAGGTCACCGCGTCCGACCTGTCCTTCGGCGCGCTCGCCGGCCTGGGTGCCGCGGTCGGCGTGGGCTCGCTGTACACGGCGCTGGCGCGCGGTCGCATGAGCATCGTGGCGCCGGTGACCGCCGCGCTCTCCGGCTCGCTGCCGGCCGCCTACGACCTCGTCCGCGGTTCGGAGGTCGGTCCCTTCTCGGCGGTGGCGCTCGTGCTTGCGATCGCGGCTGTCATCGTCGTCAGCGTCAACTCGCACGCCGACGAGCGCGCGGCGATGCCGGCCTCGGCGGTCGTGTTCGCGGTGGTGGCCGGCGTCGGCTTCGCCGGGAGCTTCCTGTCGCTGTCGTTCACGGCTGCCGAGAGCGCGCTCTGGCCGCTGCTCGTCTCGCGGGTGGTCTCCGCGGCGGCGATGCTGGCGATCCTCGCGTTCACGGGGCTCGGCCTGCGGATGGAGCCGACGGCGGTGCGCCCCACGCTCGGCGCGGGGGTCCTCGAGGTGGCCGCCAACGTGACGATGATCAACGCGATCCGCATCGGACCGCTGGCGATCGCGTCGGTCCTCGGCTCGCTCTACCCGGTCGTCGTGGTCTTGCTCGCCCGTGCCCTGCTCGGCGAGCGGCTCACCGGGCTGCAGAAGGCCGCCGTCGCTGTGGCGCTCGCGGCCGTGCTGCTTGCGGCGATGCCGGCGCCCTAGGCTTCTTCGCCCGCGGGCAGGAACGGCTCGAGCTGCTCTGCGGCGATGTCCTTCAGGACCTTGGCCCGGGCGAACGGGTCCAGACCCTCCAGTTCGGCGGCGATGAGCTCCTCGGCCTCCTCCATGCGGCGGCTCCGTTTCTCGAGCCCTATGCCGAGAAGGACCGCCACTCCCGACCCGAGCAGGAGCGCGGGCACGAACCACGCGAGGAACGACGACCGCTGGCGTCCCGCGGCGAGCGCCGCGCCCACGGCGCCGAGGGCGATGAGCAGCACGCCCGCGCCCGTCTCGGCGGCTCCCTCGTCACCGAGCCTGTCCTTCAGTGCGTCCATGTCGACCATGTCGGTCACCTCCGTCGGGATGATGGTACCCGAGCGCGGATGGCCTCTACGCGAGGGCGCGGCGGTGCGCCCGTGTTCGGGTATGCTGTGAGGGTAGGTTACGTGCCCTGAAGGCGGTGACGATGAGCCGGATCGTCCGTGCGTTCACTAGAGCCGAGACACGACCTCGCGCCATCGTCTGGACCGGGGCGGCGCTCATCATCGCCATCGGAGGCTTTGCGGTCTCCCAGCTCGTCACTTCGCAGAACTGGTTCTGCAACGACGTCTGCCACGTGGTGCACCTCGACAACGAGCGGGCGTGGCGCGAGGGTTCGCACAACGACATCACCTGCATGTCGTGCCACTACCCGGTCAACTGGAACCCCGTCTCGTTCACGCTCGACCGCGTGGACAAGCTGCTCGACATCTTCCCCACGGTCACGAAGTCGTTCCACATGCCGGTGAACGAGTACTCGCACGTCGCCCTCACGACGCCCGCCGAGCAGTGCACGCAGTGCCACGCGCTCGACACGCGCGTGGTGACGCCGAGCCCGGGGATCGTCATCAACCACGCGGTGCATGAGAACGCGGGCATACCCTGCGCCGTCTGCCACAACCGCGTCGCGCACCCCGAGGACTTCGAGCTGCAGCTGCCCGGCAACGAGAAGAAAGCGGACTTCATGTCGATGACCGCCTGCTACCGGTGCCACACGCTGGAGGAGTCCTCTCCGAGCGGCTTCCGAGCCACGGGCGAGTGCTCGGCCTGCCACACTCCCGAGCTCGACCTCGTGCCGATGTCGCACGACGTCGCCGGCTGGTTCACCGAGCGCGGCGACTCGAGGGGGCACGCCGAGGCTGCGCTTGCCGAGGCTGAGCGGGTGTCGTCGGCCGAGGAGGCCTGGGAGGAGTTCGCGCCCGAGTTCTACGGCAAGGGGCCGCGCTTCTTCGCGCGGCTGGCCGGGGTGGAGCATGAGCTCACGGTCGACGTGCCGCCTCCGGCGACCATCAACGAGTGCTTCACGTGCCATGCGCGACAGTACTGCACGGACTGCCACGGTGTGGAGGTGCCGCACCCCGAAGGATTCGTCGGTGAGCACGGGAGCCGCTTCACGCCCTCGGCGGACGCCCAAAGCTGCGCGATCTGCCACAACCCCACGGGTGACTCCGCGAACGACCCGTACACATGCACGCTCTGCCACCACCCGCGATGGCAACGCGACGCGGGCAGCTGGCTGGCGACGCATCGCTACGTGGTGCGCGCCACCGGCGGCGGTGAGTGCTTCGACTGCCACGAGCAGGCGCAGTGCGCGGCGTGCCACACCTCGGACGACCCGGCGTCGTTCGAACTGTACTGAGCGCGGCGGCCGTGACTCGCGCGAGCGCAATCGTCTGCGGCGGCGCCAACCTCGACGTCTTCGGGTTCAGCCGCGATCGAGTGCGTATGGCCGACTCCAACCCGGGTGACGTCCGCACGGGCCACGGCGGCGTGGGGCGCAACATCGCCGAGAACCTCGCGCGCCTCGGCGTCGAGGTCTCGCTGGTGACGGCCGTCGGTGCCGACGGGGACGGCCGGGCGCTCCTTCGGGCCTGCGAGCGAGCGGGCATCGACACCTCGATGGCGGTGACCGCCGAAGGCCTGCCGACGTCGCGCTACCTGGCCATCCTGGACGAGCGCCACGACCTCGTCGTGGCCGTGAACGACATGCGCGCCGCCGAGGCGATGACCCCGGATGTCCTTGCCGGAGCATCGGAGCGGCTCTCCGCGGCAGACGTCGTCGTGCTCGACACCAACCTTCCCGAGCCCGCGCTCCTCGCCATAGCCGGGCAGGCGGGGAGAGCCCCGCTCGTGGTCGACACCGTGTCCGCTCCCAAGGCGGTCCGGGCGCGCGGCATCCTCGGCTCCGTGCACACCGTCAAGACCAACCGCGCCGAGGCGGCGGCGCTGCTCGGCGCCGATGCCGACCTCGAACCGGCTGCGCTCGTCGACGCGTTGCTCGACCGGGGCGTGCGGCGCGCGGTCGTGACCCTCGGCCCGGAGGGATCGGTGGCGGGGGAGGGAGCCGAGCGGGTCGCGCTGCCGGCGCCGCGCGTGACCGTCGGCAACGCCACCGGCGCGGGTGACGCATTCACCGCCGGGCTGGCCTACGCGGCGCTCGACGGCGCGCCGCTGCGCCGGGCGCTCGGTCTCGCCGCCGCCCTCGCGAGCTTCGCCATCGAGAGCACGTCAGCCGTCGACCCGTCCGTCACGCTCGAACGCGTGCTGTCCCGCATGGAGGTCTCCACGTGATGAACGAACACCTCGCTATCTCGCCCGAGGTCGCCGAAGCGCTCGATGCCGGCGTGCCGGTGGTCGCGCTCGAGTCGACGATCATCGCGCACGGCTTCGGCTATCCGGCGAACCGCGAGTGCGCGCTGCGAAGCGAGGAGGTCGCGCGCGAAGCGGGTGCCGTGCCGGCCACCATCGCCGTCCTCGAAGGGAAGCTCAAGGTGGGTCTCTCGGCCGAGGAGCTCGAGTACCTGGCCACCAACCCCGACATCCCCAAGGCGAGCCGGCGCGACATCCCGGTGCTCGTCGCGCGTGGCGCCGACGGCGCGACGACCGTCGCGGGCACGATGCTCATCGCGGCGCTCGCGGGCATCCGCGTCTTCGCCACCGGCGGCATCGGCGGCGTTCACCGCGGGGCGGCCGATACGTTCGATATCTCCGCGGACCTCCAGGAGCTCGCGCGCACCGACGTGCTCGTCGTGAGCGCCGGCGCCAAGTCCGTCCTCGACCTCGGCCTCACGCTCGAGTACCTCGAGACGTACGGAGTCCCGGTGCTCGGCTTCAGGACCGACGAGTTCCCGGCGTTCTACGAGCCGTCGAGCGGCTTGCGCGTCGACACGCGCGTCGATTCGGCCGAGGAGGCCGCGGCGATCGTGGCCGCCAAGTGGGAGCTCGGGCTTGCCGGCGGCGCCGTGCTCGCCAACCCCATCGCTCCCGAGCACGCGCTCGACCAGGCCCTGCTCGACCGTGCGATGCGTACCGCGCTCCAGGAGGCCGAGGCCGCCGATGTCCACGGCAAGGACGTGACGCCGTTCCTGCTCGCGCGCATCCACGAGATCACCGGCGGCGCGAGCGAGGAAGCCAACAAGCAGCTCGTATGGTCCAACGTGCGTCTGGCCGCCGAGGTCGCCGGATCGCTTGCGGGGAGGTCGTCATGAGCGAGGCCGAGAACGGCATCCACGCGTATCCCGACTCGTTGCTCGAGCAGGTCGAAGGCGCCGAGGCCGAGTTCCTCGCGGGGAGGCGCGGACATGCCGAGAACGTCGAGAGCGCCGTCCGCATCTTCCTCGAGTTCCTGCGCGGCTTCGAGTTCCTGCAGCTCGAGCAGCGCCATGTGACCGTCTTCGGCTCTGCACGCTTCGCCGAGGACCATGAGTACTACGCGCTCGCCCGGACGCTCGGATCCGCGCTCGTCGAGGCGGGCTTCGGCGTCATCACGGGCGGCGGCCCGGGCATCATGGAGGCCGCGAACCGCGGCGCTCGCGAGGCGGGCGGCTCGTCGATCGGCATCAACATCCACCTGCCGCACGAGCAGCATCCCAATCCGTACGTCGACCGCTTCATCGAGTTCGAGCACTTCTTCGTGCGCAAGGTCATGCTCGTGAAGTACTCGTGCGCCTTCGTCGTCCTGCCCGGGGGCTTCGGCACGCTCGACGAGGTATTCGAGACGCTCACGCTCATGCAGACCGAGAAGATCGACTCGTTCCCGGTGGTCGCCCTCGGCACGTCGTTCTGGCAGCCGCTCATCGACTTCTTCTCGGCACGCCTCGTCGCCGAGAAGACCATCGCGCCGGGGGACATGGACCGTCTGCTCTGCACGGACTCGATCGACGAGGCCATCGGACACATCAGGGCACACCCGCGCGCCTGCAACGGCGACGGTAGGTGACGCACCGGCGGGGTCGCCCTCGGCGCAAAACCGCAGCGCACAGCGTTGTCGGTCGCTCCTTCGGTTTGACATAAGCGCGCCACTGCCGTAGTGTCATTACATAAGGGCTGCCGCCTCTGATGGGCTGGCGCCGTTGTGTCCGGCGCTCCGTACAGCACGTCGAGCGCCGTTCGTGCATCGTTCGCGCGACGTGGCCGCACCACGCTACGGCACACGTGTGTCCGCCATGGGCGGCGCCTGTCATGCACCGATGACGAGGAGGTACACACGTGAGGAGACCGCTGTTCGGAGTCGTCGTGATCGTGCTCGCGCTCATGCTTGCGCTTGCGGGCGTCGCGGGCTGCGCCACGGAGTCCGACGACGGTGGGGACGAGGGGACCACCGGTGAGACCGGCGGAGAAGCCGCCGAGGCCGAGCCGTTCACGTACGCCATGTCGGGGCTCTACAAGCCGTTCAACTACACCGAGGGCGGCGAGCTCACCGGGTTCGACGTGGAGATCGGCGCGGAGATCGCCCGGCGCATGGATCGTGAGCCCGCCCCGATGACCAACCCGTGGGAGACGATCATCCAGGGCCTGAAGGCCGAGAAGTACGACGCCATCATCGGCTCGATGGCCATCACCGAGGAGCGCGAGGAGCAGGTCGACTTCTCCCAGCCGTACTACCGCTCCGGCGCGCAGATCTTCGTGGCCGAGGACAACGATGACATCGCGTCCAAAGACGACCTCGCCGGAAAGAAGATCGGCGTCGTGAAGGCTTCGACGTTCAAGGACATCGCCGAGACGCTCACCGATCCTGACAACGTGGTCGGCTACGACAGCGACGTCATCGCGCTGCAGGACCTCACCACCGGCCGTATCGATGCCGTGATCACCGACCAGGTGGTCGGCTTCTCGGCCATCAACGAGGAAGGCCTGGCGCTCAAGGACGTCGGCGAGCCGCTCTACGTCGACGAGATGGGCATCGCCGTCCGGGAGGGCGACGACCAGCTGCTCGACGACATCGACTTCGCGCTCGAATCGATGATCGCCGACGGCACGTACGCCGAGATCAGCAACAAGTGGTTCGGCCGCAGCATCCTGGGCGAATAGCCGCATCCACAACCGAAGCGAAAGATGACCGGGCCGGTCCGTGCGACCGGCCCGGTCGATGCAGGGAAAGGTAGCGACCAATGCCAGCACTCATCGAGATCGGGACGGAGTACGCGGCGCCGTTCGCCGAGGCGACGCTCGTCACGCTCCGGCTCACCGCGGTCTCGCTCGTACTGGCGGTGGTGATCGGCCTCGTGATCGCGCTGTTCAAGCTCTCGCGCAATCGCGTGCTGAACCTCATCGCCAACGCGTATATCGGCGTCATCCGTGGGCTGCCGCTCATCGTGCAGCTGATGTTCCTGTACTTCGGCATCGTTCAGATCGTCCGGCTGTCCTCGTTCTGGGCCGGTTCGCTCGCGCTGGCGGTACACGCGGGCGCGTACGTGGCCGAGATCTTCCGGGGTTCCATCCAGTCGATCGACCACGGTCAGACCGAGGCAGCGCGATCGCTCGGCATGTCCAAGGCCAAGACGTACCGGCTCATCGTCCTGCCGCAGGCGTTCCGACGTGCGATCCCGCCCCTCGGCAACCAGTTCATCATCGGTCTCAAGGACAGCTCGCTCGTGGCGTACCTCGGCGTGCAGGAGCTGTTCGGCGCGGCGCTCTCGGCCCAGGCCGAGAACTTCCAGCCGTTCGAGACGTATCTCGTGGCAGGCATGTACTATCTCGTGCTCGTGCTCATCTTCAGCGTGCTGGTGAACCGGCTCGAGCGCGGGCTTTCCAAAGGCAAGAGGGAGGCGGCGCCGGCATGAGCATCGTGAGCGTACGCGGACTGCACAAGCGCTTCGGCGACCTCGAGGTGCTCAAGGGCGTCGACCTCGATATCGAGCAGGGTGAAGTGGTCGTCATCATCGGCCCGTCGGGCTCCGGGAAGAGCACGCTCCTGCGCTGCCTGAACTTCCTCGAGTACCCGGACGAGGGCGAGGTATGGCTCCGGGGCAGGCAGGTCGACCCCGCCGCCGACGACCTCGACAAGGTGCGCGAGCACATCGGCATGGTCTTCCAGCACTTCAACCTCTTCCCGCACATGAACGTGCTCCACAACGTCACAGTGGCGCCGGTCAACGTGAAGGGGATGGAGCGCAAGGACGCCAATGCCATCGCGCGGGACTTGCTCGACAAGGTCGGTCTCGCCGACAAGGAGAAGGAGTTCCCGTCTCGCCTCTCCGGCGGTCAGAAGCAGCGCGTGGCCATCGCCCGCGCACTCGCGATGGATCCCGACATCATGATGTTCGACGAGGCCACCTCGGCGCTCGATCCCGAGCTCGTCGGGGAGGTGCTCGGCGTCATCCAGGACCTCGCGGAGGGCGGCATGACGATGGTGCTCGTGACGCACGAGATGGGATTCGCCCGCGAGGTGGCGGACCGGGTGATCATGATGGACGATGGCTACATCATCGAAGAGGCCGCGCCGGCCGAGCTGTTCGAGCATCCCGCCGAGGAACGCACACAGCGGTTCCTGAGCCAGGTCTTCTAGGGCAGGCTTGCCCGCGAGCGTCGCGGGTAGGTATACACGAGGTGAGACCGCTTCTTCTCGAAACGGCGGTTGGCGATGCGTGGGTGGCTGCTGAGTCGTGTGCGACGCTACCCCGGCCGATGCGGGGTGGCGCTGCTGTGCGTCGTCGCCGCGCTCGCCGTCGGCGTGGCTCACGGTCGCGCGTACCTGGAGCTCCGGGCGTTCAGCGCGGCGTGCGACGCCATGGTGGCTGACGAGCATCCCGGCCCGCGCACGACCGCCACCTGGGCGTTCCCGTTCCGCTCCGACCAGCAGCGCATCAGCGTAGCGGTGAGCCTGCACGAGCTCTCCCAGGCGCATGAGACCGACACGGGCATCGTCTTCAACGCGCCGCGATGGGCGCGCGAGCGCGCGGTCGTGCACCTCGTGCGCACGCAGGCCGCCGGGCCGCTCGTGGCCGCGCTGGCTGACGAGTTCCGGGCGCTGCGCCGCGAGCTGGCCCTCGATGATGACGAGTACCTCGAGCTGATGGTCTCGGCCGTCCAGTACCTGCCCTACGGCGATATCGAGTACGAGATCCTCCTCCCGGCGGAGGTCATCGCGTACCGGGAGGGCGTCTGCACCGAGAAGTCAGTGCTGCTCGCGGCGCTCATGACGCACGAAGGGTACGACACGGCGCTCTGGGTGCTCGACTCGCAGCGGCACGTCGCGCTCGGCGTCGCATCTGCCGAGAACCAGTTCCGCCACAGCGGCTACGCGTTCGTGGAGACCACGGTTCCGCACTACATCGGCCAGGCGGATGCCGCGTACTGGGCATCCCGGCCCTCGCTCACGACGCCGCAGCTGATCAAGCTCGGCGGCACGAGGGCGTACGGCGCGGGCGCGCAGACCGCCTTCATCCTGCAGGAGCTCCGCCGGAACAAGATGGTGGCGCTGCAGTCCGATCGGTACGCGCGCGCTTCGCGCACCGACGGTCGCTGGAGCGAGCGCTACGCGCAGCGCGCCGCTGAGGCGCATGCGGCCGACCGGCTGGCCGCGTTCATCACCGGGAACACGCACGACCGGGCCGGGGTGTTCGCGGCGCTCACCGCGCGGGATGTGGAGTACGTGCCGATGCGCGGGCTGGAGCGCTGACCGGTGGTCGATGTCCTTCTCGGCCTGCTGGAGCGCTTCGGCTATCCGGTCGTCTTTCTTGCGACGCTTCTGGAAGACACGTTCCTCATCGGCTGGTTCGTGCCGGGCCAGGTGGTCGTGTTCACCGCGGGCCTGGCTTCGCGGTTCTCGGCGCTCGATCCACTGCAGGTCGCGCTCTGGGCGGCGGTGGGCGAGACCGCGGGAAACTACATCAGCTACGCGTTCGGTCGGTGGGGCGGCGAGCCGTTCGCGCGCCGTCTCGCGTCGCGTTTCAAAGACGGCGAAGCGCGGCTGGCCGAGGCGAAGCGCTACTTCGAGGAGCGCGGCACGCTCGCGCTGCTGCTCGGGCGACCGGCCTGGGGTATCAAGAACGTCCTGCCTGCCGTCGCGGGGATGAGCGGGATGTCCGCCATCAAGGCGATCGGGCTCGTCACGCTCTCCTCGGCGGTGTACTATCCCGCGCTGGTGGGCGTAGCGTGGGCGCTCGGTCTCGGGGTCGAGGAGGCTTCATCGATCGCCTGGTGGCTCGGTATAGCGGTCAGCGCGGTGTTCGTGGCGCTCGTGGTCGCGTGGGTCGTCCATCGGAGGCGCGAGCGGGACTGACCGTGTCCTCATCGCCGCTTGAGATAGCGGTTGATGGCGATCGCCGCGCGCGCTCCCTCTCCGGCAGCGATGATGATCTGCTTGCCGGAGCCGTCGGTGACGTCGCCGGCCGCCCAGATCCCGGGCGCGTTCGTCGCGTTGTCCTTCCCCACGATGATCTCGCCTCGGTCGTTGGTCTCCACAAGCCCCCCGGTGAACTCGGCAACCGGGATCGAGCCCGTCTCGATGAACACGCCTTCGACCGGGATCGTCTCCTCGCTCTCTCCCTTCAGCGGTCGGACCACGACTCCGGTCACCCGGTCTCCGCCGACGATGCTCGTGACTTTCACGCCCTCGCGCACCATCACCTTGTCGTGGGCGTCGACGCGCTCAAGCACGCCTTCGGGGGCCTTGAGCGGCCGCTGTGTGATGATCGTGACCGAGGCGCCGAGGTCGGCAAGCTGCAGTGCCGCGTCGGCGGCTGACTCGCCCGGCCCGACGACCGCGACCGGCTTGCCCTTGAAGAACGCCGCGTCGCAGGTGGCGCAGTACGACACCCCTCTCCCCACGAACTCCTGCTCGCCGGGCACGGCGAGCCGGTTCGGCGCGCGACCGGTGGCGATGAGCACGGCGCGTGCGGGCAGGCGCGTTCCCTCGCGCGTGTAGACCTCGTACCCGTCCGAGGCAGGGACGATCGCGTTCACGAGCTCACCCTCGAAGCAGGTGACGTCGAACGCCGAGACGTGCTCGCGGAAGGCGCTCACGAGCTCCTTGCCGGTCACCATCTGCCACCCCATGTAGTTCTCGATCTCCCCGGCCCACGCCGCCTGGCCGCCGACCTCACCGCCAACGATCGCCGTGGCGAGTCCCTGCCGGGCGCAGTACATCCCCGCTGTCAGCCCGGCCGGCCCGGCTCCGATGATGACCACGTCGTACAGACCGTCGTTGTCCGCCATCCTCACACCACCTCCGTTCACTGCTTGCCCGACTTGGCCGCCGGCATCACGCATGGAGGTTTGGTTGCGGAGCGCCGTTCGGCAAGCGGATTGCTCTATTCTCGGGCATACGGGCCTCAGGGGCCCGCATGACGGACGATGGAGGCGAATCGGATGATCTTCGGTGGCAACGGGCTTCTGCTCATGCTGCTGGCTCTTGCGCTCGGCGGTATCACGCAGGCGTACGTGAACTCCGCGTACAAGAAGCACTCCGCGGAAGCGATTCCCGGCGGGCTCAGCGGCGCCGAGGTGGCGCGGCGCGTGCTCGACTCGGAAGGCCTCTCGGAAGTGCGCGTCGAGGTGACAGGCGGGATGCTGACGGACCACTACGATCCACGCGCGAACGTGCTGCGGCTGTCCAAGCAGGTCTACGGCGGCTCCAACGTAGCCGCGGCGGGTATCGCCGCCCATGAGGCGGGTCACGCGATCCAGCACGCGCGCTCGTACGCTCCGGCGAACGCCCGCATGGCGCTCGTCCCCGTCGCGAACATCGGCTCCCAGCTTGCGTGGCCGCTCATCTTCGTGGGCGTCTTCATGCGTTTCACCGGTCTGCTCTGGGTCGGCGTCGCATTCTTCGCGTTGGCCGTCCTGTTCCAGGTCGTCACGCTGCCGGTCGAGTTCGACGCCTCACGCCGCGCTTTGGCGGCTCTCACGACCACCGGTTCGGTCGCACCCGGCCAGGAGGCCGGAGCGCGCACCGTGCTGACCGCGGCCGCCCTCACGTACGTCGCGGCGACGCTCATCTCCGTGTTGTATCTGCTGCAGTTCGTGGGGCTTGCCCGGCGCGGATGATCGTCAGTAGGGCCGCCGGCGCGCCAGGTATGCCCCAGCGGTGAGCAGCGCGAGCCCGGTCGTGATCGCGAGCGCCCAGAGCTTGCCCGTCGCGACGGGGTCGGTCACGTCGTGGCCTCGCTCGACGACCGCGAGCGCGCTCGCGTGGATGTCCATGTCGCCTCCATGCTCGCTGCATGCGGCGTTGAAGACGCCGGTGACGCGCACCAGGTCCCCGCGGTGCTTGTGGTCGCCGAAGACCGTCACGCGCTCCGCCATCTGCGGAGGCACCACCACAGCGTGTCCGCTGTTGTAGCCGCTGAGCGGTCCGCCCTCCTCGATGGTCCCTCGCGCGTAGGCATCGTCGTTCAGGTGCAGCCAGACTTCATCGCCGCGCGACATCGCCTCGCCGATGGCCTCGCCGGTGAACTCGATCGTCTGGCCGTCCCACGCGGTCGGGTCCTCGACGAGGTCGGCGCTCGATGGCGTCGCGGCATGTGCGAGCCCGGGCGCCGCGCAGGTGAGGGCGACGAGCGCCGCAGCGAGCACGTATCCGAGCGCCCGCGCCCTCATCGGCCTCTCACCGCCGACCAGCCCCAGCCGATCAGAGCGAACACCGCCATGAACTCCAGGCGGCCCAGCCACATCGCCAGGGTGTAGAGCGCCTTGAGCCCGTCTGGTGTGGAGGGGGCGAGCAACCCGCAGCTGAGCCCGGTGTTCGAGCCGGCCGAGATACCTTCGAAGGCCGCTTCCACCACCGGGTAGCCGCAGTACACGCCCACCATGGTGACCAGTGCGTGCATAGTCAGGAACGCCACGCTGATGGCGAGCGCCGAGCGCACCGTCGCGTCGTTGAGGACGCGGTCCTTGATGTGGTGGTAGCGGGAGATGACCACCGCCGAGTCGGGCGACACCATGCGGCGGATGTCTTGCACGAACGCCTTGGTGATGACCCCGACTCGGAAACCCTTGATGCCGCCCGCGGTCGACGCGGAGGAGGCGCCGATCACCATCGCTCCGATCAGGCCGATCATGGCGAGCGGACCCCACTGCGTGACAGTCGCGCGCGAGTAGATGGTCGCGAAGCCCGTGGTGGTGTGTGCCGACGCGACCACATAGAACACCTTGCGGACGAATGCCACGGCGTCGGGATAGACGCCGGCGCGCGCCAGGCCGATCGCCGCGACGAGCACGAACAGCGCCATCGTCAGCGCGAAGCTGCGCGTCTCGATGTTGCGCTTCAACTCCGCGCGGTCCCCGGTCCACACCGCCCAGTGGACGGCGAAGTTGAGCGATCCCGCGACGAAGATGATGATGCAGAGCACCTCGAACACCACCGAGTGGTACCACACCGTGTTGAACGACTGCGGTGCGAAGCCGCCCGTGCTGAACGCACCCATGAACGTCCACAAGCCATGCAGCACCGCGCGCACCGGCTCCTGCCCCAGCGCGAGGGCCGTCACGGTGAGCGCTCCGGTCCCGACCGCGAGCCACACGAGGCTCACGAGCCAGATCGCGCGCGCGGTGTGCACGACGTTCGGCATCAGCCGGTCTTCCTTGCCCTCGCCGGCGTAGAGCTGGTAGATGCCGCCGCCGACGCCCTTGAACAGGAACGTGAGCGCGATGACGACGATGCCCTGGCCGCCGGCGAACGTGAGGACGAAACGCCACATGTTGAGCCCGTTGGACACGTGGTCGAGGTCCTGGATGAGGTAGAGACCGGTCGTGGTGAGACCGCTCATGACATCGAATACGGCGTCCACCATGCCGCCGATGTGGCCCGAGAGGATGAACGGGATCGCTCCCAGCAGCGTGGCGAGGATCCAGGATGCCGAGACGACCACGAGCCCCTGCGCGCGGCGCAGCTCGCGTTCGGTGTGGCAGATCGCCTGCAGACCGAAGCCGACCGCAAGGCATGCCATGAGGCCGATCCCGAAGTCGACGGCGGTGTCCCACTCGGCGAAGACGAGCGCCGTCACGAGCGGCACGAGCATGAGCATGCCCACGCCGAGGACGACCTTGCCGGTGTACACGCCGATGACCTTGTGGTCATCGAGCGTCGGGCGGAACATCACCCGGCCACCATCCGGATGAGTATCACCAGCGCGGCGCATGAGAGCCCGATGCCGGCCGTGAAGGCGGCCTCGGCCACAAGACCCGCGGAGAACTGGCCCCAGGGCCACTGGGAGGGATGAACGAAGAACACGGACAGGCGCCGTGAGCGCGATGCCATGACGATCAGCCCTTCACGCTGCGCGTAGCGAGCGTGCTCATGAGGGCATCGGCGACGATCTGCGTGCAGCTGACGGCGGGGATGCCGAGCGCCTCGAACGTGCGCGTGTTGTGCGGATGGTTCACCACAGCCGCGACCGTCGGAACCGAGAACGCCTCGCGAGCGAGCAGGCTGATCGAGAGGTTCGTGGCGTCGTCGGATGTGGCCGACAGGACCGCGCCGGTGGCCTCGACCCGCGCCTGCCGCAGGACGCCGGGGTCCCGGCCGTCGCCGTGCACGACGAGCGCCCGCGGGAAAGCGAACGCCAGCTCCTCGGCCGCATGGCTCGTGGGGGCGATGAACGTCACCTGCTTGTCCTGCGCCTCGATCGCCGTGCCGAGCCTGACGGCGACCTCTCCGTTCGCGATCACGATGACAGACATGGCCTACCCTCCGCAGCGGTTGCCGGCCTCCACCGAGTGTAGGCACGCCGCGTTCAGAAGGCGTAAACGCGCACGGGTGCGGCGTAAAGCAGGTGTAAAGACCTTGGCTGAGCCGTGCTCAGCTCGCGTTGAATCGCAATCCAACTCCGGGCTCGGTGAGCACGTAGCGCGGCACCTGCGGGTACGGCTCGATCTTCTTGCGCAGGTTGCTGACGTGGACGCGGATCGTGCGCACCTCCACGAGGCACTCCGGTCCCCAGACGGCGTCGCTCAACTGGCTCCAGGTGACGAGCCGGTCCGCGTTCTGCACGAGCACCGACAGGATGCCGAACTCGATGGGCGTGAGCGAGACCTCCGCGCCGTCGCGGGTGACGCGGTGCGCGGCAAGGTCGACCACGAGGCCGTCGGCCTCGAAGACCGGGATGACCGAGCTGCCGGGCGCCGTCCGGCGCAGCAGCGCGCGGATCCGGGCGACGAGCTCGCCTGCCGAGAAGGGCTTGGTGAGGTAGTCGTCGGCGCCGGTCTCGAGCGCGCTGATCTTGTCGGCCTCGTCGGCCCGCACCGACAGCACCAGGATCGGGACGGTGAGCCAGGAGCGCAGGCGTTCACACAGCTCGATGCCGTCCATGTCGGGCAGCGTCAGGTCGAGGACGATGAGGTCGGGCGTGCTCTCGGTGAGCGCCGCTATGGCCGAGGCGCCGTCCTCGGCGGCCGCCACGACGTATCCACGTGTCTCGAGGATAGTGGTGAGCGCTCGCCTGATCTGGGCCTCATCGTCGATGACGAGCACGTGATCGGGCCGTCCTGCGGGCATCACGGTTCGCCTCCTTGCAGCGGGAGGGTCAGCACGATCTTCGTGCCGTGCGGATGGACGTCCCGGATCTCGATCGTGCCGGCATTAGCCAGGATGATCTCACGGGCGATGGACAGGCCGAGGCCGGTGCTGGAGCGAGAGGCACGGCCCGAGGCGCCCCGGTAGAACTTGTCGAACACGAGGGGCTTCTCGGCATCAGCGATGCCCGGTCCCTCATCGGCCACCCACAGCGAGAATGACGCCCCGATCGACGCCCCGATCGTCACCGGCCCGTCGCTGTACTCAAGCGCGTTGTGCACCACGTGGTGCAGCGCGCGGGCGATCTGCGTGAAGTCGAGGCGCAGCATCGGCAGGTTCTCGGGCACCGAGAAGCGCACGCGCTCACGCGCCTGGCGCGGGAGGCGCGCCACGACCCACCCCACGACCTCGCCGACCTCGAAGTCGTCCGGCTTCGGCTGCCACGCCTGCGCCTCGAGTCGCGAGACGTCGAGGAGGTCGGCGATCGCGCTGTCGAGGCGGTTGAGGTCCTCGACGACGTCGCGCAGCTTGTCGCCGACCGCCTCCGGGTCGCGGGGCACGTCGGGGTCGAGCAGGTCGGTCACCGCCGCGGCGATCGACGCGAGCGGCGTCTTGAGCTCGTGCGAGACCGACGACACCAGCGCCGAGCGCAGACGCTCCGCTTCGTGGGCGGCCGCGGCGTGCACGGCGAGCTCGTTCAGGCGGCGGCTCTCGAGGAACGCCGCGAGGAGGTGGGCGAGCGAGTCGAGGAACGACCGCTCGGACGCATCCAGCTGGCCGTGCATGTGCACCTCGAGGACGCCTTCCGCTCTGCCTGCCGAGACGAGCGGGAGCAGCAGGCAGCGGCGGCGGAGGTCGCCTTCATCGTCCGCGGGGCACGCGCCCTCCTCGGCCAGCAGCTCTTCGAGCGGGACCTCGCGTTTCTCGCGCTCGGTGACGCGCCGCCACAGGTCGGCCACAGCCTGCGCGCGCCGTTCCTCCGGCTCCGTCGATTCGCTCGCCGGGAGCGGCGCGAGCCGTCCGCCCTCGGCATCCGGCACCCACAGCACGGCGCTGGCGGCGCCCACGACGTGCTCGAGCTCCTCAGCGGCGGCGTCGGCCAGACCGTCCACGGACGTCTCGGACACGAGCGATCCGCTGAGCCGGTTCAGCGCGGCGGTGTGATGTTCTTCGCGGAGCGCCGCCGCCTCGCGGTCGCGCAATCGCCCGGTCTGTAGGCCGACGGCCACCGCGACGACGAGGAACACGGTGAGGTGCACCACGTCCGCGCTCTCGGCGACGTGGAACGTGTGGTACGGCGGGATGAAGAAGAAGTTCCAGCACAGGAACGCGAGGATGGCCGAGAGGACCGCGGGCCCCACGCCCGCCGTGCCCGCGATGAAGCCGAGCACGAGGAGGTAGAGCCAACCCCACTGCTCGCGCCCGAGGTAGGGCCGGAAGGGGATGAAGGCGGCCGTCGACGCCGCCGCCGCCAGGAACGCTACGACGTAGCCGTGCCGCCGGACGAGATCGCGGATCTTCTGTGCGCGCGTGACGAATGGGTTCATGGCTTCCACCGAAGGCGTCAGCCATCACGATAGCACTCGAAGGCGCCCGGTACCCCTCGTCAGAGCCGGCGCTTGCCGCCGACGCAGCGCGGGGCGGCGCAGGCGCTGCAGACGCCGACGCAGACCGGCACATGGGCGCCGCACGCGGAGCACCGCAGGCGCCCGATCGGGAGGCTCGCTCCACAGCGGTCGCACGTCTCGGCGCGCGCTTCCTCGGCCCAGGTGTCCTCGAAGAGCACCGAGGCGTCGGAGACGTCGTATCGTTCATGTGCGTTCATGATGCCCTCACCATAGCAATCGGCGCGCCAGCGCGAACGTGGTGTGACGGATGGGCGCCGGCACGCGACCCGCGCGACGAGCGGTCTACCCGTGCTGCGCGGAGGCTCTGCTATGCTGCGGGCGTGCGCAGCCGACGCGCGGAAGGAGACCCCATGGCCGCGACCGTCGCCGTCGTGCGATGCGAGACGTACGAGACCGGGGCGGTGCACGCCGCGGTCGGGCGCGCGCTCGATCTTCTCGGCGGCGCCGGGACGATCGTCGCGCCCGGCGAGCGCATCCTCCTCAAGCCCAACCTGCTCGTGCCGAGCCGGCCTGAGGATGCGGTCACCACGCATCCCGCGGTCTTCGAGGCGACCATCCGCCATCTGCTCGACGCGGGCGCGCTGCTCTCGTTCGGGGACTCTCCGGCATTCGGCGGGACGGAGGTCGCGGCGCGTCGCGCGGGTCTTACGGCGGTGGCCGAGAGGCTCGGCGTCGGGCTCGAGGTCTTCCGTGAGGGTCGCGCTGTGCCGTTTCCCGAGGGCAGGCTCATCAAGCGGTTCGAGATCGCGGATCAGGTACTGGAGGCGGACGGCCTCATCTCGCTGCCCAAGCTCAAGACGCATGCGCTCACGCGGCTGACGTGCGCCGTCAAGAACCAGTTCGGCTGTGTCCCGGGCATGCGGAAGGGCGAGTTCCACGCGAAGATGTCCGACATCCGTCGTTTCGCGCAGATGCTGGTCGACCTGAACCGTCTCATCGCGCCGCGGCTGGCGATCGTCGATGCCATCGTCGGCATGGAGGGAAACGGGCCCCGTGGCGGCGACCCCCGCGCGGTCGGCCTCATCATCGCGTCTCGTGACATGGTCGCCGCGGACGCGGTGGCCGCGTCGGTGATCGATCTGCCCCTGGAACTCGTGGAGACGTGTGTCATCGGTCACGAGTGGGGTCTCGGCGAGGCGTACGATATCCGCGTCGTCGGCGAGCCGATCGACGCCGTGCGCGTGGAGGGCTTCTCGGCCAACCGCAGCCGCGCCTCCACGACGCCGGGACCGAGGCCGCACCAGGCGTTGATGAAGCGGTGGATGACCCCGCGTCCCACGATCCGGGCCGAGCGGTGCACGCGCTGCGGCACCTGCGTCACGATGTGCCCGGTCTCACCCAAGGCCGTGGACTGGCACGACGGCGACCGTTCCGGTCCCCCGTCGTACCGGTACGAGCGCTGCATCCGCTGCTACTGCTGCCAGGAGATGTGTCCCGAGCGGGCGATCGACGTGCGCACACCGCTGGCGTCTCGGCTGTTCAGGCGCTAGCGTCGGGACGCAGAGCGAACCACTCGCCGACCCGCTCCGCGCGCACCGGCGCGCCGAAGAGCGCGGAGAGCCGCTCGCTCGTCAGGAGCTCGTCTGTGGGGCCGTCGGCCACGACACGACCGTCAGCGAGCATCACCACGCGCTCGATCTCGGGCACGATGTCGCTCACGTGATGCGTGACCATGACGAGCGTGCGCCCTTCCGCGGCGAGCTCGCGCACCGTGCCGAGGAAGCGGACCGCCGCTCCCGGGTCGAGGCCGTCGCACGGCTCGTCGAGGATGAGCGCGGGCGGGTCGTGGACGAGCGCGCGGGCGATGAGCGCCCGCCGCGCCTCACCCGTCGAGAGCGTTCCGAACGTCCGCTCGGCCAGTGCGATCAAGCCGTACCGCTCGAGCAGCGTCTCCACGCGCGCGGCCATCGCTCGCGTCACCTCTGAGCGGCGGTAGAGCCCGATGCTGCCGAAGTAGCCCGAGAGCACGACCTCGCGCACGGTGACGCGCCGGCGGTATGCGGCATGCAGCGCGGGCGAGACGATGCCGAACAGGCGACGCGCCTCGAACAGGTCCCATCGCTCGCGACCGAGGAGCCGCACGGGCGCCTCGTCGCGGGCGAGCGGAAGCACGTCGCGAGTGATGAGCCCGATCAGCGTGGACTTCCCCGAACCGTTGGGCCCGAGCACCGCGACGTGCTCGGTGCGACGGAGCACGAGGTGCTCGATGTCGAGGATCGCTCGCCCATCGCGGACGACGGTAGCGTCGTGGAGCTCGAGCAGCGGTGTGGTCGTCTCGGCCATGCGAACCATGGTAGCCGAGCGTGTTCCGGGCGGCACGCTTGCATTCTCTGCCAGCGAGATGATGGCAGCGGGGCGCACGTTGGGTAGAGACATGAAGAGAACCAGCCCCGACGTGAGGAGTGGACGCCATGTCTGACAAGTGGGCCACCGCACTGGTGAGCTTCCTCATCGGCGCCGTCGCGGGCGCGCTGCTCGGGCTCTTCCTGGCGCCCATGTCAGGCCGCGAGCTCCAGACGCGCATCCGCAAGGAGGCCGAGGCCGACTGGCAGAAGGTGCGTGCCGAGTACTACAAGTCGGTCAACGAGGTGCAGAAGTCGTTCGATGACCTGAAGGGACAGATCGCCGCGCTCGCCAAGCGAGGCTAGCGCAGCGAGCGGTCGTAGGCGGCCGGACGGCGTGGAGCCGCCCGGCCGTCGCGCGTCTAGGTGAGGCCTGCCGAGCGGAACGCCCGCTTCGCCTGCCCGAGGTCGCCGTACATCAGCTCGAAGTCGAACTTCCCGACGCCCGTCTTGAGGACGATGCGGTCCGGGGTGGACGTCGCGCCGTCATCCACGGCATGACCGTGCTTGAAGGAGACCTTCGTCACCTGCGCGCGGTCGATGGAGACGTTGTCCGCGTTCTCGGCCATCAC
>NPIE01002038.1_pt1 | contig 59395 bp, 47 predicted proteins | sample 8637661 | NCBI WGS metagenome assembly NPIE01 (sample SAMN07420842, study PRJNA396082) | bioreactor metagenome | isolation source: sample BA12 brine-fed electro-methanogenic bioreactor BA | place: Japan: Kochi | collected 2016-12-09 | reverse complement strand
CGAGCTTGCGAGATGATTGAATCTTTGAACACTGAGCACTGCGAAGTGATTGAATGGCGCGAAGTACCAATCTCCAAGGAATGCTGAATTCAGAATTCAGCATTCACTTTGGGTATCCAACTGTCTGCGTCAATATGATGTCTTTATAATCCTCAAGGTTCATGGCTTTATGGAGATCATCCCGGTCAAACCATCCTCTCGCTACTGTAGATAATCCTTCGGAAGCACAGTATAAATAGACATTCTGGGAAATAAACCCTGAATTAATACCGGATGTAGATCTGTATTTTTCAGAATTTGTATTACCGGCTTTTTTATAGTTTGCCACAAAGATCAGATTCACGGGAGCTTTGTTAACGAAAGGCTGTTTCCCCGTCTTTTTTCGAATATCTTTATCGAGAATCTTCTCTAAAGCATTTTTTTCAGGGATATACAGAAAAAGTCCCTTTCCGGTAGCAACATAGATTTCCATTTCTGTTTTGCCCTGGGAAGATGGGGCTGTTCTTTTTCCGTTCTCCCGGTTTATTCCAAAAGCAGCCCATAAGAGATTTGATAAAACCTGATCGGAAAGTTCCCTGTCAGAAAAGTCCCTGGATGATGATCGGTTATTCAGGGCATCCATCAGCGGCATGCCTCCTGTGCGCTGTGGTGCAGGCAATTCTATCACGTTTTTATTTTGACCGTATAAGCCAACGGCCAAGACCATTACCAAAAAAAGTTGCATAATCTTTTTCATGTGTCCTCCATTATTTTAAGTAAATAAGACGTTTTGAAGCATAATCTGTTCCGGATTTTATTCTGAGGATATAAAGTCCCGAGCTCCATCCCCTTCCATCAATCAAAATTGAATTTTCTCCCTGAGCGGCAGAAATATTTCTTTGATAAACCTCTTTGCCGGTCAGATCATAAATAGTCACAATACTTTCCCCTTCTCCGGGTTGAATCCAGGTAACGGTTGTTACAGGATTAAACGGATTGGGGTAAATCCCCGTGATGGTAAAATTCCCCGGGATCAAATGTTCAGCAAAGCCTGTAAAGGTATAATCATACCGATGATTTCTCAATGGTCCGCCTCCCCGAAGACCTCCCAGCATCAATAAATGATTGGCTGCAGATAATGATTTGATATCCCAGGCGACAAGTTGAGCGGATGATGCAACGAAAATCTCTGCGTCTCCGTCTCCATCCAGATCTATAATGGTTGGTCCTGATGAATTACTTTCATGTAAAAGGAGGGGAAATCCGGGTAACATTTCTCCGTGAAGGTTCCAGCTTCCTGTTTTACCGTTGTTCGATACAGCGATAATTTCATCCTCTCCGTTATTATTCAGATCAGCTGCTGCCACTCTGGATGGTATCTGATCAAAAATAACAGGCCAGCCCGGAAATAAATTTCCGTCATAATCAATCAGGGCAATTTTCCTGATATCATACGGATAGGCAAATGCAGGTCCGGATGCCGTACGTACAAGCGTCGGCTCTGCAATCACCGTTGAAAGCCCTGGCAGGATTTTTTTAACAGTTCCGTTTTCATGAATTAAAACAAAAGATCCATCGGACAAGCCGGCAGCAACAATCATGGATCCATTATAAGTAACGATTACCGGTGTGGTTGCCCGTTTACCCGGAAAATTTACAGGCCAACCGGGAAGAGATTCGCCCTGTGCGTTGGTTAGGTTGACATTACCACCACTCGTTGAATAGGCTAATACCGGGGACAAATTCCCGGAGACAGCCACAGAAACACTGGTTCTGACAGCACTGCCTACATTAAGAGGGAAACCGGGAATAACAGAACCGTCTCTTTTTAGAGCGATTATTTGATTTCCTGTAGTACCCACAACTATTTCCAGATCATTACCACCATCCACCTGTCCGATTGTAGGGGATGAGACAATAGAATTGGCCGCTTTATACGTGGCTATAACCTTTCCCCATCCGTCAAAAATAATCACATTACCGGTAGTTGTGGCTGCAACCATTTCCAGTGTATCATTATTATTCAGATCACCTGCAGCAATTTCGCCGGGTATAAGACCAACTGTCGTTACGGGGAAACCGGGCAAGGTATCTCCTTCGTCATTCCATGCCATGATTTTTCCGGCTATAGTTCCTGCAACAATCTCTTTTCGCCCGTCATTATTGATATCCCAGACTAAAACTGATGATACAATCTGTTCACTCAAAGGAACAGGAAACCCTTTTTGATAGAGTGAAACATTAAGAGGCAGTTCCAGAATATCTGTAAAGAGCGAGCCGTTTGAATTTTCAGAATAAACATGAAACTCAAGTTGTTTTATACCGGGTACAGCTCCTGAAAGTACCGTGACAGTTATTGATTCCGTATGTGTCCCTGTCTGACCGGCTGAGAGGTCCGGAAACGTTGCCAGAGAATCAATGACCAGGATTTGCTCATCATTTGAACGAAGAACCGCCCGGATATTCTTGCCATTTTGCCATCCGGGTTGATTTTGCAGCGTCAGATTGATATTGAGGGATTCTCCCGGATTCAACACATTATCTCCATCATCATCCAAAACCGACAGTATTTTATCGTGAATAATAAACTGAGGTTTTAATATGCTTGCTATGGATTTATATGGATTTACCCGTCCGCGTCCCAGACGTCCGGCATATTCAGGATCTGAATTTATCGAATAGATCTCGTCGGTATTGTTCAGTAACTGGTCTATATACCATTGTGAACCCTGTCCCGGAAGATAACTCATGAGAAGAGCCATTGATCCGGCAACAACCGGTGTAGCCATAGATGTTCCCCACCAGGACTGATAGCCGCTGCCGACTGAGCTGAAAACTGTAGACATAATGGATTCACCGGGAGCGGCAATATCCACATCTTCATGATAATTTGCCCATTTACCCCATTTATCGTTGGGCCCCAGAGCCGTTACCGAGATTACTTCCGGATAGGAAGCAGGATAAAACCGGCCATATAATTCTGTTCCGTCATCCGTTCCGTTCCCTGCGGCAGCAATCAGAATTGAACCGGCATTCCTGGCTGTTTGAACAACCGTACGGGCAGAGGAACTATAGGAACTGCTTCCCCAACTCAGACTGATAATCTGTGCTCCGGCTTTATAGGCATATTGAATTCCCTGATAACCATAATACAGATATCCGTTTTCATCATTATCAGCCATTGCCTTAACCGGCATAACCGAAACATCATAGGCGGTACCGGCAATACCGATACCATTATCCGACGTAGCAGATACAATTCCGGCACAGTGTGTTCCGTGCATACGGGCACTTGAGGGCGCGTTTCCCTGTTTGACAGCCATGGGATTATTATCCTCATTGCCCCCTGTGGAACCGGCAGGATCCCAGCCGATCAAGTCATCTTTAAAACCGTTGTTATCATTATCTATATTATTCAGATCACCGGGATCAAACTGCCACTGACTGTCGGAATTAACCAGCACGTCGCCGTTCCCGTTGGAATCCTCTCCCAGGTTTCGCCAGATATTATCAATTAAATCGGGATGGGTCCACTCGACACCTGTATCAACAATAGCCACGATAATTTGCTTACTGCCCGGCCTGTCTCCGCCTGCAATATCCCATAGTCCCCATGCTTTATCCGCTTCAATCTGGCGGATCCACCATTGATTAGCATAAAGAGGATCATCCGGAGAATACGTTGTTTCGGTCCGCGGATCGCTTGGGTAGGAATGTGCCCTGATCAACGGTTCTTTTTCTGTATAAAGAATTTTCGGATTTGAAGATAAGCGGGTCAGTTCTTTTTCAAAACCTGATTTGGAACGGGTATATCCTGTGATCTGATAAATTCTGTTCAGGTAGATGTCACCCACAAATTCATGAGGTTCTGAAGCAGGCAGCCATTGACGGATCCTGAGTTCGGGGTTTTCGGTCAGGAGAGAATCCAGTTCGGGAATACCGGTAATGCGTTCAGAAATGGCTTTTGCTGACAGGAGTTCTGTCTCCGGTGTGAGACAAAATAAAACAGGTTCAACAGCTGATACGGCAGAAAATGCGAGTTTAGCCGTTAGTATGATCAGAAAAAATAATTTGTTCATAATTCCTCCGGCTTAAGATAATGAATAAAATTTGGGAAAAAAGATACAAAAATCAGTAATAGCAACTTATTTCCTCACAAAATGAAAAAAGTGAAACAAATCACTTATATAAATGATTTTCTTGAAAGTGAATTTAATTGCATCTATATTCAAACTGAAATGTTAAAAACCATGGAAAAAAGAGAGTAAATCAGGAGGTCTTTTATGAAGAAGTTGTTTATCCTCACGTTAGTTGCTGTCTTTGCGCTTGTCCTGCTCAGCAGTTGTGGCGGCAGCAAGGAATCATCAGCAACGACACCTTACAATGAACTCAACAAAATGGCTCAGGCAATGCGTAAGGCCGGTGCTTTAGCAGATGTAGGCCAGGGACAAAGTTCCAGAGAAGATCTGGCGCGCCAGAAAGCTCAAAATGATGGTCGTGCAAAACTGGCTCTGGGACTGGAATCCAAGATTCAGGTTCTGCAGAAAAGTTTTCTCGAAGAAGTTGGATCAGCCAATGACACTGAAGTTAATGAAGCCTTCACAAGCGTTTCAAAAACAATGGCCAGCACCACACTTCGGGGAGTTTTTCCTGAGGAAGAAAGAATCGTTTCCAAGGACGGACTGATTACCATCTATGTTTTGATGGCAATAGATCCGGCTACTTTCAATCAATCCTTCATGGATGAACTGCAATCAAAACCAAAGGTTTATGAGCGATTCCGTGCTTCCCAGGCTTATGACGAACTGAAAAACGAAATGGAAGCCTACGAAGCAAAATAAAATTAAGCCAAAAAAAGGGGTGGTTCAAAATCACCCCTTTTTATTATCATTCATGAAAACTAACTTCAAATTATTTCTGATTTTGCTCGTTTTCCCCGTTTTGTTACCGGCTCAAAATACATATCCCGAATGGTTTTTGTTTCCGGGTAAATATAGTGATATCGTTACCGGTTATGCCCGGCGCGGAGGTTCAACCGTAAGCGATGCAGAAACAACATGGTGTGCTTTTAAGTCATGTGTTGCTATGGGGACTCTCTACCGCTATCAGGATATGGATCAGGTTCACAGTGATTATTATTACAACTATTCACCTGATGAACTGAAAAAGATCAAAGGTAATCTTCATCCCGTAAAAGGTTCATTTACTGCTTTAAATATGATAACCCAGGATTTTATCGAAGCATTTTCTACCAATCCGGATCTAAAAGTCAGCATCAAAAAAATTCACGTAAAAACCATAAATCGGCCGGGTTGGTTAAATAAATATCCATTTTATGCTGAAAACGGCTATTATTACGGCATCGGTGAATATACATCCCGCTATAATAAAATCGATGCCTGGAAAAAAGCGGAAGATCTTGCAATTTTTAATATTATGACCGGACTGGCAGTGCAATATCATACCGTAATGATTGAAACTCAAAACAATCGCCAGGACACCATGGAAAAGGTCCAGGCACAAAAAGTTAAGTATCTTCTCAGAAATATCCGGGTTATGGAACGATGGATGGATATTGAGAAAGATATGGTTTATGTGCTGATCCAGATCCCTAAAAACGATGTAATTTCTCCGTTATTAAACAAGTAAGAATAATATACAGGACTGACAGATGAAATCAAGTATAGTTTTTTCGTTTATATTCATTGCCTTGACTTTTCTATGCGGACAGGAAATGGATGTTATTGTTTCTTATGATTCATTTACCGGTGATCCAACCGCAATAATTCAATACACAAAAAACGGTAAAACTGAACTGATAAGGGGACATTTTACCAAACCTTCATCTGACAACAACATATCAGTCGTTAAACGATTTTCCGGAGATGAACAGCAATTCACGATAAATCAGACAAACAGCATGCAGGCTCAGGTCTGGATTGCAAATTCGTTTGCTGATGATGATCTGTTTGAGGAATCCATGATGACTTTACTCCAGGAATCCGATGTTGTCGTTTTGGTGAATGATCACAAAAACAGGGTTTCTCATAAGGTAACAATTCCCAGCGAACCGGGAATGATTTTCCTGGCCGGCACCATCAGTGACGGGACCTTTTATCCAACACCGCGCATGTTTCCAAAATTACGGCTTTTTCAATTGAATGCGATTGAAGCAGTAGACGGAACGCCCTTGAAAGATGTTAAAGCAGATATTTATTTTAATGGAACGCTTGTTACTTCAGCTTTAACGGACATTAAAGGTGAAGCTGCAATTCAACTGAAGGAATTTGGTGACTATAAAGCTGTTATATCCAAAGATGATTATGTAGGATCGGAGTATGCTTTTCGAATGGATTTAAATGAAATCCCCACACTTTTGCGTGTACCAATGACACAAAAAATGAAAGAAGTACGAATCGTATTAACCTGGGGGAATTTCCCTTCGGATTTGGATGCTCATCTTACAGGGCCCACTCCGGGTCAAGGTGTTTTTCATCTATGGTGGGCAAATAAGGTTCTTGTAGGCGGCAGAAATTTTCTGGACAGGGATGATACAAATGGATACGGTCCGGAAACCATGACTATTTACGTCCCGGCAAAAGGAGTCTATAAATATGCCGTTCATAATTACAGTCAAAAAAGTTCACGAAATTCTACCGGATTATGCGGAAGTCAGGCCAGGGTTGATGTTTTTTCCAACGGTGTGTTAAAAAATTCTTTTTACCCTGATCCGGGAAAAACCGGCACTGTGTGGCATGTTTTCAATATTACAGACGACTTCAAGATTCATCCTGTTAATGAGTATTATCACGAATCAGACAGTAAAAAAGTCTTTAAATAATTTACTTTCTTGCTTTAACAAGAAAGATCAGCCCCAAACTCAAAAAGATCAGATTTGGCAGCCAGACAGACCAGAACGGGGAAACAAATCCCGTAAAGCCAATGGTCTGTCCAATTTTTAAAACAGTAACATAGATAAAAATTACCATCAGGCTCACACCAATACCCGGGCCAAGCCCCCGGCTCCTTGTTTGATACGATACAAGCGGAATTCCAAAAAGTATCAGGATAAAAGATGTAAAATTCATAGCAGCTTTGAAATTAAGATTGACAAGCCATTGCGTATCATTGAGTCCCAAAGCTCTGATTTTACCGATAAACGTGCGCAATTGCTTCCATGTCATATTCTCAGGATCCAAATTCTTTTGACCCACTTCTTCCGGTGTAACCGATAAATGCATTACAACTGTATCGCTGAAGGTAAATGCCTTTACCAATCCGTTTTCAAAGGTTCTTTTTTCTGCTTGTATAAACTGCCATGCATCATCTTTCCATACGATTTTTTTTGCATCAAGCCGTTCTTGTAACTGTCCGTTATCAATTGTTTGAAGAGTTGCATACTGACCAATATCCATCGATGTATCATAGGTTCGGATATTCAGAACGCGACCGGATTCAAGCTGAAGGAAAATATTGTTTTTTAAACGCCTGTCAATTTTACGCCGTTTGGACATATAATCCCGTTTAATCTCATTCACTCTTTGATTGGAGGGAACAACAATTTTATCTTCAAATTGGAAACTGATATAACTGAGCACAAGCCCCAGAAGCATAAAAGGCAGCGCGACCCGGTATAAACTGATTCCGGATGCTTTTATAGCTGTCAGTTCATTCAGTTTATTCAGTTTTCCGAGATGAAAAACAATTGCCAATAAGGAAGCCATGGGTATGGCAATATGAATGTAAAAGGGAAACATATTGACATAAAAGTCCAGGATCATCGAAAAGCTGAGGCCATTATCAATAAATTTATCGATGTTTTCTACAAGATCAACAACGAGAAAAATACTGAGAAAAACTGCCAGGGCACCAAAAAAAAACACAAAAAAGCGTCTAATCAGATAACGGTCGAAGAGCGTGATCATACTATCATACCAGACTATGGATTTTCAGATAATCGATACTTTTGGCGGATGCTCTGAGTATAGTGAATTCTAATTTTTTTATGATGATTTTTTCGTTTTTAGCCGGAAAGCGGTCCGTATTTTCAAGGATATAACCGGCGATGGTCTCATAATCACCTTCCGGAATTTCCAGATGGTAATTCTTATTGAGTTCATCAATTTCGGCCCTGCCTCCCATAACCAGATCCCCGTTTGACAGGGTTTTGATCGTATTATGATTTTCATCATACTCATCTTCAAATTCACCAAAGATCTCTTCAACAAGATCTTCCATGGTTACAATACCGGATGTTCCTCCAAACTCATTTACAACAACAGCGATACTGATATTATTTTCCTGAAATTCCCGTAACATATCGAATACTGGTTTGGATTCGGGATAGACGCGGATTGGACGTACAATATCCTTAATGGAATCCGGTTTTATCAGTAAGTCATGAATGACAATAAAACCATTTATTTCATCAATATTATCAGAATAGATCAGTAATTTGGAAAAACCGGACTGAATAAACAGCTCCCGGGCTTCGGAAAGCGATGCCGTTACCGGAAGTCCTGTTATATCAGGCCGGGGCGTTTGAATTTCTCCGGCCGTTTGGTGGGAGAAATCAATCACATTGTGGATGTATTCTTTTTCTCTTTCATCGATTACGCCGGATTTGTGGCTTAGTGAAATACTTTTCCCGAATTCATCCCTGCTGATAGCTGTCCTAAACTCCTCCGGCTGACTGCCTGTCAGAAATAAAATGCTTTGTATCAGTTTTTGAACCGGCCACGTCAAGGGTAAAAGAAGGATCCGTAAAACATGAATGGTCATAGAAAATATAATGATCGACTGGTTAGGCCGTTCTCTTACAATCGATTTCGGGATGAGTTCACCAAAGACCAGAATAATAACGGCAATAATGATAATTATCTGCCATTCTCTGAACATGTTCAACGTCAGAAAATAAAGAGTGGCATAGGATGTGGCCAGAATATTAGCCAGTGTATTTCCCACAAGAATAACCGTGAGAATACTTTCCCGGTTTTCCAGCATTCGAAACGATCGCCCGGCGCCCCATTTCCCGTTATCCGCCCAGATCCTTATCTTCACAGGATTTGCAGCCGTAAATGAAAGCTCGGCTCCGCTGAAATAGGAAGAAAAAAGAATTCCCAGTATTGTCAGGATAAGCTCAGGTCTCATAATTTCCGTTTTTCATTTGTATTGATATTAGTAACGACAAAAGAAAATATCAAGATAAGCTTTCAGACCTGTCTTGTTATTCTGCAGCTTATTCCTTAAAATCCTATATGAAAAAAACTATATTAACAATTCTGTTGTTCTCAATTCTGTCAACAACACATGTAAAAGCCGCGGTATCCGACAAAGATTATTTAACAACTGTTATTCCCAATAGTTTAAAACAATCTTTTGTGTTGCCGGTCATTGGTACAGGGGCAATTCTATCCCTGGGCATTTCGAGAATTGAAATCCGTCATAAAGAAAAGATTTATGCAAACCCTTTTTTGCCGGATAAAGCAGCACATTTTTGTGACAGCTACATTGCAGACTTCTGGTTTGTCCCGGTATCCGCCACAGGAGCGCTTCTTGAGGGATTGGAGAATGACCGTTATTATGAACCGCTACGCCATATGGCGGCTGCTCATGCAATAAATCTGGGATTTACCTATGCTTTAAAATGGAGTATCGGCCGCACACGACCGGATGACACGCCTTTATCATTCCCTTCAGGTCACACATCCATTGCTTTTACAACGGCTACACTCTGGTATAACTGGCATGGGCCTGCTGCGGGAATTCCCATGTATTCTCTTGCGATCATTACAGCTTTATCCCGAATTAACGATAAAAGACATTGGCCGGCAGATGTGCTGTTCGGTGCTGTTTTAGGGACTGTAACAACCAGGGCATTATACCTTTCTGAAAAAAAGGAAAAGAAGCGTTTGACGCCAATTATTCCTGTATTTGAGGTTCGATTTTCCACAGCGGATTGGGATTGGTAGGCTATGTTGCAGGTTTCGCGGGAAATGACAGATTGTCTCATATCATGGTTTAATAAAAACAGTCGAAATATGCCTTGGCGCGGTGAAACAGATCCCTATAAAATCTGGATCAGCGAAGTCATGCTTCAGCAGACTCAGGTTATCACAGTTATTCCTTATTATAATAAATGGCTGAAAGTGTACCCTACGGTATCTGATCTTGCATCTGCATCGTTGCAGGATGTCTTAAAAATATGGGAAGGATTGGGGTATTATTCGCGGGCCCGGAATCTGCATAAGGGGGCAAAAACCATTGTAGAAGCGTTGAATGGCGTCTTTCCTGACAGCAGGGAAGCGCTTCAAAAAATTCCCGGGATAGGAGATTACACATCATCAGCCATTGCCAGCATCGCCTTTAACCATCCGCACGGTGTTTTGGACGGCAATACTAAGCGGGTTATGGCACGTTTGTTTCTCATAGAGGATAGAGTAACATCCAAACGTTTTCAGAACAAGGTTACCCAATTGATCAATTCATCACTCGCGTGGGGTGAACCCCGTTGGATAAACCAGGCATGGATGGAGCTGGGCGCTCTGATCTGCACTGTTAGACCGTCATGTTCCCTATGCACGCTTCAAAAATTCTGTGAAGCCAACCGTCACAATCGAATGATGGAAATCCCCAATAAACCTGATAAGAAAAAAATACCGCTTCGGAATGGCGCAATATTTATTATCAGGGATTCCAAAAGGCGAATTCTAATGGTTAAGCGCCGGGATAAAGGTTTGTTGCCCGGCCTATGGGAATTGCCTAACACTCTCTATGACGAACAGCCCTTATCTGATTTCATAATGGCCAATGATATCATGATAAACCGTTCTTTTATCCAACATGCAGAACATGCATATTCACACTTTAAAGTTCGGTTTGAATTATATGAAGCCTATATCAACAGTTCATGGAGAAATGATTACTGGACGGATTTTAACTGGATTTGTGAAAATAATCTTAATACTCTTCCCCGTCCGAATGTCCATATTAAAGCCATGAAAATTGCAGGATTATTATAAATTATCCAAACCGTTAACCAGCCTTTCCAGTCCTTCCTTCAAACGGCTTCCGTCAGCATAGGAAAGGCGGATAAATCCATCCGGCCCGAACGCCGTACCGGGTGTAACGGCAACTCCGTGTTCCTGCATCAAATATAAACTCATGTCTACAGAATTCATGGATCTCGGGTTATTTCGAATATCACAATAGAAATAAAAAGCACCCTGAGGGTCAACAAAAGAGAGTTGTTTTCTTTCTTTTAATACATCAATTATCAGCTGACGCCTTTCAGAAAACACGGTTAATGGAACCCGGGCTTTATCGAAATTTTTCAAAGCAGCTATGGCAGCATACTGTGAGACTGTTTGAGGATTTCCGGAAGCATGTCCCTGAATAACCTTAATCTGAGTAACATAGTCGCTGTGTCCGGCTATATAACCGATACGCCAGCCGGTCATGGCAAATTCTTTACTGAAACTGCGGATAAGGATCAAATTGTTACGATACGCCTTAAACAGGGATGATGTGAGAAATTTTAATTCCGGACTATAAATAAAGTGGTTATAAACATCATCAAAAATACAAAGGATATTGCTTTGGACACAAAAGTCCATTATGTCTTTCAATTCTGATTCGGAGTAAACGGAACCTGTGGGATTGACGGGAGTATTCAATATCAGAAACTTGGTTTTCCCGGTGACTGCTTTTACAATATCCGGAACCGAGACCTTAAATCCGTTTTCCGGCAGGCCTTTGATAAAGACAGGTATCGCACCCGATAAACTGACCATGGACGGATATGACGGATAAAACGGTTCAGGAATCAGCACTTCATCGCCTATCCCTAACAAAGCCGTCAGTGATATAAAAAGGGCAGGTTTTGCCCCTGCAGTTATGATAATCTCTCTTTGGGGATTCAAATCGCACTCTTCATTTTTGAAAAATACGGAAACTGCCTCCCTTAATTCTGCCAATCCTTCCGAGGGTGTATAACCGATTTTAGACGTGCGGATCGCTTGTATTGCAGCATCCTTTACAACTGAAGCAGGAGCAATATCCGGTTCGCCAACACATAAGTTGATTATATCTTTCCCCATGGCCTTTAATCGAACCATATGATGGAAAGTATTGAGAGTTCCTGATTCCTGCACGTTTTTTACCTTCTTTTCCATGGCATAAATTAACAGTTCACACTTAAAACTCATTACACAATTTTGGTCTCGGAAAAAAAGTACATGATTCCACCCTCCTTGAAGATATAACGGGTGTTAATCCTTTGAACTTTCAAATAAATACGGAAGGGACTAAATTTGCCATCATGATTCGCCTGAACACATACAGCATTTTCAGATTAATAATGGTTTGCGGATTATTTGTATTCAATTTGGAGGCCGGAACAATCACATCACCAAAACATGGCCAGATAATATCGTATATGCCTTATAAAATCATGTGGAGCATTCAGGACACACAACGAATTGAAATGCAGGTTATCCGAATCAGCCAGGACCCGTTTGGCGATATTATTCATTTTCAGCGGATCATTAAACCGGACAGACGGGATTTTACTCTCAGGAAGGGACTCGCAGACAACCAGTCCTATTATCTGTTTTTAGGCATGAGCACATCACCGGCAGATCCAATTTTATGGTCTGAACCGGTTTATTTTATACTTGATCATTTGAATAATCCCCCGGGAGATTTTACGATTTATCCCATTCCAGACACATTAAGACCGGGGCATCAAATACACTGGCAGGCATCCTCTGATCCTGATCCTTTGGATTCTCTCCTGACTTACCTGATTTTTGCAGAAAACCTGGACGATTCTTCCCTGCACCATGAAATTCCTTTTATTCCTGAGAATAAAAAAGCAGCCCAATATTCCATCGATATCACATCACTGCTGAGAAATCACAGACGTTACAGGATAAAAATATTTGCAGAAGATATGGAAGGAGTTATTCGAGAAGGTCAGCCTTCACAGGTAACCGTTTTTTACAATGGAACCAATAATCCTCCAACGTCTCCCCTTGGCTTGGATCCTTACAATCCCGTGGAAAAAACACCCGGAGATCTTCTGATTTGGAAGGAATCCACAGATGCAGACAAAGATCCCATACACTATACATTACATCTGGATACTACACCTATGTTTGCAAATCCGGTATCAATTACATGCGAAATAAACCGGTATCTCATCCGTCAAAGTTTACAAACCTATTTTGAAGATGATACGAAGATATACTGGCGGGTAAGGGCATCGGATAATTGGGGAGGACACAGCTTATGGTCAACTTTCGGACAATTCCACTTAAATTTTCTCAACAATCCGCCTTACTGGACTCAGGATATCCATCTTACACATGAACCGTTTACCGTCCGTTCCCACGATGAATTAATCCATTGGTTTTCAGCCGTTGATGATGATTTTTCCGATCAGGGAAAGCTGATATACCATATTGAAATAAAAAGTGCGGTTAACCCGGACAAGATGTTTCATTATGAAACCCGGGATACATTCTACACCATACCTGCGGAAGATTTACAGGAAAATGAAAGGTATACATACACAATCACCGTAGAAGACGGAGCCGGAAACAGATCAACACAACGCATCCATGGTCACATAACCATAAATTGTATTGAGGAAGAGCCGGAAAGAATTTCTGAGATTCTGCATCCTTCATCCGGGAAAATACTCGGACCTTCGGGACGACTGGCATGGAAAAAAAGTTACGATCCGGATCCCGGAGACTCAATTGTTTATCGTCTTGAATTAAGCATGGATCAAACCTTTAATAATATTATATCAGAAACAATCCGGGGATCAAGACTTCCGGTTCACGCACATTTACAGGCAGGCATCAACCGGTGGGACCAGGATAATGTTCAATTTTATACCGATGATCCCACAATTGTCACAGTTCAGCTCAATCATCTGAGAATCTGGCCATTGCTGAAGGATAATCAGAAATATTATTTTCGAATAACCGTTATCGACAAAACAAAGCTCACATCTCCCCTGTCAGACAGCGTATTTTTTATATTGAATAAATTCAACAACCCGCCGGAACCGGTAAGCACAATATACTTTCCAGTCAACAACACAAATATTTATACAACAAGCCCTGAAATCCACTGGAAGGCATCGAATGATCCTGATCCGGATGCAGATACAAGTACTACTCGCTACCAGCTTAACATACTTGATGCAGACAATCAATCTTCACGGTACTTTTTAACACAGCCGGGAATAACCCGCATCGTACCAGATTATCCATTCAGTGAAAATGGCCGTTATAAACTGAAAATTCGAAGTTTCGATAACAAGTCTGCATTCAGCGACTGGTCTGAATCACGATATTTCTGGATTAATGAAAAAATGGAATTACCCATATTAAATCCTGACAATTTTTCAGTAAAAGCAGATAGCATCCTAAACACAATCAATACAAAATTCTATTGGGGACCGGTTCACTATCCGGATCCTCCTGAGGAGCAAAAAGATCTGTTGATGGACATACAATTTACATTTCCTGAGGCAGAGGATACAATTGTATATAATAATTTACCCTTTAAAGACGTGTTTAGTGATTCATTGATGTTATTACCGGAAAATGTATGGGGAAATTATTCAGTCAGGCTTAAAACAGCCGATAATCACCATGGAGATTGGATTGAACCAATTCGCATCGGTGTTGACATTTATGCTGATATTCCATTAGGCTTTTATCTCAAATTACCCAAGCAGGGGCAGGACACTCTGAGTATAAATCCCAAATTTGTCTGGACCGAATGTGTTGATCCGGATTTAAACGATGAAATCTTTTACACATTGTATGTTTCCTCTGACAGTACCTTTTATACCAATACATACATAGTTCGGAATATCCAAACGACCAGTCACACATTAACTGAATACGATCTGGAAGATAATACCAAATATTTCTGGAAAGTTTCTGCAGAGGATAAAGACGGGCACATCATGTGGGGAAGTGATTCAAATTTTCATTCACGATATTTTATTGCCGGTCGTCTGGAAGATGCAGAAAATCGTCAAAACTATATTGGTTCTACTGAATTCTACCCTATTCAGCCGAATCCTTTTAATGGAATGATCACTTTAACATTCTCACTGAATACTTCGGAGGAGATCACTCTCAGTGTTTATAATCTGATTGGCCAGAGAGTAGCAACAATCCACCACGGGAATTATGCGGCGGGAATTCATTCAATTCGGTGGGATATAACACAAACCGGCTTACCATTGCCGGCTGGTGTTTATATATTCACGTTAAGGATTCAGAACCGGGTATTGCAGCAGAAAGGTTTATTTATTAAATAGCGACGACCGTAGCATTCGTTTTTGATCTTTTAAGCATCCAGTACCAGATACTGCCGAAACCGCATAAAATCCATGCAACGGTAATCAGAACATTTAGAATTGGAATCTTTATTAAGACATGCAGCAGTATAAGTCCGGCCGCTGAAGGCAGCATTCCTTTATTAAAGCCCGGAATATTTTGGGCGAATAGCTCTCCGGCAGCAAAAGCCAATGGAAACTGTCCGAGAAAAACAGTTGCACCAATAAACATGAGAAAAAAGATTGACAGCGGTATGGAAACGATAAATATCATGGACAGAATTCCGGCAAAAGGCAGCACAATCAGGCATAAAAGTCCCCAAAGTCCCATTTTCACCGGATCTTTTTTTACTAATTTGCCGCTTCCTTTATACGAAGCCGGAAACAATGAATACCAAATTGCTGCACTGATCAGACTAAAAAGAAAAAAGTTTAGACTAACTGCAAACGGTTTAAAAATAAATGGTTTGGTAATACGGCGGGACATTTTTTTCTTATGCCAGTAAAAACTGTTATTATCAGGTTCATTTTCATTTATAAAACCGGTAATCAATGCCATTTCCGAAATATCCAAATCTTTGACAAACGTAGTCAGATCACCATCGATAACACCTTTGATTTTTACTTCATCTGCATGGATTTCCACATCACCCGATATTTTTCCGTTTATTGAAACATCATTACCGGCAACATTAAGATTACCCCGGATATAGGAAAGAGAATCAATGACGATTTTTCCGCCGGCAATATTGACATCGTTAAAATACTGACCTGATACATTGATATTTCCGCCGGCAATGTAAACATTCTCTTCTACGGTTCCATTTATGTTGCAGTCACCGCCCATGAGATATAGGTCTTTATCGACACGTCCGTTAAAGAGAATATGGCCTCCCATCAGATATAAATTACCCCGGATGTTACTGTTTACGGTGATATCACCTGCCATAACTGCCAGGTCAGTATCCATGTCGTACGACTGAAATACTTTTGAGCCTGTTCTCATTTCAAATGCATAGAGCGATGATGCCAAAACAATAATCAATACAGCTGCTGAGATTTTCAATTTATCCATTTTAATACCTCATTTTTAACAGAATGATGACGCAAGTTGTATACAAATCGTTGTCTTAATCAAGATAAGAAGTATGAAGTAAAGCAGAAATAAAAAGTTACAGGATAAAAAAACCCCGGATAACCGGGGTTTTTTAATATTAAGACGGTTCGATTATTTCATGTAAACCATCTTTTTCGTAGCTGAAACCTCACCGGCTCTTACAGTATAGAAATAGACACCGGTAGGAACAGTTACGCCGTAGTCATTGGTTCCATCCCAAACGATCTGGTACGTTCCTACATTCTGCATACCTGCCTTGAATGTACGGACAGCTTGACCCAGAACATTGTAAATGGTCATAGAAACTTCGGCACGATCAGGAATTGAGAATTCTATTGTTGTTGACGGGTTGAACGGATTAGGATAGTTTTGACGGAGTTCGAATACTTCCGGAACACCGGCAATTCCATCATCTACTTTAACCCACCATGGACAATTGAATGTGTCCCATTTCCATGGGAGACGTTCATCCTGATTCTGCATACCAAAGCAGTCTTTATCTACTTCAAAAGTTGCTTCAGAATCATCGACAAGAGCACTGTGATTTTGTGCAAATCCGGCTTCGTTATCGAATCCGTTAGCACCGTATTTGTAGATAAAATTCTTGGCGCTGTATGCAGGATAAACAACTGAACCGGTATAGACATCGTCACCGGCGACAGCATCATAACCCTGACCATCATCGAAGAGTTTATTTTCATCAGGAATATTAGCCCATGGCCAGCCGTTGAAGAAACCATTAACACCAATGAAAGTAACATCATCATAGGAGAAAATGGTATCTGTTTCACTCTGAACATCAATCACGGGATTACCGGCATTCAAAGCGGCTTTCAGGGGATAAGCGTCAACAGTAAAAATAACTGTTACGTCCTGATTTGTGATATCATCCCAGCTCACATCGCTGAAGAAGACACGCGGCAGAAGCATCGATGCGGAACCATCAAAAACGAGTACGCGGTTATCTGAGGATTCCCAGTTGTCATTGCCGCCGCCATTATGGACAAATTTGTATTCTTCTCTCTGACCGGTAGTAACGCCGCTGAAAACTTTGTCAAGAAGGAAAAGATCGTCATCAGAAGCATCTTTCAGCAATACATCATCATCTACGTGTGCCCAGCCATTGAAAGAACCGCGAACATCCAATACATCAGTATCAGGATTGAAGGCGCCTTTTACAATTTCCACACCCATATCTACCTGGAAGCGTACAACAACTTCCTGAGTAAAATAAGCATTGAAAACTAAAGCAGCGAGATAATCCGGATACCACCAGTCAATGGAGTCAGAAAGTGCATTCAGGGAAATAGGATCCAGTCCGTAAAATGCTGATTTTGTTCCGTTTGCTGTTTCATTCAATATACCGGCGGCATATGCTGTTGCATTATCTTCAGCGTATCCGGTCATACTCAAAACTGCTCCGTCGGTTTTATCAAAGCCGTCAAACCAGTTATCACCACCGGTAATAGCTGCCGGCCAGTAATAGAGAACCGGCAATGGAACTTCTGCATTCAATTCATCATACAGAGGACCGGTAACAACATCACCTTCAATAGGTTCTACAATTGAAGGAGCTTCAGTATCAGATACGTTAATGTCAGCATAGTATGTTGCTACACCCATGACATCTTTAAAGAAAGAGCCGTCTTCCATGGCCAGAGGAGCTGCGGGCCAGCCAAAGGGATAGCCGAACAATTCATCGCCAAAACCAAGGTAGTGTTTTCCGCCCAGATCAGCCCATGTTTTAAGAGCTGCGTATGTGCTTGGACCATGACCGGCAAGATCAACTATAAAGTCATAGTTTTCAAGAAGATCAACAGTAGCAGGTCCATATGCCCAAACATCAAAATCAAGACCAACACCCGGCCACACGTAAGCGTTAAACCAGGCAATGCTGTATCCTGAATTATTAAGAACAAGAACCGGACTTTCCGGCAGGAAAATCAGATATTCATAGGTTGGTGTTTCATTTGCCAGATCCAGAACATCTGTTGCAACAATTTTATAATTTACGACAGAGCCGGCAGCTTGTCCCGGAATAGAAGCTGTATATTCATCACCAGCCCCTTTAGTCATGGCTACTTCCAGTTCAGCTCCGCCATCAACGGTATAAACAACTTTGGCAGAAGCTACACCGGCATCACCACCCGACGGATTATCGTCAGTAATCGTTGCCACGACTTCACGTGCATCTGTGCTGACAGTTGTGATCAGCGGAGTATGAGTAATCACCGGACCGCGGTTACCTGTTAGTTCGACTTCAACTATCCAGTCCCAGATGTACTTACGAATAAACCATCCGTATTTACCCACATTGGAAAATTCATCATAGAATTTCATGGCCGGTAAATATTCATAAGGTTGAATATCACCCGACATAAAACCCAGACGGCCATCAGGATCAGCAGCACTTACACCCTGCAATTCAGCAATCACAACAAAGGGAACGCCCAATTCCATTCCAGGGAAAGTCCCTTCTGCATCCAGAACGGCGCTGACGGTATCATAAACTGCAGCATCAGCAGGAATACCTACAGACGCGGCTTCAAGGAAAGCAGGCCATATTCTTTCAGACAGCGGATCTCCGGGAGTCCATTCCGGATTTAAATCCACCCAGTTTGTTCCCTTCCAGTCATAATTGCCGGTTACATCTTCGTAGTAACCAACAGCAGCATTATCCCTGCCGGCCTGACCAGCCATATCCCATGTAAGGTAGGTTGTGCTCCACAAAGTAACAGCAAAAGAGTTGTTACCGGCAGCCACACCTGTTACATCGGAAAGGCGGAAAAAGACTTCCCGGATTTCTCCATCAGCTTCTGGGATGTAGTATTGATAAAATACATCATAAGGCCATCCGCCAAAGTTGACGAGACCGGTTGAAGGGATGGGGTACCGCATTAAAGTAATCGTTCCTTTCGATACTTTTGGGGTACTTTCAGTTACCTGTGCCTTAGCCGGTTGAATTTCCCGATCCCACTTTGTGCCTTCAAGAGCTGCGAAAGCAGAACCAACAAATGCAACCAAAAGGAAGGTAACGACCAAACCTCGTACCAAACGATTCATGTTTGAACCTCCTCAGTTAACATTGTTTTTTGTTTTTTTTGTTTTTTTACCATTATACACTCAAAATGTAACGACGCTTTTCTGAACATTGCAAGTTTTTATTCACAAAATGCGTTGTTAACCTCCTGAAAACGTGTTTTTTATCACAGCCTGCGGATAAATCCGCAGACTGTGATCTTAATATTTCTTCCAATCAGAAGCCCAGACTCAGTGAAAAGAGTTGATGGGAATCAAAGAACTTGGTAAACCGATATGCATAATCCAGCTTAAGGCGTGTTGTGGCACTGATAGGATAATTGAGTCCGAAACCAAAACTGGGACCGAATATAAAATCCTCAGTACCTGAATAAAACTTATTCTCATCTGGATCCTGAGCCAGAACATAACCGCCGCGTAATGCAAACATATTGTTAAAAACAGCTTCCGTTCCCAGTTTAAACTCATCAAAAGAGAAGTTATTGTGGAGAAATGAACCGGAAACCGTCCACTTTAATGCATTGACGCTGATGATATCATGCGCAAGACCCAATTCAACCTGAGCAGGCAATTCAAATTCCTGTAAAGGTACACGGAAAGGTCTTGAAGCAGAACCAGGTTCTGTTCCGGGAGGAACAACTCTGACTTCCAGATCGGGACCGTCAAAAATCATGGTTGTTCCAATATGACGAACGGCGATACCCATTCTCAGTTTATTATCCATCATTGAATACTGCACACCGGCATCAAAAGCAACTCCGGTTGCATTCTGCCGTTGGATATTTTCACTGATCAGTTTTACAGTCGCTCCAAAATGGATCCGGTCAGTCATTCTTTTGGAATACGTTAAACCTAATGTCAGATATTGAGGTGTAAACGTTTCCCCGGTTCCGTCCGGAGCATTTGTAGTCGTAACTGGAATATCACCAAAATCAAGCGTACTGATATTAAAACCGAGGGTTCCGATGTCACCCAGTTTGGTTGCAGCGCCGACATATACAGTATTGATATCACCGATCCACTTCTGGTAAGAAAACATGGTTTCCACCCGGTTATCAATTCGGGAAAGTCCTGCCGGATTCCAATATCCGGCTTCAACACCGCTCACACCGGCAATGTCGGATGCACCCATAGCAAGGTTTCTGGAACCTACCGGTATCAACAGTTCCATAGCACCGGCTGTTCCCCGGCGTTTGGAACTTCCAGCCTCGGCAACTGTCCAGACAAACAGAAGTGCTAAGACCAGCGTGAGCGTGAATGCGAATTTATATTTATTCATTTTCAACTCCTTCATTTCCTAGAAAATGTCCAATCGCTCTTCAGGCTGGAACACTGCAAGTTTAAGGGTTTTACTGCTACCGTCCGGCAGTTTCACATAAGCCAGATACATGCCGCTTGCAACCGGGATTTCAGCATGATTCAAAAGATCCCAGCGAAGTATGGATGAACCGGGCGAATTGTGTTCTAGTTTTCTGACCAGATCGCCGGAGATAGTAAAGATATAGACAGTCGCCTGTTCCGGAAGATGAGTAAACGTAACAAAACGGTTCTGAGAATTCAATTCTTCGACCTGCTGTCCAAGATAAGGATTGGGGAAGACATTGATCATTTTCAACCGTTCAGAAATCAGATCATTGCTTTTTTCCAAAACGGGAACCGTAAACTGCCAGTAGTCTATATCCGGTATAAGCGGATTCATGATTTCAACTTTGGCAATTGCTCCGGTGACGTAATTTGATACATTCTGTGTCCATTTGAACGTCCATCCGAGACTCTTGTGATCCGTTGTATCTCCGGAAACTTTATATGGTATATACATTCTATCCGCATCATATGCATCATACGCAATAACCAGGAAACGGGTTGAGCCGGGCAAGTAATTATAGACATCAACCAGCGGATTGCCCAGACTATCCGGTATAGTTGTGAGTGTATCCGCAAAAAAGCGTTTCGGCATTTTTGGAACACCACCGACAACCTGCGGGAATGTAAACATCAAAGCATTTAACTGCTTCCCGTTTTCAACATCCCACACTTCAAAGGGGGCTGTTACCTGCATAATTGAGTCCGCCCATAAACCGGAAGCTACTGCTTGTAAAGGCCAGATTGTGATTTTCTGTCCCTGTTCCGGACCTTTGAAACGGATTTCAAGGTTACTCATCATTTGTTCGTCTGTGGGCAATGGCGGATTGGGCAGTAACCCTACAGCAGCCCAGGCATTGAACATTGCCGTTCTTCCTCCGGTCATATCTGTTGAGGCATCACCGGTAAGATTTGACGCAACCTTGGTCTGCTGCATGGAATCCAGTTCAGCAGGCAATTCCTGAGTCAATTCCCGAAACGGGTTGGTGATTTTTGGAACCAGCACGGTTGCAATATCTCTTACCCGCAATGAGAAACCATCATAGAAATAATGGCTGTAAGCGGAAAAGTAATCGGTGTTTTTCGGTATAACCGAACGAATCACATATCCATCCTGACCAAAGTTCTTATTGGGATCAATAACATTCAATGACCAGAAAATATGGGAAGTTGTCGTATCCAATGAGCCATCTGCATTATTGTAATAGACATCTTCGGCAACATCCAGAGAATCGAAACGGATTTCATATGTTTCACCGGTCAAATTAGAAGGATCCACAACTTTAACCAAAATATCTGCATTGGCCTGTCCGCCAAGGTTGGCAACTGTTATTGTGTCACCATAAACAGCATGATAATCAAGATTTAAGGCCGGATAGGGTCTGGGAATCGCCAGATAACCGTCAAGGGCTGATTCTACAGCCACAGGTAATGCATTGGGATCGTAGATATAACAGGAAACGGCAAAATAATATTTCCTGTTGTTTATAAGATTGATATTTCCTCTTAGAGCATCGGAGGTTACATACAAATGATGCTCAAGTCCGGAATCGGTTCCGAACTGAACGGGTCGCTGTAAAACCATACCTGCATTGGCATCGAATTGATCGTCAATTATCATGGTTATATTATCTTTAACATCAAAAGTGGCGATTCTTTTCCATGGACCGGTCATCGATTCACCCTGATAGACATTGTAACCCTGAAAGGCATAATTAGCCGATGCTGTAATGTATTTATACTGCTCAATCGCTTTATGACCTTCATCCCAGGTAATAACAATACCTTTGTCCAGTTCTGTTATTTTTACCGCAGGTTGTGGCGGGGATGCCAGTTCAAAGTTTGAGTCAAATGCATTCTGAGCAAACCGATCGTAATATTTTAATGCAGTAATCGCACTTAAATTGTCACTTCCGGCAGCCAGAATAATGGATCCTACGATCTCCTGAGTATCTCCCGGAGCCATTTCAAATGGACCTGAGCTCATAAGAAAACGCCTATCGCCCGGAGGATCATCCTGGATGTCCAGCCATCCTTCGCCGGTTACGGGGTTTCCCGTAGCAATAAAGTGAGATTCCTGTCCCGTATTAGGATCTACAAATGCTTTGCCTGAGGGTGTATAACCCGTCATCACAAAATAGGCTTCTTCTTTTGTATCCGGATCGAATAAAATGGGGTCTCCATTGATATATTTAATGAATGAAGAAAGCCCCAGTTCTTCCCAGCCGTATCGTGGTACACCAGACCAGTAAGCGGTATCTCCCGGACTTTCAACATGTGGCCCCTGAAAAAAGTCGTATCCCACTGCCGGCGGTGTGAGCCCGTATTCACGGTCATTTGCCAGTCCGTTAAAGCAATAGCCCAAAACAAGATTGGTATCCACACCTACCAGATCATCATTGGCATCGCCTACATCAGGATCGGACCACATGGCAACATACATGTCAGCATAATGGTTGTCCGATTTATTGATCACTATGTTCTTAATAAACAATACATCACCCAACGGATCATTTCTGTTGAAACCAAACATACTTGTCTGGATTTCTATGCCCATGGGTTTTGAATCAAAAAGAGCTGAATGCAAATTAATATTTGCATCATTATACACACTCCACATCATCTGATCACCAAGAATGGCAGGTTTCCCGTTCTCATCAACAGGAGCACCCTGATCCGCAGGCCAGTTCAGATAATCCAGAGAAAGTGTATCTCCTTTATTCACTTTAAAATATTTGTATTTCGGATCTTCCGGATTCTGAGCCACCCACACACAATTTGCTTTTGGATACTGGTTTGTTGGAACTTCAACATTGTTCAATGTATCCATATACAAAATCTGTCCGGGTTGGAACTCAACGGCATATTCAGCCGCTGCAGTCCGGATTTCATTTTTAAAAGTTGCTGAACCGGGTTCTTTCGTTTTTCCTGAAGCCAGCCAGAGACCGGATTGAAAAACAGCCAGTTTACCGGAACCTTTGGGCCACTCCAGTCCGGAATTACTCGTAACATTAGAACTGACCCATTCGCCATTGTTAAATGTCCAGGTTCTGATACGGTTACCGTCAAACCGCTTATATTCCAATGTGGACTGTTTAAAGAAAGTACCCATGTAATATTTCCCAGTCGGCCTTGCTCCAAAAGCAGTGGTTGCCAAGATAAGACCGATCAGAGAAATCCAAAGACATGATTTGACATATTTATTCATTGATTTTCTCCTCTCATCGGCCGGCTGTAAAGTTAAATCTTACACCCAGACGAACCTGTCGGGCATTTTCATAATTGAACGGATTGTTAAGTCTTGCATAGTATGCTTTTACTTTTAGATCCGTATTCGCAAGTTCCTGTCCGGCAGGCGTTACAAGATATCCGTCATCATCCGGGTTGCCTGTTCCGCTGTAAACATTCCGAACATTATCCCTGTTAAAAAGGTTCACGACGGATAAATACGTTGTCAACTGAGTTTTTCCAAAAATGAAACTTTTATCCAGTGAAAGGTCTGTCTGAAATGTCCAGGGCATGGTACCTGAATTGATTGCTGCAACCGGTGTATTGGATGTTGGCGGAAAAACTTCAGAAACGATTACAGATGGTGTATAGCGACGTCCGCTTCCAAATGTGACCAACGCATTCATTCCAAAGTTTCTAAACAATCCTTTATTCCCGGTCCTATAATCAATATTCAGTGAACCGGTATGTCTCTGATCGAAATCCAGCGGTGCCACGTAGGTTGGGAAATTCCCACCCTGCCAGACAATTTTATACTGACCGTCAGATGTTGATCCTGTTCCTGCTGCCCACTGCAATGTATAATTCAAAGCCATACGCAGGTTTTGGGTTCTTCTCAGATTATATGCAAATGAAAATCCCTTAACCGTTCCAAAGTCACCGTTAACAAATGTTGCATATACCGTAGGACGGGCATAAATATTTCTTTCCTGCACATAATTGTTCAACTGTTTATAAAACATGGTGAGATCAAAAGATGCATTTCCGCCCAGAACCTGCTTAAAACCAATTTCATAGGACGTAACTTCAATCGGTTTGAGTTCCGGGTTCCCGGATTCTGTAAAGTTGCCCTGTGAAAGGTTTGATGCAAATCTTGCATAACTGATAAACACATCTTGCAGACTTGGTGGTTGGATAAATTTACCGTACTGAGCGTGGAAGACTGTCCTGTCTGTTACAGGAAAAGCAAAACCCAGGCGCGGACTGATGTAAGAATATGGAATAGGATCTTTCAGTTGTTGCAGACCGATCGGATCATAATCCGTAGGAATTGACGAATCATATACCTTATTTCCGTCATCATCCAGAGATGCATAGACCCGTTCGGCAATTTCTCCATCGAGATTCAAGACAAGCCGTTCAGGATCATAGAACGTTTTGTGTCCGGAATAATAGTAATCATAACGGATACCTGCATTGAGAATCATATCATCCAACTCAATTTTATCCTGAACATAACCTGAAGCGATAACAGGTTTTCTGGCACCGTCACGATCATCATCGGAAATTTTGCTGAATCCGCTTACATCCCAGCCCATATTATCGGCATACGCTGAACGGTAATCCGCATCCGTCAGCTGATCCCAGCTGTAGTTGTAATAACCGTCATCACCCAGGATCGGATCATATTTGAGCAGAGAAGATGCCAGTCTGGATGGTGCAATTATTGTATATCTTTTTATCGTATTCAACCGATAATCAAAACCGGCCTTCAGCTCATGATTTCCCATTTGGTGTAATATACTGCCTGTAAACATATAATAGTATGTGTGTGTTCTCAGGAAAGCATCATACCAACGGCCTTCCGGGAAAAATGACATAAGATTATAGTTGGCAGGTAAATTTGTTCCGCTGGCTGTCATATTTTCTGCAGAAGGGTGAACCCATGACGTGTCAGCCCAGATTAAGGTATCATGATAGGCAATATTAATCGTATCACCGGCATCATCTGTTACATAAAGCGTATCCAAGATAATTTTGGTTCCGTTTATAGGCATATAACGCAAACCATAATACCGGTAATCTTTACCCAGAACACCGTCACTTCTTTCGACATTATCTTTAAAATAACTCGCCTGAAGACGGATGACTGTTTTGGGACCTAAAGCACCCGACAAACGGGCATGTCCTGTTATGGTCTCCTGTTCTTCACGGGGTTGGTGAATACTGTTCAGAAGCGAATACTGGTGAGAATAAAGGCGGTAATCAGACTTGTAGTATGAACCGCCCACGCGAAGTCTGAGGGGTTTAAGATCGAACATCAGGTTACCAACTGCACTGTAAGAACTTTCTTCATTATCTTTAATCGGACCTCTTTGCAGTTTAATATCCACCACATCACCGGCATCATCATAAACAGCAACCCCATGTTGGCCGGCAGATGCCCGGCGTGCACCCAAATCAAGCTTTTCTGCATTTAGGAAGAGACGAATACTATTGGTCAAGGGACCGCCGATTGAAGCATTCATCTGGTTATAACCGTATGAATATGTATTCAATACTCCTTTTCCCTGATCAAAAATATCGCCCCAGCCATTCAAGAATCCGTCAGTAACATATTCTGCCTGAAGGTCCCATACGTCACCTCCGGTTTTCGTGGAAGTATTGATAATACCGGATGATGCGCTGCCATACTCGGCGTTAAAACCGCCGGCCTGATATGAAACTTCCTCATAAGCCGTGGCGGAAACATCTCCACCTCTGTTCAGATTGTAAGGGTTGTTAACATAAACGCCATCAACATAAAATCCGACCTCACCGGCACGACCCCCGCGAACATGCAGTTCTTCGCCTACACTTACAACGCCGGTTTGATTTGAAACGATCCCGGTGAAGGTTCTCACAGGAAGATTTAAAATATCTTCAGATCGCACTACACGGACTTCATTTGTTGCTGATTTTTCAATGATTGGCCGTTCAGCAACCACCGTGACAGTTTCCCCGCGGATCGCTTCTCTTCGCATGAGAAAATCCGCCTGGGTTGTCAGGTCTGATGTTACCCGCACATTTGTCATTGTCACTTGAGCATAACCAATATAGGATGCCTTCAGTGAATAAATTCCCGGAGACACATCAAGGATCACATAGGATCCGCTGACATCTGTCGCAGCGCCCAATGTCGTTCCTTCGAGAACAATATTCACGCCTGCCAGGGGTGTCCCGGTTTCAACGTCTTTGACTGATCCGGAAATTTTACCGTTCGCGGCAAAGATCATGCCGGGAATAAGTAAAAATACCGTCAGCCACAGCCATCGTTTTACCATACATAACCTCCCGAGTTATTATATACTCCATACAACAAAAATCTCTTTTCAAAAAATAAACTTTCCCTCAACGGGAAAAATTTCTTCACTCCCTTTTGAATTGACAAATAATTATCACCGGGATTGTCATACCCATTTCCGATTAACAAAAGCCTTATTCTATTTATCCTCCTCACGTGTTATGGGTAAGGACATGCTTTCCATATCTGTTTTCAGAACAATCGTTGTTTCCGTAACACTCACGTTCCGGATTTGATTGATCTGATCCAGCCGACGCTCCAGATCAAGGGTTCCTGCCGTTCTTATCTTGGCCAGAATAGACCCTTTCCCTGCAATATAATGAACTTCCTGCACGCCGGCTATATCAGCAATTTGTTTTCCCGTTGCGTGCATTTTGCTGATTTCATTCAATGAAATCAGTACAAACGCCAATAAAGGCAGCCCAATTCTGTCAGGACATAACCGGACTTCATATCCTTTGATTATCCCCTGCTTTTCAAGTTTTTTTATACGCTCAAATATGGCAGAGGCTGTCATTCCGATATGCCGGGCTATCTCAGCATTTGGCGTCCTTGCATTTTCCTGAAGAATCGTCAGTATTTGTTCGTCTATTGCATCTATCATGGTTGTTTCCAAAAGGTAATTTGACGATACATAAATTTCTTAATACAGTCAAGGAATAATCTTCTTTAAAAGGTGTTTTTTTCTTGCTTTTATCAGTAAAAGCCACTTTTTATTTTATAAATCAAGGCAATTCATCACTTAGAACATTTCAGGATTGTTGCTCTGCATCCAATTGCTTTTTTAAAACTGTTCATCATATTTTAAACATCACTTAAAGCTGTAAAACTGATTCATATGATATTAAAGAATAATTTATAGAGTCATAAATAATACTGTTGATATCAGGACGCTTTTTTGGCTTTCTTTATGAGTTTATATGGCTGCTTTTTCCGGACTGTATCAACATCGATCACAACTTTTTGATTTTTTGATTTGCCGGGGATTTCGTACATCACATCAAGCATTATATTTTCCATGATGGAGCGCAAAGCTCTGGCACCTGTTTTGCGTTTCAAAGCCATATCCACAATTTCATCCAAAGCCTCGGATGTGAATTCAAGCTCAACGTTTTCCAATTCCATCAGCTTTTCATATTGCTTAACCAGCGCATTTCGCGGTTCTGTCAGTATCTGCCTGAGTGTTTCTCTGGTCAGTTCCTGGAGAGTGGCATGAACCGGCAGCCTGCCGATGAGTTCGGGAATAAATCCGTAGGCATTCAAATCATGAGGTTCAAGTTGTAAAAGAATTTCATCACGGCTCATCTTTTTCCCGCTTTGAGATTTGTTGCCAAAACCAATCTCTTTTTTCCCGATTCTTCTGGCAATTATATCCTCCAGTCCTTCAAATGCCCCGCCGCATATAAAGAGTATGGATTTTGTATTGATGTGAACCATCTGGGCTTCAGGATGTTTTCGTCCGCCTTTGGGCGGAACTGCAGAAATCGTTCCCTCAAGAATTTTCAATAAAGCCTGTTGCACACCCTCGCCGCTGACATCACGCGTGATGGAAGGATTTCCCGATTTTCTGGCGATTTTATCAATCTCATCAATATACACTATGCCCTGCTCGGCAGCATCAACATTGTAATCAGCCGCCTGTAGCAAACGGACCAGAATATTCTCAACATCATCACCGACATAACCGGCTTCTGTAAGTGTTGTGGCATCAGCAATGGCAAAAGGCACTTTCAATAATCGTGCAAGGGTCTGGGCAATCAGTGTTTTGCCCGTTCCGGTAGGGCCTGCAAGCAGAATGTTGCTCTTTTCAAGTTCTACGTCTTCATCAACGGCTTTCAGATTCCGAATTCTTTTATAATGATTATAAACGGCGACAGAAACCACTTTTTTGGCAAAATCCTGCCCGATAACTGTTTTATTCAGCTCGTCATGTATCGCTTTGGGGGTTGGAAGAATGGCAAGATCCGGTTCATAGTTATCCCGTAACTGTTCCTCAATAATATCCAGTGCCGTATAGGCACACTCATCACAAATGGTACCGTATAACCCTTCCACCAGGGCGAGAACGTCCTTTTCTTCCCTTCCGCAAAAACTGCAACTTCTTGAATTTTTCTTCCGTGTTTCCATTATAATTGACGTTTCCTGAAGATAGAATCGATTAATCCGTATGATACGCCGTCTTCCGGACTCATGAAAAAATTGCGATCCGTATCTTTTTCAATCTTTTTGAGTGACTGCCCCGTTAATTCACTCAGGATTTCATTTAACAGCTTCTTTGTTTTCAATATTTCCCGGGCATGAATTTCAATATCGCTGGCTTGTCCCTCTACGCCGCCAAGGGGCTGGTGAATCATTAGACGGGCATGAGGTAAAGCAGACCGTTTCCCTTTGGTCCCCGCAGCCAGAAGGAAGGCACCCATGGACGCTGCCTGTCCCACACATATTGTGGCAATATCGCAGTGTATGTAATTCATCGTGTCAAAAATCGCCAGTCCCGCTGTTACCGAACCGCCGGGACTGTTGATATAAAGCGAAATGTCTTTATCGGGATCTTCTGCTTCCAGATACAGCAATTGGGAAATAATCAGCGTGCTTACCTGATCATCAATGGGTGACCCGATAAACACAATCCGTTCCTTCAGCAAACGGGAGTAAATATCATATGCCCGTTCTCCCCGTCCGGATTGTTCTATTACCACAGGTACGTAATTCATGCCGTCTCCCTGTTATTCCTTTGAGGATATCTTTTTCTCTTTAATCTTTGCAAATTCTTTCAAATGGACAAAAACCATATCAGCTAAAAGTTCGTGGCGGAGATTTGATTTGAATTCGTCAGAGTTGTAGTAATTCATATAAATGTCCCGGTACTTTTCATCAACACTGTCCAGAATTTCTTTGATCTTATTCTCCACATCCTCATCTTTGACCGCGATGGTTTCACGATTAATGATGTGTTCACGAGCCATCATCCATTTCAAAGTCTTAACAGCCATTTCACGTCTTTGATTGAAAAATTGTTCTTTTGAGATGCTCAGATTCTCTTTTTCCTCTTCATATAAATCATTCAGATAGTTTTCAATTATGGATTCGGGAATTTCATAATCCGATAATTCATTGACAAAATATTCACGAATGTTTCCTGACAGGATCTTTTCGCTTTCCTTGGTAAAATAGTTCTCAAGATCACCTTTTATTTTTTCTCTCAGCTGGGCAACCGTTTCCAATTCAGGATCCACAGTTTGAATAAATTCGTCGTTCAGTTCAGGTAACAGCAATTTTTGAATATTCAATGCTTTAACCGAATAATACCTGTCATCATCTTTTTCATTTTCTGCTTTGAAAACAAGTATCCGTGTTTCTTCTTTTTGAATCCCTGTCAGCGTTTCAGCTTTATCATCCGTTATGGGCGGTTCTCCGATAACAAGTGTTGTTGTTTCCGGCTTTGACTCGCCAACCGGATTCCCTTTTTCATCTGATTCACAGATTTCGGCTTCAAGATGATCACCTGCGGCTGCAGCTTCTTCCTTGTTCTCAAGAGAAGCATGTTTTTTCAACAATTCCTGTATTTGGTCTTCAATATCTTTTTTATCTAAGGTGTAAACCGGCTGTTCAACTGTAAACCCTTTTTTATAATCCGGCAGTTCAAGCTTCGGAAGGATTTCAATTTCCATTAAAAGATGAAGATGCTCTCCCTTGTGGAAATGCAAGTCCGTAACATTGGGATCACTTACAGGATTCAGTTTTACTTCCTGCAGCGCTTTGACATAAAAATCATTAAACCGTTCATTTATAAAATCAAACTCAATCTGACTGCCGTATTGACGTTCCACCATACCAACAGGAACTTTGCCTTTACGGAAACCGGGAATTTGCACCTTGTTCCTGAATTTCTTTAAAAAAAGATCATAATCCGCTTCGATCTCTTCCCACGGAATGTCTATCCGCAGTTCACGCTTAGTCGTCGATAATTCCTTAAGCTCCGTTTTCAATGAATCATTCTCCTTGCATTTTGATTTAGCTGATAAATATAAATAATTCATAGCTAATAACCAAGATTCTTGAATGAATCGCCGCAGCTTTACAGCCGGTTATTTAAGGAGATGATACAATTCCTGAAAGTCGGAAAACCGCAGTTCTTCAGCCCGTCTTGCCAGGTTAAAATTTGCAGTGTCTCTGTCCGCAATAAGGTCTTTTAAACTGTTACGAAGGGTTTTTCTGCGCTGATTAAAGGCAGTTCTTACCATCTGATGGAAAAAAGATTTGTCCTCAATATCCTTATATCGATCCGGATAAAGATGAATACGGATCAGGGATGATGTAACCTTCGGTTTTGGGAAAAAGACAGAAGGCGGTATGTGAAAGAGAATTTCTGCACTTCCATACAGATGAGTCAGAACAGTCATAATTCCGTAGTCTTTGGTCGAGGGTTCAGCCGCCAGACGCCGGGCAAACTCTTTTTGAACCATAAAAACAGCAGTTTTTACGTCTTTTGCATATGAATAGAGTTTAAATAATATCTGGGAAGAAATATTATAGGGAAGGTTGCCGACAATTTTATGAGCCGGTAAATATGTTTGCCAATCTGCCTTTAAAACGTCTGCATGAATGACGTCAACATGGTCCGATTGTGCATATTCATTCTGAAGTCCGGCTACAAGTCTGTCATCCAGTTCGATAAGGGTCAATCTGCGGCAATGTGGAGCGATATAACGGGTGAGAGCTCCTGTTCCAGGACCGATTTCCACAATTACATCTTCCGGTTCGGGGTTGATGTGAGCAATTATCTTGCGGATAATATTGGGATCTTGAAGGAAATTCTGTCCCAACGACTTTCTGGGACGATGCGAATAATTATCCATCTGTTTTGAGCTTATGAAAAAGATTCAAAGCATTTCCCGTGCTTATACGGGCAACATCTTCAAGAGTCACATTGAATAATTGTGCATATGCCTCTGCAACCTTTACCACAAATGACGGTTCATTGGTTTTACCCCGCCAGGGAACAGGCGCCATAAAGGGTGAATCTGTTTCAATCATGAGGGATTGAAGAGGCAGAGCTGAAACCGTTGCAGCGATCTCATTTGAAAATGTTACAATACCTGTGAATGAAATCACCAATCCTTTATCGATACATGTTTGGGCAAACGGTGCTTTCCCGGTAAAACAATGGCATTGACCGGTATAATAGCCGACTCTGTCCAGAACAGACAGGATAGCTTTATCTGCATGACGGTTATGGATGATCATGGGGAGTTCCAGCGATTTTGCCAGTTCCGCCTGTTCATAAAAAAACCTTTCCTGAACGTCCGGAGGGGCATAATCCCTGTAAAAATCCACACCGATTTCACCTACTGCAACACATTTATCGTGCTGATAAAATGCTTCAAGCTGTTTTAAATAGTCATCAGGTGCTCTGAGAGAATCTTCCGGATGCAGTCCCGCCGCCGCATAGACCATGGGAAAACGGTCAGCAAGCCGTACAGCTTTTTCCGATGAAGCAATATCCACACCCGGAACGATAACAGCCCTTATGCCGTTATTGTAAGCCCTTTCCAGATATGGTTCGGGATTCTCCATAAATGGCGAAAAATTGAGATGAGCGTGTGTATCAATCAATGGATTTTGCATGAAAACCTGTCATAAATGCATGAATCAATTCAAAACCAAGGCTGACTGCCATACCGATCGTCAAACCGTAAAGCCCGTTTACTTTTACCAGGTCGAAAAGTGGTGCCGCGGCAGTCGGATACATGTAATCAAGGATTACGGCACTCAGCGAATAGACGGCAGAAACCGCCAGCCCGCTGCCAAGAAAACGGATAATGGGTTTGTTTAAAATGATTCGGCTCCAAAGGACCGGCGGAATAAAGGACAGCATGAAAAATATAATAAAGTAGACAATATCCCGCCCTATCAGGAATGTAAAAGACTGATCTGATGAAAGTCTGTAAAGTAAAAAAACTGCAAGAAGAATGATTCCTTTGATAAGTTTGGCTTTTTTTCCTTTTTCATCAACCCACATCAGACTGATACAAAATCCGGCCAGAATAAAATGAAAGAATTGTGACTGCACGTGAAAGATACGGCTTCCCACCAGGATATATCCCGCAAGAGAACTCATGAGAGTACCGCTTACAACATATAATGCGGCTTGTACAGATTTTTTCATTTGATATCCGCGCCCGAATCGGGCAGTTCCTTATCCAGTGTTAAAAGTTGGAGTCTGCCTTTTGACTGTGCTGTCAAAAGCATTCCTTTTGATTCAATTCCCCGAATTTTAACCGGTTTCAGATTGGCTACAATAATGATGGTTTTCCCTGTCAATTCTTCCGGTTTATAAAATTGGGCAATGCCGGCGACAATCGTCCGGATTTCCTCCCCGACCTCAATCTTCAGTTTAAGCAGTTTATCCGTATCCTGAACGTTTTCAGCATGAAGAATTCGGGCTGTTTTCAATTCGGATTGAAAAAAATCATCAACGGATATGGCCGTTTCCTTCTCCTCCGGTTTGGCTATATTCTTTGTTTCTGTTTCTTCAGAAGAAACAACAGACGGTTTTTCATCAAGAATTTTCAAATCCATACGGGGAAAGAGTGATTCAATTTTTTGTAAGGATACATTACTTTTCAAACCATCCCAGGACATTTCAGCCCCTAAACCCGTTTCGTCATTCAAAGCCCGGTAAAGGGAACCGGTTTTCTCCGGCATAACAGGCGATAGGATTCCGGCAGCCAGACGAAGAGATGCAAGTGCTGCGTACAGGACAGTTCCGGTGCCTGTCAGATCGGTCTTAACACCTTTCCATGGTGCTTTAAGCTCAAGATACCGGTTGATTGACCGGATATAAGTAAGGATTTCAAAAACGATTTTATTCAGTTCAAATGTCTTGAGAAGCTCATCCACTGTTTGCAGCAATGCATTTCCTTCTTTTCGGAGCACAATTTCGGATTCACCCAAATCACCCGGTTCCGGCACTTTTCCGTCATAATGTTTTTCAATGAGTTTAAAAATGCGGTTTACCAGATTTCCCAGATCATTCGCCAAATCTGTATTGTATGTTTTATAGAACCGTTCCCGGGAAAAATCGGAATCGCCGAATAGGGGTCCTTCCTTCGCCAGAAAATACCGGAAAGCATCCGTACCGACATTGGACACATGTTCCCGTATCGTATTGAGATCAATAAAATTTCCCAGACTCTTACTCATTTTCTGCCCTTCGCTCATCCACCAGCCGTGTGCAAAAACAGTTTTGGGAAGCGGCGCTCCGGAAGCCATGAGCATGGTCGGCCAATAAACGCTGTGAGTCGTCAAAATATCTTTCCCGATAATATGCACGGCAGGCCACCATTTATTGAAAGTCTCCGGATCTTTTTTAAACCCCACAGCACTGACATAATTCAGCAAGGCATCAAACCAAACATATGTTACATACTCAGGATCAAAGGGAAGTTCAATTCCCCATGACAGCCTGTTTTTGGGTCTGGAAATACACAGATCGTTCAACGGCTGCTGTAAAAAACCAACAATTTCGTTTCGCCGGTTTTCCGGCTGAATAAATTCCGGGTTGGATTCAATATAAGCTAGAAGATCCTTTTGATAAGCACTCATTTTGAAGAAATAATTTTCTTCGGATATTTCCTTTACTTCACGGAAATTTCCCTCTTCAAATTCTTTTTTTGTTATGAACCGTTCTTCGGAAATACTGTACAACCCTTCGTATTTGTGCTTGTAAATATCACCTTTATCGAAAAGGTCCTGCAGGACATTCTGCACGATCTCCATATGTCTTTTTTCCGTTGTACGGATAAAATCATCGTATGTAAGCCCTAATTCATTCCAGAAGTTCCTGAATCGTCCTGCGTAATCATCACAGTGTTTTTCCGGAGAAATTCCGGCTTTTTCAGCAGCCTGCTGCACTTTCTGACCATGTTCATCCGTGCCGGTCAAAAAATGGGTTTCATCACCTTTCAGCCGGTGATATCGGGCAAAAATATCCGCAACGATGGTTGAATAGGTATGACCGATATGCGGCTGATCATTCACATAATACAGAGGCGTAGTAATATAAAAACGTTTGGACATTCTCAAGGTACTCCGGATTATTGGTTATCTTCAATGGCTTTCAGTTCGTTTTCATCAACGGAAAGTTCAGATACAATTTCCGGCTTTTCTTCCGTGAGACCTGCTTCCCTGGCTTTTTCTATCATCGGACCGATTTCATCAAGAAAAATTTCTTCCCGCGTATCGTTTTCAAAATCACAGGTAATGAGTCCGGAAATGATATCGGCTTTAATAACAATCCCTTTATGACTGTTGCGCACAATAGGCGTCCCCGGCTTAGGGTACTTTTTCAACTCTTCCAGATAAACAGGGTGTTCATACCGCAAACAGCATTTCAGCTTGCCGCAAAGACCTGATAATTTCAAAGGATTCATAGGGAGGTTCTGGTCTTTTGCATTCTGAGTGCTCACCGGTTCAAAATCCTCGATAAATGTGGCGCAACAAAGGGGAAAACCACAGGATCCCAAACCGCCCAATCGTTTTGTTTCATCTCTTACGCCTATTTGGCGCATTTCAATCCGGGTTCTAAGAACAGAAGCAAGCTGACGAACCAATTCTCTGAAATCAACCCGTTCTTCGGCCGTATAAAAAAAGGTGATCTTTTTTTTATCAAGCTGATATTCCACATCCATCAATTTCATTGAGAGGTTCAAATCATTGATTTTTGCCTGGCATATACTGAACGTTTTATTTTCACAGGCCTGATTTTCCTGATAAAGACTTATATCTGTTTCGCCGGCTTTTCTCAAAATCGCGTAATTTGAGACGGGAAAGCAGGACTGGCAATCGTTTGACAGGGGAATTACTGACGTTACCTGTCCCATATCTTCACCTTTATCCGTTTCTACAACCAGATAATCGCCCACATTTACGGGATATTCCATATCATTTTTATAGAAATGCCTTCGATGCCCCTTAAACTCCATTTTTATAACTTCAACATTTTTATGAACCGGATCTGGCATGTGCTAATTCCTCTATTAATGAGAGACATAAGTGTCCAAGTAAGGCGGGAAAATAAACATTTTTCCCCGTCAATTCAATGATACGCTCAACTTCACGAATTATTTTAAGATAATCCACACCCGGAAAGTAGGTTGCAAATCCGGTAAGTTCCTTCACAAAGGCCGTATGGATCATGTAGGTCGGGTTACTGCCCTCAGTAATCAACTGAGCATCCCGCAACCAAAAAAGAATTTTTCTGATTTCCCGTCTCACACTTTCTTTATCTTTTTTAAAGAGTTTATGCATCTCTTCAACCCATGTATTGACGGCTGTCATATCCCCGCTGCCAAGGTACCGCCAGAACTGGACAAGCTGTTGGCCTTCCGCATCCATATCCATGGATAAAAACTCTTTAACCAGGCGGATATCGCCGTTACTGAAATGGGCATAATAATTTGCTCTTTCTTCATCGAGGTCATGACTTTTCATCAGCCATCCCGCAATTTCTTCAACGGCAGGAGGATTGACTGAAATAAACTGACACCGGCTTCGGATAGTCGGCAAAAGGGCATTGATCTTATCTGTAAGAATTAAGAAAAGCGTTTTGGGCGGCGGTTCTTCCAGGATTTTCAGCATGGCATTGGACGAAGCATCATTCATTTTATCTGCACGATAGACAATCACGACCTGCCATCCCGTTTCTCCGGCACTGAGCATCAGATCTTTCCTCAGCTTCCGGATCATGCTGATAAGAATTGTAGTGGCCGATTCCACTTCAATTCCTGCGTAGGGATCCTCGCCCAACCGCTGCATGGCTGCCTGAATTGGTTCAAATTCTGCTTCAGACAACCCGTCAAACGGATCGTCGTCTCTCCCGTTCTTTCCGGCAGGTGAGGGAAAAATAAAGTGAATATTGGGGTGTGAGTTTGTAAAAATTTTCCTGCATGAATCGCAAGAACCGCACGGACTCAAATCAGGCAAGGGTTTTTTACAGTTTAATGCTGCCGTAAAATTCAGTGCAAGGCTCATTTTACCGGATCCGAGCGGTCCTGATAAAATATAACCGTTGCCGATCCGTTCATGACGGATCAGTTCAAGTAATTGACCCAGAATTCTATCCTGTCCGACCTGTTCAATAAGATGATTCATGTATCAGCGCCTTGAAAGCCATTCTTCCGGATTGAGTTTCTGCCGTGCATCCCAGATTTCAAAATGAAGCATATGTCCCTGAAGGGATCCGCTGTCGCTGACTTCGGCAATAATCTGTCCGCCTTCAACGTATTCATTCTCTGAAATCTGAATATTTCCCACATGAGAATAGACTGTATAATAATCTTCGCCATGCATGATAATAATTGTATTGCCATACCCTCTCAGCCACGTAACCGTTGTAACCAGTCCGTCCATAACCGCAACCACCGGAGTTTTTTCCGGAGCTTTAATATCAATTCCGTTGTTCTCGGTTTCAGTTTTCAGCACCGGATGAATTTGTTTTCCGAAACGACTGACGACTGTCCCCTGAACCGGCCACTGCAAGCGTCCTTTTCCGGCAGAAAAAGTAGGATAATCCGTCCGCGGGACAGCTGCCGCCCTCATTCTGCGCTGGCGCTCAAGCTCCCGAAGCCTGTCCTCTCTTTCCGTGCGCGTACTGGCAATCAAACGCTGAAGCTGCATTCTGGATTGCTCTTTCCCTTCCAGTTCATTGGTAAGCATTCTTCTGTCCGATTTAACTTTTTCAAGTTTCACTGCACGGTCTTTTTTCATGTCTCTGAATTTTATCGCTTCTTCGTTGAGTTTTACCAGAGTCAGTCGGATTTGTTCTTCTTCCGCCTGTATTTCACGCGTTTCCTTCTCAATCTGAGCAATAACAGCCATGATTTTCTGATACAACTCCTTATCGGCCTTATTTATGGCATTGAAGTATTTAACCCGGTAGAAAAGCTGACTCAAATTATCAGAGGTCAGGATATACGTCAGTTTTTCATCAGAATAGGTGGTATAGAACCGAACAACACGTTTTTCATACCTGGCCACCAGTTTATCTTTAAGGGCTTCGTTTCTCTTCTTATTCTGCTTCAGGATCACAACCTTATCCTGACGGAGTCTCTGCTGCTGGTTCATCGATGAAATGCGCATGTCCGTCAATCCGATCTGATGATCCAGATGTTCAAGTTCATCCGAAAATGTCAGCTGCTGATGATCCGTTGCTTTAATCTTTTTCTGAAGATCTTCTATCTCCCGGCTGATCCGGTTCAGGTTTTTACTTTGCTGTTCAATTTTCCGGTCAAACTCTTCCAAATCCTGGGAAAAAACAGGATAAACCAGAACAAGCGTAATGAGAAAAAGAAAAATGCCTTTAAAAAAAGTACTCATAATTGAAAATTATTCCCATTTTCATGCAATCCCAAGTACTTTCCCTTGACTTAAATTCAGAAGAACTGCTATCTTTAACTAAATTATAAATAAAGGTTTAAGAACATGGCATCACCACTTTGGACTCAAATCAGGAAAAAAGAAAAATCCCATGATGAACTGATTAAGGAAGCGATCAAAAATGTCAATATTTTTAGAAATCTGTCCGACAAAGAAATATCGGAAGTTAAGAATGCGGTCTATAACCGGACCTATAAAAAGGGAGACTATATTTTCAAGCAGGATCATCCCGGAAACGGAATGTATATCATATTGACAGGCACCGTTCAGATCATTCAGGAAAAATTTAAAGGCGAAGAAAAAACGGAAGAGATACTGGCGACCCTTCACAGCGGGGATTTTTTGGGGGAATTATCTCTTCTTGATGAGGCGCCCCGTTCTGCATCGGCTTTATGCACCGAACTTACAGAAGCCATGGGCTTTTTCAGGGGTGACCTGCTGGATATGGTAAACCGGAAACCTGTATTGGGCAGTAAAATTATTTTAAATATTGCCCGGGTTTTGGGTGAGCGGTTAAGAATTACAAATCAAATGCTGTCTGAGCTGCAAGAAAAAGAAAAGGAAAAAAACAATGAGCATGAATGAAAATCAGCGCTTTATTATCCGACTGATTCTGTTTATCGTTCTTGCCGCGGGTTTTATCTTTATTCTTCCCAAGCTGCAGACCATAATTACGCTTATTGTCATATCCATATTAATGTTCACGCTTCTGGATCCGTTTGTGGATAAACTGGAAAGTTTCAACATACCGCGGGCAGTCTCCACCTTACTTATGATTTTAATTATTCTGCTTTTAATTGCCCTGGGAGTTAGCCGTATCGTTCCTTTGGTAGAAAATGCCGCCCAGCAAATTTCTCAGAGTTTCAGCTCGGATAACACATTTAGCAATAAAATAGAATCAGGGATAGACTATCTGAACAGCAAACTGCCCCTGAATGCCATAACAACAGATCTGCCGGAAAAAATCAATGAATTGCTAAATACCCTCAGACAAAAGCTCCCCGGCGTATTGATGGGATTTGGAAGAGGTTTGATCAATGCCTTATCCGGATTCTTTTTTGTCCTTTTTATTACATTTTTCTTTTTAAAGGATGAACGGGCTATCAAAAAGGGAATAATCCGACTGGTTCCCAACAAGCATTTTGAAATGTCCCTGAATATTATGGATAAGATTCAAAGACAGTTATCAGCCTATCTGCAGGGACTTTCCCTGGCAGCTACCAGTGTGGGGGTTACATCAATTATCGGTTTATTCATAGTGAATACTTTTTTTGATGCAGGGATTAATTATATAGTATTGATCGGTATTTGGGCAGGATTTGCCAATTTAATCCCTTATATCGGCCCCACGGCCGGAGCTATTCCGGCTATTTTGTCCGTTCTCATGTCTCAGCCGCCCAATACAATGCTCATTGTTGTTCTTGTTATCGGAGTCTTTGTATTTGTCCAATTTCTTGACAATACATTTGTCAGTCCCTATCTGGTTGGAAAAAGCGTAGAGCTCCATCCGCTTATCGTGTTTATTGTATTGATCATCGGAGGTAATTTAATGGGACTTTTGGGGATGATGTTTGCCGTTCCGGTGGCCGGTATCATTAAAGTGGCCTTTCACGAAATTGTAACAAATGCGCCTAAATACCGGTCCTGAGATTATTCTTGCCGGGGTAAGCGCTCAATTTTCATCAGAATATGATCGTGAAAATAGAGTAACAGAAAATCCTGTTTAAGATTATAAGTCCACAGCAAGTATTTCACGGAAGATCCGGGATACCACTCTTTTATGGCATGCGGATCACCCAGTTTATCACGGATTTCACTGCTGTTTTCAAAGACGGATAGATGAATGTTTTCAATCTGTATGTCAGACCCCGACCCTACAAATGTTTCGGCCCATAGTTTTTCAAACGCTTTTGCCAGATTATCCGGTTCCTGACGCATTTCCAATACCATTATTTTGGCATTCATTTTGTTCAAGTAATCGTCTGCAAGACGGCGGGCCCTGTCATCAATCCGTCTTGCTTCCTCCATAAAATATCTGGCACTGATCAGATCGGCTTCCCCGACAGCCCGGCTAAGATCCTCCAACCTGGCTTTCGCCAATTCTCCCCTCATAGAAACAATGCGATCCCGATTTGGCGGGAATTCTGTTTCAGCCCTTTTGAAATACTCTTCTGCCCTGCCGTATAGTCCGGATTGAATCAGTTTTACTGCTTTTTGCAGGCTGATTTCCGACAAGACCTCATTTAATCCATTCCGAATCAACGGCGAAAGTTCAATCGCTTCGTTGATCAGGGCTTCTGATGCCTGAAAATCACCATCTTCCAAATATTTCATAGCTTCACGAACCATAAATTGAGCGATGTGGTAACGGCGGATCAAAACGGCCTGACGAAGCTTCAGATTATTTGATCGAACAGCCACATCATACCGCTGACGGGCATCTCTCAGATTGCCCGATATAAGGAGCTTGTCTGCTTCTGAAAAATGTTGAAAATATGACATAGAATCTGCATAAGCTTTGTATCGGCCTGCAAGCCCGTTCCGGAGTGATCGGGGATGATTTCTCGTATACTGACTAAAAGACTGCGATGCAGCGATATAATCTCTTTTTCTGATTTCTGACATTCCCCTGTCACCTGCCGTCTGGTCTGTTCCCAGGAGTATATGTACTGAAAACCGGAGTCCCGGCCCGGCCAAACGGATCGATTCAATCGGTGTAAACAATTCGCTGCCGGTCACATGATAACGGCCTGAATAGTGATCGAGTGACAAGCCAAACGTGATTCGGCTTCCAGACGTCCGGTCAGCTTCCAGAATCCATTTAATCCCTGCGCCAAGACTTTTACTCATCCCTTCCACAGAAACATCATACGCTTTATCATTAGCTGTATACAGATCACCCCTTCCCCATCCGACGCTGTATTCGCCGAATAGGAGAAGCGATCGTGACAACTGATAATATAGCGTTTGGGAAAGATAGACTTCCCGGACTCTGGGACGAAAACGGAATTTTTGTCCGTATATCACTTTATTATCCCACCCGGGGTTTATATCGGCATAGGCCAGACTTCTAACCTCGCGGACACCGACACCTGTAAGAAAATCGATGATATTCTGTTCAATAAAAAGATAAGGCCAGTTATAACGAACAATATTCAAATCCAGAGTTCCGATGCTTCTTCGAGCCAATCCTGATATCCCGTCCAGACTGTATTCCGTGGAATCGAACTGAATCGCACGAGGGTTGTAAGAAGCTACATTCAAATCATTATAGGCATAAAATCCAAGCCTGGGATTCAAATCGAAAAATGTCACAAAAACCGGTTCTCTGAAAGGAATGCCCGGGATAAAATTCCAGCGATGAAAAAACGGTCCGGCACGAAATAAATCTTCCGAACCGTACGATAATCCGGTATACAACAAGACAATGAGCAATATGCTTCTAAGCCGTTTATTCATAAACTTATCCTGAATATAATATACACAAACCTTTTCCTACCGGTAAACGTTTTATAATACAGGAATACCTGAAGAAAAACAGTTTAATCCTTTAAATTGTCTCCTATAATCATAAATTCTGTCCGTAAAATTAAATGAAGACATCGAGACAGATGATGAAAGATTGGAATACAGGAAAAAGACTTGAACCGGATTTTTATGTCCGTTCTACTGTCTGTGTTGCCAGGGATTTATTGGGATGTGTTCTAATTCGAAAAACCGAGCAGGGCGATGTTTACTCAGGAATAATTACTGAAACCGAAGCGTATACAGGTCCGGACGATTCTGCATGTCATTCAAGCCGCGGATTAACGGAGAGAAATCGCGTGATGTTTTATCGGGGTGGATATGCATACATCTATTTCATTTACGGCTTGCATTCAATGCTGAATGTCGTTTCGGAAGACGAAGGAAAGGGATGTGCAGTTCTCATCCGTTCTGTTAAACCGACAGAAGGGGAGAAACGCATGTTTATCAATCGTAAAGGCAGATATCCCCTTGCTGACGGTCCGGCGCGATTGACTCAGGCTTTCAATATTACATGTAAACTCAACGGAACCAATTTGGCGACATCGGATATCCTGTATATTTGTGAAGGAATTAAAACAACGGATGATAAAATTATCCGAACGCCCCGAATCGGCATTGATTATGCAGAACCTGAGGACAGAGATGCTTTGCTTCGCTTTATTCTGAAATCCCTGTAAAATCCATAACACGGGATATGAGCTTATCCGGTTTTTCCTGATCTGATGAATACAACCAGTACAAACGGGCCAATTCAAAAATTTCCCGTGAACCGCCCTGTTGTTTCTTTAGGCGTAAAATCATGAGATATATTGCATCATCTACGGTCCATTCACGAAGGGATTTACCCAATAATTCCAATGATTTTAAATAATACCGGAGCATTTGCCGGGTATGATGGGGTGACAAACCTGCTTCGGTTAAAAGCCAGAGAAAAAAAGAACCCTCTTTTTCCGGAGCTGTCTGTCCGTCTTCACCGGAATAAGCGAGAAATGAGTCCTTTTCATCCTCATTAACATTTAACAGATACTGTTTAAGCGAGCTCCACAATTCTCTGTTTAATTGTACGAAAGGACTTTCTTTCATCAGTGACAGGCGGTCTGTCAGACTGAGATCCCGATTTTTCTGATTGTTTTTTTTGCGGCGTTTATAAAAATTCCTGAGAATCGGATCATTCCGGAGGAGAAGTATAATCAATAAATCCGGATTCTTGTTTATTTCTTCTGCACGATCTTTAACGGAATAACGTCCTGTTACTTCGTGAGATTCCATTATGATCTGCCAAAAAGCCTGAGAACATCATTAATAATAACGATAGCAATCAGAGTAAACAGCAGTGCCATACCGGCCTGTTGAATACGGATCTTTGTTTTAAGACGAAGTTCGCGCCGCAACGCACTTTCTGCCAGAGCCACAACGATATGTCCGCCATCCAGTGCAGGTATGGGCAATATGTTGATCAATGCAAGATTGACGCTTATAATGGCAATAAATCCGAACAAGGCTTCGGGACCCATTTTTGCAGATTCACCTGCAATTTGCGCGATCATAATGGGACCGCCGATATTTTTCAGACTTTCTTTGCCGGTAATAACCATTCCCAGCGATTTAACCGTCAGGTTTAGCCAATAACCCGTATTTTTAATGCCATAGGTCAAACTTTCAAAAACACCAGCTGACCGGATTTGGTAATCGGCGCCAATACCGATCATACCCACTGTTTTAATATCCCCGTCAACAACTGTTTGCTGGGGTACAGGTGTCACGCTTAACAAGAGAATTTCATCATTGCGGCGGATTTTAAGGGTTATTTCACGATCAAGACCGTCACGGATCAGTTCTGTCATCTCCTCCCAGGACTGCACATCAGTATCATCAACACCAAGAACCTTGTCTCCTTTTAGCAAACCGGCAGTTTCCGCCGGCATACCGTTCACGACACTTCCGATAACCGGTTCTTCCGATGGAACAGGTATCCCGTTTTGAAACGTCAATACGGCAAAAATTATAACAGCCAGAAACAAATTCATAATCACGCCGGCAGATGAAACGAATATTTTCACCCAACCCGGTTTGGACCTGTATTCCCAATGTTGGGGCGTTGTATTTGTCCAGGAATCATCCATGCTTTCATCAATCATGCCGGATAGTTTTACATAACCGCCCAAAGGGATCCAAGACAGACAGTACTCCGTATCCCCCCATTTTTTACTGACAATTTTCGGCGGAAAGCCGAGAGAAAAAGTCTCAACACGAATTCCTGTAAGTTTTGCGGCAATAAAATGACCGAACTCATGAACGAATACAAGTATACCAAGAACTATTATCATTGCAAGAATGTATATCATGAAGCCAGACTCCTTTTAGATTGAGTGTTTTTTTATAAATTCTGTTACATCCTTTTCCAATTGAAGTAAACTGTCAATGTCACACGGTGCCGGAGATGCAAATTTTTCCAGCGCAGCATCAGTAAACGGAATTATCTGCGTAAAAGGAATTTCATTTCCAAGAAAGCGATAAACGGCCTGTTCGTTGGCAACATTCAGTACCGCCGGTGCATTTCCTCCGTTTTGAAGGGCTTGCCGTGCTATATTGACTGCCGGGAAATTAACATGATCCGGTTCGCTGAATGTCAGCGTTCCGCAAGTTGTCAAGTCCAAATCTTCCCATTCTGCATCGAAGCGATCCGGCCAGGACAAAGCATACTGGATGGGAATTTTCATATCGGGAATGCCCAATTGAGCCTTCACGGATCCATCATTAAAGCAAACCAGACTATGAACAATGGACTGGGGATGAATAAGGACTTTAATATCGTCGGCAGGGACATGGAAAAGATGATACGCTTCTATGACTTCCAGTCCCTTATTCATCATCGTAGCCGAATCCACGGTTATCTTTGCCCCCATGGACCAGTTGGGATGCTTCAGGGCTTCTTCCACCGTGATTAAATGAAACGTTTTGGGATCTCTGTCTCTGAAAGGACCGCCTGAACCTGTAAGGTAAAGCGATTTGATGTTTTTATGCTCTTCGCCGGCAAGACACTGCCAAATGGCCGAGTGTTCGCTGTCAACGGGAAGTAAACGGACATTTTTTTCTTTAGCTATTTCATTAATACGATCACCAGCCATCACAAGGCTTTCTTTATTGCTAAGAGCCAAATCCTTTCCTGACAGGATCGTTTCCACTGACGGTCTGAGTCCGCGGCTCCCTACAATGGCATTTAAAACAACATCACATGGTTCATTCCGGCAAAGATAGGAAATCGAATCCTCTCCCGAATAAATTTCTACAGGAAATCCATTCAGTAAATATTTTAATTCCTCTTCCCCGGATTCGTCAGCGATTGCCACTGCACGAGGGTGAAAGTAGCGGGTTTGTTCGGCCAGTTTTCGCACCTGTTTGTTTGCCGTGAGGAAAGCAATCGTGAAAATCTCCGGATGTCTTTTGATCACGTTCAGCGCATTCGTGCCAATACTTCCTGTTGAACCGGCAATACCCACTTTTTTCATAAAGCAATTCTCCGGCTTACGATGAATCCTGCCGTCTGAGTGTTCAGCCTGAGTTTGATATTCCAATTCCATACGGAATAAACAAAAGCAGGAGAAAAATAAAAATCCTCCGCTTCAAAAATACCCTGAGCATTTCTGACACGCCCTTTTTCATAATTCAGGGAAAGATTGAATCCGATTTCTTGCGTATTCAGAGGATATATAAAACCGGCATTCAGAGAATTGAGTCTGTTACTCCATGAAGGATGATCAGCATGAACAGCAGAAATGCCAAAATGCCAGTATCCCTTGAATTTTGTCAAAGGTTTAACATAGTTTAATCCATAATTTGTTGCATAATGGGCTTTTTTACTCATGACAACCGTGCCGGCTGATACAAAGGCAGAAAGTTCATCAGTCAGTTGTGCCGTAAATCCCAACGCAGGCATCATAATATCATCACCCATCCAAATAATCTGAGGACAAAAAGCGGTTCCAGTCAGACTGCTTTCCGGAACTGTCCCTGAAACGCTTTTTAAAAATTTTTCAGAAGAGGGTTTTCCCCCCACATCATCCGGGGACAGGGAAAACAAGACCTGTGAAGACAGAAAGAATAGCAGCAGAATCCCGGCAAGGGAGTTTTTACATGATCGGCAAAAAATTAAATAATCCCCCGTTTTGAACGTTTTATAAAATCTACGGCATGGTTTACTTCAGGGGTTATTTCCAGATTTTCTTCGGCATATTTCAGAGCATCGGAAATATTATATTCCGAGCGATAAACAATCTGATAAAAATCCCGCAGGGATTTCATGACTTCCGGACTAAATCCCCGGCGAGTCAGACCTATGCGGTTTAAACCGGCATATTTAGCCGGTAAACCGGCCGCCAGAATATAGGGCGGCACATTTTTGCTGATACCCATATAGCCGCCGACGAAGGAATGGGCACCAATTTCCACGAACTGATGAATCCCTGTCATACCGCCGATGGTGACCATATCTTCAACCGTAACATGACCGGCAAGTTGGGTTGCATTTGAAAAGATACAATTATTCCCGATCAGGCAGTCATGAGCAATATGGACATACGCCATAATCATGCAGTCATTGCCAATGACTGTTTTCATCCGGTCTTCTGTTCCTTTGTGAATCGTGGCATATTCCCGGATGATCGTCCGATCCCCGACAAGGGTCTCTGTTTTTTCCCCTTTATACTTCAAATCCTGTGAGATTTCACTGACAATAGCACCGGAAAAAATTGAACAGTCTTTTCCGATACGGGCGCCGGGACGAATAATTGCATGTTCGGCAATCCGGGTTCCGTCGCCTATTATGACATCGTCATCAATAATGGCATAAGGGCCGATCGTGATATTATCTCCCAGTTCGGCCCGGGAATGAATGATAGCGGTTTTGTGGATTTGATTCATACATATCTCTCAATATTAAAGGTAAATTCACCCTCACAAACAACGTCACGATTACCGTTCAGGATTTTGAAGGAAACGCTTGTATTTTCTGCGTTCTTTTCACGGATCCTGCTGATAAAAACGTGTTGCCTGTTTTTCAGCTCCTTATAAAAAATCATATCCTTCACATTGGATATTTCAACAGATTTAATTGTTTGAACATTGTCAAAAAGGAGAGTTGTTCCGGCTGAAAGGCCTGCTAACCGGAAAACCAATCCCTTGTTTAGATACTCGCCATTTTCGTCCAGGGGGTCATAAATACAGCGGATTTCATCCCCGTCATTTAGGATACGAAACCCTGGGGGAACGGGCCCGAGATCAGGGAGCAGGGAGACCAGCAAACCGGCACCCGGTTCCGGTGAGACAAGAGTATTGATGACGTATTTATAATCTTTTTGCAATTGTTTAACGAATTCTGCATTTGCTTTATGACCGCTTCGGAAAGCAAGGATATGCCCGCGGATCGGCATCCCCAAAAGATAAAGATCGCCAATGAGATCCAAAATTTTATGACGTACCGGTTCATTGGTAAAGCGCAGTGGTCTTTCATCAAGAATCCCTGTATTTCCCAATCGGATATTATGATCCACTTCAAACAGAGTCCTGAGGGTTTCCAATTCATCATGATGTAAGGGTTCATCAATAAAAACCAGATTATTATCCAGACTGCCGCCTTTTCCCAATCCTTTTTGCTTCAAAACTTTCATTTCGCTCAAGAGTCCGTATGTTCTGGCCGGCGCAATTTCCTGTGCAAAATGGTCCATGGAGTCCAGAGAATAAAAACGGGTTCCCATCGTCAGATGGTCCGGATAATCAACAAGAAAAGTCACCCTGAATGTTTCTGCAGGAAAAATTTTAATCACAACATTATCTTTAACATCCGTATAGCTCACCGGTTTTGTAATGATTAATTCCTGTCTTAATCCGCCTTGTTTCTTGATCCCGGCTGATTGTATCAGGTCCACATAAGGCCTGGAGCTACCGTCAATAGCTGGCGGTTCGGGACCATCTATTTCAACACGCGCATTATCAATATTACACCCTCGGAGCGAAGCCATAACATGTTCAATGGTATTGATGCGAATATCATCAATCCCCAATGTGGTACCCCGGGACAGGTCTGCAATAAAATCGGTCCGGGCAGGAACAGGCGGACAGCCGGGAATATCCGTTCTGACAAAACAAATCCCGTAATTGACGGGAGCGGGCATTAACGTTAGGCGACAGTGCTTTCCCGTATGAAGGCCTATCCCCTCAAGAGATACGGGATGGGAGATGGTCTGCTGCCAGGAATTCATGATTCCTCATCAAGCTTGAGAATTTTTTTTATCCGGTTCAGGGTTTCACCGATTTCAGGCAGTTTTCTGATCCAGACCTGTTCGCGTCTGAAGTCATGAATTGGCCTGGCAAAATAACCGCTGATCACGTCTCCCGGTTTGGTATTCTTGCTAACCCCGGACATAGCGGCAACCTGTGTCCCGTCTGCCACGTGAATATGTCCGTTCACCGAAACTCTTCCGCCGAACACGCAATAATCACCCACCACAGCACTGCCGGCAACACCCGACAGCCCTGCAAAGGCGCAGTGTTTCCCGATTTTGACATTATGTGCAATCATAACCTGATTATCAAGCTTGGTTCCTTCACCGATAACCGTATCACCCAAACTTCCGCGGTCAATGGTACAATTTGCACCGATGTCCACATTATCATGGATGATAACCTGCCCCCGTTGGGGGATATTATGAAACGATCCATCTTTAAAAGTATAACCAAAACCGTCGGATCCGATAACCGTACCCGAGTGGACGGTGCAGGATTTTCCAATAATGACATGATCATACAGCGTTACATTGGGCATGAGAGTCGAATCATCACCAATCACACAGTTCGGACCGATTACGGTATAAGCGCCGATATGGACATTTTTCCCAATAACGGCACTGTCATCAATAACAGCCGTTGGATGAATCCCTCGTTTTTCAGGCTGTAATCCCCGGTTTTTCAAAAAAACAGGGATCAGTTTCGCCATTGCTTCCTGCGGATCATTCACAATTATAAGATTCGGAAAATCAGTTTTAAGACCGGGTGATACAATAACTGCGGACGCGCCGGTTGTTTTTAGAAACTTTTCGTAAACCGGATTCCCTATAAAAGCAATATCACCGTTCCGGGCATATTGAATTTCCCGGACACCGGTGATTTTTTCCTCTCCCGCTCCTTTCCATTCAGCATTCAGAAAGGCGGCAATACCGGATAAAGTCCATTCAGACATATGCGTTTATTTTGCGGCTTTTCGCAGCTCGTATAAAACCGTGTTTGTTAAATTGTGTTTGTCATCTGCAAAAACCAGGGTTCCTTTGGCTGCATCGATGATAAAATCATACCCGCCATCGGCACCGACCCGTTGAATAGCGGCGTTAATCTTACGCATGACAGGACCCAGAAATTGTTCCTGTTTTGCATAGATTTCACCATCCGGACCAAAATGTTTCATCTGGAAATTTTCCAGTTCAGCTTCCAGTTTCTGAATTTCCTGCTGTTTCTGGGCTTTCCAGGCTTCAGTCGCAACAAATCGTTTGCTTTCAAATTCTTCCAGGATTTTCTGACCCCGGGCCTGCATGGCATAATATTCTTCCTGAAGGCGCTGGCTTTCCGCTTCAAGTTTTGCCATGGCATCGACTGCTTCATCGAATTCGCGAAGGATTTTTTCAGAATCAATATACCCGATTTTTGCCTGTGCATAGGCTGACGTTGTACCGAGTAACAACAGAGTAATGATCAAAATAAAGGTGGTTTTTTTCAAAATTCTATCCTTTCTCATTTCTTCTCAAATTACAGTTTTAAAACGGCATACCGAAAACAAAATGTGTTTTCCAGCCGTATGGTTTTCCATTGGGATCGTAAGGATTGTCAAATCCATAACCTACATCAAAACCAAGCATCCCGATCATGGGCATAAAAATCCGGGCACCCACGCCGGTGCTGCGAACCATGCGATTCATCTGAACGTCTTTGAATGCATTCCAGACCTGGCCGGTTTCACCAAATGCCAGGACATACATGGTTGGATTCTCCGAAATGGGAATCCTCAATTCCAGCGAGTATTTTACCATAGCTTTCCCGCCCAGCATATAACTGGTAGAGCGAACCGGACCAACGGATCGGTCTTCATATCCTCTCAAAGGCGTGGTATAACTTACCATACCCGCCCCACCCATATAGAAACGTTCATCGTACGGAATCACCGCATATTTTCCAAATGAATTAATATTTCCCAGGTAAACATCCTGATAGAGAACGACTTTCCAGAATACGGGTGTCCACCATTTAATTTTCAGTTCATTTTTAACAAATTCTTCATGTCCTCCGAATAATCCTCCGGACAGTTTGGTAGAAAAACTGACGGTAGAACCGGTCGTGGGAAATTCAGGGCGGTTTTTGCTGTCGCGTAAAATTGTCTGAACAAAACTATTTCCCCGCGTGGTTTTTAAACCGGTGGGATTGTGAGCCAAAAACGTGATCTCGTCATCAATGTTGGCATAATTCTTTTGAGTCATATTCAGACTCCAGCTTCCGTAAAAATAACTGTCCGGCCAGCGGAACCGTCTTCCGAAGCGAACAGAAGCACCAATGACATTAATGTCGTACGGGTATGTATAGTAACGGGATGCCCCCCGTTCCGAATAATAGAAATTTACACCGACAGAGTTGGGTCTGCCATACAGCCAGGGCTCTGAAAATCCCAGATTAATATACTGGTAAGACTGACCGCGCTGATATTCTGTGGAAAGCTGTTGTCCTCTTCCCATCAGGTTCATAATATCAATCCCCACACTCCCGATAAGTCCGTCAAGCTCACTGTAACCCATGGACATATTTGCCCTGTCACTGGATTTTTCTTCCACGGTTATTTCAAGATCAACATGCTTATCATCGACGGGAGCAATGTCCGGAATAACATTGCTGAAAAAATTCAACCTGAAAATATCGCTCTGGGACCGTATCAGAGCTTCCCGGTTAAAAACATCTCCGGGAAATGCTCTCATTTCACGGCGAATAACATAATCACGCGTTCTGTCATTACCCGCAATTTCAATGCGGCGTATAAATACTTTTTCATTCTCCTGAATAATAATTTTCACATCCAGCGTATCTTTATCCCTGGGTGTAAGTTCGGGAACGATTTGGGCATACAGGTATCCGTTATCCATATACGGACTGCGGACCCGAAGATCAAGGCCTACTTCAAAAGCATTCTCCTTATACGGTTCCCCTCTGGCTATTCCTGCGCTCTCAAGGCTTTTCTTCAGGAAATCGGTTTTATAGATCTCATTCCCTTCAATGGCAATGTCGCCGTAGTAGTACGGATTGCCTTCTTCAAGTGTTATAACAAGAGAAATTCGCCGGTTATCCTCACTCAATTCCACATTTGTGCTTAAAATCCGTGCATCCCGATAACCATGATCCCGATAATATTTTAACAGATTTCTCTTATCTTCGTCAAATTTATCTTCGTCAAATTTTCCCGAAACATAAAAGCGGTACCAGGTCCGTGCCTTTGTCTCTTTCATCTGGCGCTGAAGAGTCCAGTTGCTGAAATTTTCATTTCCCTTAAAAACAATTTCCCGGATACGAACCTTTTTTCCTTCATCTATGGTGAAGATGAGATCGACATTATCACCGGCAGGACTGGTTGACACATCTACGGCTGCATTGTAATAACCCTCTTCATCATATTTTGCCTTAATGTCCCTTACCGCTTTATTGATCACATGAGGAGAAATAACCTGACCCCGGATAAAAATAATGTCTTTCTTAAGATTCTTTGTCTTAATCTTTTCATTTCCCACATATTTTACTTCATTCAGTCTCGGGTATTCCTGAACACTGATAATCAGATAAACACCGTCGGGAGTTTCCCGATCAACAAACACATTGATATCGCTAAACAGTCTTAAACGCCACAGTTTTTTGATTCCGTCCTGGATTTGCTGTCCGTTCAGGATAGCACCTTCAACAAAACCTGAATTGATCTTGATAATATTCTCTGATGCTGTTTCATTGCCGACAACAGTCACGTTAAGAACATTAATTGTCTGCTGCTGGGCATTTGCATTGACTGATATACAGATCAGAAGCAGGACCGAAAGGATGATATTACGTTTCACGGGCACCTACAGATTCAATTGTTCACTGACTTTTCCAAAACGACGCTCTCTGTTCAGATAGCTGTTAATTGCTTCCAGATACTCATTTTTGCGAAAATCAGGCCAGTATGTTGGTGTTACATACAATTCCGAATAAGCAATCTGCCATAAAAGAAAATTACTGATTCTCAGTTCACCGCTTGTCCGGATTACCAGGTCCGGATCCGGTAAATCCCTTGTATATAAACGGGATGAAATCAATGATTCATTGATCTGGTCAATGTCCAGATTGCCCTGGGCAATATCTTTTCCGATGGACCGGACAGCCTCTGTAATTTCGTACCGGCTTCCGTAACTGAGGGCGAGTGTCAAGGTTAGACCTGTATTTTTCGCAGTTTGTTCAATTCCCTGAAGCATTTTATTCCTGGGAACTTCCGGGAGATCATCGATACATCCAATGACATTGAAACGCACATTGTTCCGGTCTAAATCAGAAATTTCATTATGAAATGTCTTAACCAGCAAAGACATCAGTGCGGAGACCTCTGTAACAGGCCTGTTCCAATTCTCTTTTGAAAAGGTAAAAAGGGTCAGATAACGGATCCCCAATTCGCCGGAGGCCTCAACCACATCTCTTACAGAATGAATTCCTTCAAAATGGCCGGATATCCGGGGAAGGTATCTTTGCTTTGCCCATCGGCCGTTGCCGTCCATGATTATTGCCACATGGCTTGGAAGCCTTGGGTGATTTCGCATTTTTTCTATGATGAATTCAGTCAAAGAATGACCTCATGTTTTTAGCAGAGGAAATTACCTCTCCACCTAACTAAAGTCAAGATCGAAAGGAATCTGAATACGAGTAAATAATTACAGATTCTTTTTCTTTTTGGAAGGTCTTTTATACATAAGGTAAAAAGAATCATCATCCAGGGCAAATCCTGTAATATAACGCCACCCTTCGAAACTCAGTTCTTCGACTTCTTCTTTCATATCATCAATGAAAACATGGTCGACTCTGTCCGAATCCACATCCACGGTCAGGGTGTCGAAATCAGGACCTTCGGAATAGACCCTGAATATTTTATGATCCCATTGCATCATAGGTATTCTGTTTTTAATATTTTTTTTGAGCGGCTTTTCAGACATCAATCAGTCCATCCCCAGGATTTTCCGGCCTTCCGGAGAAATCATCTCCGGTGTCCATTGCGGATCCCAAACAATTTGAACATCAGCTTTGGAAATCTCCGGCAATGCTTCAAGTTTGTGCTTTACGTCTTCGGAAATCATTCGGCTCATGGGGCAGCCCCGTGCCGTTAATGTCATAACAACACGCACTGTATCATCCGTGATTTCAATATTATAAATAAGACCAAGATCCAGGATACTCACCGGTATTTCCGGATCATAGCATTCTTTGAGGACTTCATGTACTTTATCGAGAATTTGTGAACCCATCAGGTAAATCTCCCCTTTTAAATTAGTAACAATTCCAGTAATGACGTTGCAACTTTTCCAAAAGCCAGAGCACTTTCGGATTCCGGTGCCGATTCAACGATCGGACACCCTGTATCCGATGCGTTCATGAGTTCTTCTGTCAGAGGAATCTGTCCCAACAGAGGGACATTCAGTCTGCGGCTTTCCCGATCACCGCCGCCTTTGCTGAAAATATGACTCTCTTTGCCGCAGTGAGGGCAAACAAAAAAACTCATATTCTCAATAATTCCCAGGACGGGCGCATCGACTTTTGTAAACATGTTCGCTCCCCGCTTTACGTCTGCAAGTGCCAGATCCTGGGGAGTGGTTACAATCAAAACGCCATCAAGAGCAATTTGTTGGACCAGTGAAAGCTGAACATCTCCTGTCCCGGGCGGCAAATCCAGAATCAGATAATCCATGGGTTTCCACACCACATCATTCAGGAACTGTGTGACAAGCCTCATCACCAAAGGTCCGCGCCAGATTACGGGGGAATCCTGTTCAACAAAAAAACCAAAGGACATTAGCTGAAGCCCATATTTTTCAGCGGGATAAATTACATGTTCACTCTCTACCTTTGGCGGCTGAACCACGCCAAACAATGTAGGCAAGCTGGGACCGTAAATATCCAGATCCAGCAGTCCGACAGATTTTCCCTGTTTGGATAATGCCATGGCAAGGTTTGCGGCAACCGTGGATTTCCCCACGCCTCCCTTTCCGCTTGCAACAGCAATAACTTTTTCAGCATATTCAAAACGTTTCTGATCTTCAAACGGGTTTTTATTATCATCCTGTGCCGGGGCTTTTTTTATCGTCTCGCCGGATCTGTTCGTATCAATAAAAACATGGGCTACTTTTTCATGTTGATCCGTCAGAACCTTGACAACATTTTTACGGACTGTTTCCAGTTTTTCTTTATCGTCTGTGACAATATTCAGACGGATTATCCAGCCTTCTGAACTTTGTTCCACATCCCTCACCATTCCAAAATCAACAAGATCCCGTGAAAATCCGGGATAATTCACCTTTTTCAGCAGCTCTATGATATTTTCTTTTTTCAACATTCCTTCCTTCAATAATCTTTCGGAATATACCCAATTTTGCATCCCAATAAAAAGAAATGAACCTTGTAAATCGGGAAATTTTAAAATGGATAAAAAAAAGGATGCACAGGCACCCTTTTCTTTAAATGATTTGATTATGGATTATTCGCCTTCGCTGATTGCTTCCACCGGGCAGGCTGATATACAAGCCAGACAATCAATACAGGTATCATCATCACAAACTGCTTTATTATCATCATTCAAGCTTAAGGCACCTACCGGACACACTTCGATGCAATCGCCGTGTCCCTCGCAAACATTTACATCAACAACAATGGCCATATTAACCTCCCTTTATAGTTTTTCAATTCATTTCATGCAAGAAATTCCAAAATCAAAATGTAAACTGCAAATCATTTATAATTTTTTTTAAAATTACCGGATACACGACAATGCAAACGATATTTTTCCACTAAAAATACTCATTGCCTGTCATGTCTCCTTTGCATACTTTTACAATCTATGAAAAAGAATCCCTCTCAGATCATCCATCAGATTTTAACCCGCGTGGAAAAGCCCGGACGATATACAGGCGGTGAATTAAACATGATCCGCAAAAAGCCGGAGGACACAGATATTAACATCTGTTTTGCATATCCGGATCTGTACGAAGTGGGCTTGCCTTTTCAGGGGTTTCAACAATTATACCATATTGTGAACAGTAAAAAAAATTATGCTGCCGAGCGGGTTTTTGCACCCTGGCCTGATATGGAAACAGCGTTGCGTTCCAATCAGATCCCCCTTTTTTCCCTGGAGAATCAAAAACCGGTTTATTCATTCGATATTATTGGGTTTACGCTTCAATATGAAATGACCTATACCAATATCCTGAACATGCTGGATTTATCGTGCATACCCGTGAAATCGGCGGACCGGGACGATTCACATCCCTTGATTATTGCCGGCGGTTCCTGCGTTTACAACCCCGAACCTTTGGTTCCGTTTGTTGACGCGTTCGTGATTGGTGACGCAGAAAATTTGATTATACCGCTTATGGAAATAATCCTGGATGGGAAAAATAATAAACGATCACATTTTCAAATCCTGGAGGCGCTTGCCCAATGGAATCCGGCAGTTTATGTTCCCCGGATCTACGATAAAAAACCGTATTCCGTAACAACAAACATTGTAGATGAACTCCGTCCGGAATATTATCCTCTAAAACCTCTCATTCCCCTTATAGAAATATCCCAGGATCGTTTTGCCCTTGAAATTCAGCGGGGCTGTACGGAAGGATGCCGTTTTTGTCAGGCTGGAATGACATACAGACCGGTGCGGGAACGTTCCCCGGAAGATCTTTATCGGCAGATGGTATCGACTCTGGACCATACAGGTTATGAGGAAATGTCTCTGCTCAGCCTGTCCACGTCTGATTATACCGGATTGGAGTCCTTCATCTGCAAGTCCCTGCCGGTCATAAAAGAAAGAAATGTATCCTTAAGTTTCCCCTCTCTCAGACTGGATTCCATCGAACCGGATTTGCTGGATGCCGCATTAAGCGGACGCCGGTCCGGGCTTACGTTTGCCCCTGAAGCAGGGACAGAACGTCTCAGACGGGTCATCAATAAAAACATATCGGATGAGCAGCTCTTCTCTGCCTTCAAACTGGCACTTCAAAAAGGCTGGAAGACGGTAAAATTTTACTTTATGATCGGACTCCCCACCGAAACAATTGAAGATCTGGACGGCATTGTAAGACTGATTCGGGATCTGCATGACATGAGCAAAAAATTCGGACATATCAACATTAATGTGACACTCTCCAGTTTTATCCCCAAACCTGCCACTCCGTTTCAATGGGAAGGACAGCCTGATCCGGTTAACCTGCAGGCGCGTATTGATCATGTGAAGCAAAAACTCCGTATACCCGGCATAAAAATCATGAGCCGCGATCCGGAGTATTCCTTTTTTGAGAATATTCTGGCCAGGGGTGACAGGCGTGTGGGAGAAGCGATTTATACTGCATGGAAAAACGGTGCCCGGTTTGATGCATGGACCGAACATTTCAGCAGTGAACGTTGGTTAAATGCCTTTGATGAGACAGGAATTGACCAGGAATCCTATATTCGGGGTTTTGATACTGAAAATCCGCTGCCCTGGGAACATATTAGTCCGGGAGTAAGTCGTGAATATCTTCTTGAAGAACGGGAAAAAGCCCGGAAGGAAATTCCAACCCGCGATTGCAGGAACGGCTGTACATTTTGCGGTGTATGCGATTTCAAAACCATTCTCATGAGGACAATAGAAAACGGCCGGGCCACACAATTCCAAACGGATATAGAAAAAGCACCGTCTCTGTTAAAAAAAGAGCAGAGCGACAAACGGTTTATTTATCGTTTAGCCTTTTCAAAAACAGGACTCATGCGATATCTGAGCCATCAGGACCTTTCCAGACTTATACACAGGGCATTAAATATTCTTCACCTTCCCGTGAGATTCAGTGAAGGATACAATCCGAGACCCAGAATATCCCTGGGGTATCCCATACCCATGGGATTTGATGCATTGACGGAATTTGCGGACATAACATTCAATGAACCGGTTGACGGGCTGGACGTAAAGCTTAATTCTGTTTTTCCGGAAGGAATGCGTATATTAAAATGTTTTTCAATACCTTCAGAAGCGCCTTCGGTTATGCAGGCGACCCGCAAATTGGAATATGAAGCTGCATTTTTCACGGCGGCATTCACCAAAAAGATCATGGCACATTGGAGCACGTTAAAAGAACATGAAGAGTGGCCGGTTATTCGGAAGCATCCGAAAAAAGGAAATAAAACAATCGATTTAAAACAATTCATAGAAACTGACAGCATAAACATTGAACAGCGGCTGATATCCGTAATTTTTACTGTCCGGGAATCGAAAACCGGACGGCTTGATGAATTTTTGTCTCTGATTTTTCAGGGGGATATCCCTCCGTACGAGGGTCGGCGTCGTACTGTTTTTTTAGACGCACCATCATCTGACTGTTTGATGTAAACGGAGATTTTGGATGAACAAAGAGATTTATATTAATGACACGGCAACCGAGACCCGTATAGCCATCACGGAAGAGGGTAATCTGGTAGAACTGTTTATCGAGACACCGGAAGATAAGAGCAGTGTGGGAGATATTTACAACGGCCTTGTTGAAAATGTTATCCCGGGTATGCGGGCGGCGTTTATTGACATCGGAGAAAAAACCAATGCTTTTCTTCCCTTTTCGGAAATCGGTCACGAGGGTCAGCTCTCCACCATACTGGACGCAGACGAAAAAGAGGAAGAAGAACCGGCACTCCCCATTAAATCTCCGGAGGAGCTGAAAACCGGCGATCCGATTCTTGTCCAGATAACAAAAGATTCCTGGGGTGATAAAGGTCCGCGCGTTACAACCAACATTTCGCTGCCGGGACGGTTTCTGGTCCTTGTCCCTTTTGCAAACTACATCGGCATATCAAAAAAAATCCAGTCCTTTAACCGGCGGAAACAGCTGAAAAACATAGCCCGGGCAATCAAACCGGACAATTTCGGTTTAATCGTACGGACCGTGGCCGAAGACAAATCAGATGAGGAATTAAAGCGGGACATGGATTATCTGATGAAAAATTTTCAGGAAATGCAGAAAAAACTGAAAAAGAGCCCGCCTCCTTCCCTGATTTATCGCGATATGGAAATCACATCGTCCGTTATTCGGGATTTGTTTACCAGTGAAGTAACTCGGGTAATGGTAGACAATAAACAAACGTTCAAAAAAATTCAGAGTTATGCCAGGCAGGTAGCGCCGAATCTGGAAGACAGAATATTTTTTCATAAAAGCGGATCAATTTTTGAATTTCATAATATTTCAAAACAGCTTGAACGGTCATTAAGCCGGAGGATTTGGATCCGCGGCGGCGGCCATATCGTCATCGAACATACGGAAGCACTGGTTACCATTGATGTGAACAGCGGCAAATTTATCGGTAAAAAAAATCAGGAAAAAAACAATCTGAAAATCAATCTGGAAGCCGCATCGGAAATTGCCCGCCAGCTCAGATTAAGGGATATCGGCGGATTGATCGTTATTGATTTTATCGATATGGAAGAACGGGAAAACCGGAAGAAGCTGGTTGATGAATTCCGAAAAGAATTGCTGAAAGACCGGGCTAAAGTTTCCGTTTCGGAAGTCTCCGATTTCGGTTTGGTAGAAATGACACGTCAGCGTATCCGCTCTTCTCTTTTCTTTACTACTTCCGAGGAATGTCCCATGTGTCATGGCACCGGTCGCATTCCGTCAAAAGACAGTGTCATATCCAAAATCGATAACTGGATACGGCGCTTTAAAATCCATTCCAAAGACAAACGCATCTGTATTTTTGTCCACCCCGTGATTTTTTCTCATGTTACAAAAGGTCCCGTAAAAAAACTTTTCCGCACGCTCCAGTTTAAAAACCTGATCCTGATAGAATTCAAGGCTGATGAAAGCATGGAATTTGATCAATTTAAGGTATTCAGCAAACGACTGAACAAAGAGATTACGGATCTATATTAACAGTCGGCAGTCGGCAGTCGACAGTCAACAGTCAACAGTCGACAGTGGGCAGTCGAAAGTCGATTGCCTGCCCT
>NPIE01000049.1_pt1 | contig 59397 bp, 65 predicted proteins | sample 8637661 | NCBI WGS metagenome assembly NPIE01 (sample SAMN07420842, study PRJNA396082) | bioreactor metagenome | isolation source: sample BA12 brine-fed electro-methanogenic bioreactor BA | place: Japan: Kochi | collected 2016-12-09 | reverse complement strand
CGTTCATACTCCCGATGAAAGAATATCATCGTTATATTATTTAATTTTTCTGGTCAAAATGGATTATGGCGGAATTTGGATGAGAGCTAAACACGTACGTTTTTTGTTTTAGCTTATTCGGGAAAATGGGCCTGGCCGGATTTGAACCGGCGACCACTCGGTTATGAGCCGAGCGCTCTAACCGGACTAAGCTACAGGCCCAAGAAACGTTTTTGGACGCCGCCAACAGGGCTCGAACCTGTGACGATCTGGTTAACAGCCAGACACTCTACCAACTGAGTTATGGCGGCTCGAACCCTGCCTTTTCAGGCAATCCATTTAAGCCTTTTGATCAGAAGGGTATCACATGCGCGTTCTGAAAACGAGCCTGCGCGGCCAGGAGGGGGAGATCTCTCTGGTTCCCGAGTCGATCGACGACCTCTGGCACCTCAAGTACCTGATAGCTCCCGGCGACCTAGTCTTCTCCCTCACCCACCGGAAGGCGACCGCCTCTGCCGACAAGCTCCGGCCAGAAAAATTGGAGAGAAGGCCGGTTAGGCTCGGGATCAGGGCCGAGTCGGTGGAGTTTCATACTCACTCCAACTGGCTTCGGGTCCACGGAGTGATCGAGGTGGGGCCGGACGTCGCCAGCTACCACACCCTCAACCTGGAGCCGGGGGCGGACGTCTCCATCATCAAGAGGTGGCGGCCTGACGAACTGGCCCGGATAAAAGAGGCGGTGGCTGAGGCGAAACGGCCGAAGGTGGTGATCGCTCTGATCGAGGAGGGGGAGGCGGCGATCGGAGTCCTCCGACAGTTCGGCGTCGAGACAGCCTCGGAGCTGAGGGCGGGGGCCGGCAAGGGCATGGGCGGAAAAGGAGGCGACAGAAGGTCCGAGTTCCTCGACGAATGTGCAAAGGAGCTCAACAGGGTTGCAGTATCTGATTCGAGGGTGATTTTGGCCGGGCCCGGATTCATCAAAGAGGATCTGAAAAAGAGGATAGACGCCGCCTACCCCGACCTCGCCTCCAGAATCATCCTCTACGACGCCACCACCATGGGGGTCTCGGGGTTCCAGGAGGTCCTCCGGCGGGGTGCCATCGACAAGATCCTGGAGGAGAGCAGGCTCGCCCTGGAGTCGACCCTCATCGAGGATCTCCTCCGAGAGATCGCCACCGACGGCAGGGCAGCCTACGGTCCTGCCGAGGTGAGGGAGGCCGCAGAGCAGGGGGCGGTCGAGACCCTGATGGTCGCAAGTGAGCTGGTCAGAAGGCCCGAGATGGACGAGCTGATGAGGCTGGTCTCGGACTCTCGGGGGAGGGTCGTCGTCTTCAGCTCAGAGTTTGAGCCTGGAAAGAGGCTCGAAGCCCTTGGTGGCGTGGCGGGAATCACGCGGTACAAGTTCAGCCGGTGACAGATCGGTGATGGATATATTCTTATATCCCATGCGATCCCGGTCGGTACGATGATCTCATGCGACAGGTGCTCGGGGCGGGCGGTGATATTTCAGAGGTACTCGGGAAAGCACCTCTGCGCCCAGCACTTCGAGGAGGACGTCCACCGAAAGGTGAAGGAGGTCCTCCGGACCTACAGGATCTTCGGCAAACCCTGCAGGATAGCTGTGGCCGTCTCCGGCGGCAAAGACAGCACCTCCCTTTTATCGATCCTCCACTCGCTCTTCTCCTATAGGGAGGACGTGGAGCTGGTCGCGGTCTCCATCGACGAGGGGATCGAAGGGTACAGGCAGAAGACGATCGAGACTGCGGCGGCGGTCGCCAAAAAGCTCGGGATCGAGCACGTCGTCGAGACCCTCGCTGAGAACTTCGGCGTCACCACAGACCTCATGGCCTCCCAGGGCCACCCCCAGGGTCCCTGCAGCTTCTGCGGAGTTCTGCGCAAGGGGCTTCTCAACAGAACGGCCCGGGAGCTTTCGGCCGATGCCGTCGCCACCGGTCACAACCTCGACGACGAGGCCCAGACGGTGATGCTCAACTACCTGAAAGGGGACGTCGACCGGCTCTATCGACTGAGGCCGAAGAGGGCCCTTGAGGGGATGGTCCCCCGGATAAAGCCGCTCCGCCGCGTTCCCGAGAAGGAGATGGGCATCTACGCCTTAACCCACGGAATTCCCATCGAGACCTCGGCCTGCCCCTACATATCCAGGGCCATGAGACAGGAGGTGAAAGACCTCCTGAACCAGATCGAGGCGAAGCACCCGGGAACCAAGTACTCGATCATGAAAGGCTTTGACAAGATCGTTGATCTCCAGCCGCCCGGCTCCTACGAGGTCGTCGCCTGCAGCCGGTGCGGCGAGCCGTCCAGCGATGGCATCTGCGCGAGCTGCAGGCTCCTCGACCAGATTCGGACGGAGCAAAGTCTTTAAATGTTGAGGATTGAACGAGAGGGAACGGGCCTCGGTGGCTCAGCTGGCTAGAGCGAGTGACTTGTAATCACTAGGTCGCGTGTTCGAATCACGCCCGGGGCTTAAATCCAAAGCTCTAACGATTCCGGAGGCAGAGATTGCGTCTTATCATCTTCTTTTTCCTCCTCTCGACGGTGGCAGCAGCGTCGGCCGTCGACGACCCCCTGGCCGCAAACTTCACCGGCGACATAGACGAGCTACAGCTCCTCCTGGCCGGAGAGGCGATCGGGTTTGTGAACCGATCGGTCGGGGAGGGGATCTTCAACCAGACCGGCCGCCCCGCCAGGGCAGAGCCTCCCTTCTACCATCTGATGAAAAACGATACCCTGTTCCGCGATTTTGAGAACCTCACCGGACCTTTAGAGAGGATTCCCTTCAGCGTCAACGATTCGTGGAACGAGTCATTCTTCGAGCGGCTCATCCTGGACTGGTGGTGAGGAAGGAAAAGTATAATCCCTAACAGACCGAAACGGGAGGATCTATGAGGGACTTCGCCAAGGAGATCTTAGAGGTGCTGGAGGAGAACGCCAGGGCTACTCCGGGGGAGATCGCCACCCTGATGGGCCGCTCAGAGGAGGAGGTCGCAGCCGAGATCAAGAGCCTGGAGGAGGCGGGGGTCATAAGGAAGTACATGACCATGATCAATTGGGAGAAGATCGATGAAGGCTACGTATACGCCATAGTCGAGCTGAAAGTCTCTTTATCGCGGGACAAGGGCTACGACGCCATCGCCGAGAGGATCGCCCGTTTCTCCGAAGTCCAGTCTGTCCGGCTGATATCTGGCGACCACGACATATCATTCACCGTGCGGGGAAGGTCGATGAAGGACGTCGCCTTCTTTGTCACCGAGAAGATCGCGACCCTCGAAGGGGTCGAGTCCACCTGCACCCATTTCATCCTCAAAAGCTACAAGGAGCATGGGGTCACCCTCTACGACAGGGCTCAGCCCAAAAGACTGGTGGTCACCGCATGACGAGAGGCGAGATCAGGTTGAGCGGCAAGAAGCTCGCCATGGAAAAGCCCACCCTCTGGAGCCCTGAATCCCATCTATCGACGACGGTCAGGGATATGCCTCCATCGGGGATCAGGAAGTTCTTCGACATCGTGGTGGGGATGGAGGACGTAATCAGCCTCGGCGTAGGGGAACCCGACTTTCCGACCCCCTGGCATATCAGGGAGGCGTGCATCTACTCCCTGGAGGGCGGCCACACCTCTTATACTTCGAACAAGGGGCTCATCGAGCTGAGGGAGATCCTGGCGGAATCGGCGGAGAGGGATCTGGGCCTCGAGTACGATCCCGAAGAGGAGATCCTGATCACCACCGGCGTCTCCGAGGCCGTCGACCTGGCCTTTCGGGCGACTCTGAACCCCGGCGACGAGGTGATCGTCCCCCAGCCCTGCTACGTAGCCTACGTCCCCGACGTCCTCCTGGCCGGAGGTGTCCCAAAGCCGGTGGCCACGCGCCTCTCCGAGGAGTTCAAACTCCGGCCCGAGGACTTCAAAGATGCCATCAACGAGAAGACTAAGGCCCTGGTCCTCAGCTACCCGAACAACCCCACCGGAGCGATCATGACCCGGGAGGATCTGGAAGAGATCGCCGACCTGGTGGTCGAAAACGACCTTCTGGTAATCTCCGACGAGGTCTACGACAAGCTCACCTACGACGGAAGACACGCCAGCTTCGCCCAGCTGGAGGGGATGCGGGAGAGGACGGTCCTTTTGAACGGCCTCTCCAAGTCCTGCGCCATGACCGGCTGGAGGGTGGGCTACGCCCTCGGCGATTCCGCCATCATAGGCGCCATGACCAAGGTCCACCAGTACACCATGCTCTGCGCCCCCACCATGGCCCAGGTGGCGGCGGTGGAGGCGCTCCGCCGGGGCGACGCGGAGGTGAAGGCGATGAAGCGGGAGTACGATCGGAGAAGGAGACTATTCGTCTCGGAGCTGGAGAGGCTCGGCCTCCCCTGCTTTGAGCCGAAGGGGGCCTTCTACGCCTTTCCCTCCATCGAAGGGACGGGCCTCTCCTCCGAGGAGTTTGCAGAGCAGCTCTTAAAAGAGCAGAAGGTGGCCGCGGTTCCCGGAAACGCCTTCGGCGAGAGCGGCGAGGGTTTCATCCGCTGCTCGTACGCCACCTCGAGAGAGGAGATCCTCGAGGCGGTCGACAGGATCGAACGGTTCCTGGCGGACCTCGTAACATAACAGGACAAAAGGGTTTAATAGATCCTTTTCGTCTCCGACCAGGATGCTCAAGTCCCGTCTGGTGGACGGAAAGAAGGTGGACCGATCCCTGGCAGGCCTAGCCCGCCTCGGCCTATCCCCCAACGCCTGGACCGCCCTCGCCCTGGTCGTCGCCTTCGGGGGCTTTTCCGCCCTCGTGGGCCATCGTCTCCTCCTCGGCTTCCTTCTATTCCTCCTCTCTGGGGTCCTGGACATGGTGGACGGGGCGGTGGCGAGGGCGACCGGGAGGGCCTCCGCGGAGGGAGCCTTCCTCGACGGGGTCCTCGACAGGTACGTCGAGGCCCTCCTGATTCTGGGATTGCTCTTTTACCTCGGCCCCGAGACGAGCTTCTTCATCCCCGTCGGCGCCTGGATCGCGATCCTCATCTTTGGAGCTGTCATGACCTCCTTCGTTCGGGCCTACGCCGACCACCGGGGCCTGGTCAAGGACCAGAAGGTCCTGGCAGAAGAGATGGGAGGGCTCCTGGAGAGGGCCGAGAGGCTGATGCTCGTATACGCCGGGATGGTCGGGGCCTTCCTCTTCGGGAACGACTGGCTCTTGGGCGCCATCGTCCTCGCGGCGGTCCTATCGAACCTGACCGCGGTCCAGAGGATAGTTCTCGCGATGAGGTACGGAAGAAGGGGCTGAGGCGGATAAAATAAAAAAAAGCGGGAGGATAAGACGGTCTTTTTGGTTGACAGTTTCTCTCGCCCTTCTCGCAACGCGAAATTGGACCGATCCGACAGCCGGACGCCGTATCGACGACCGTTGAAAGCGGGAGAGCGGGCCCGAACGTCGCTCAACGCCTGGGCCCCTTCTGTCGAAATGGGCACAGTTTCGGCACGGACTTCTTGCGGTGGAGGTCAGGATCTAGCTGCCTAGTACGGCATCACATGCTAGGATCATATTTAGTAATAAGCTTTTCGGTTTAATTGCTACAAGACTGCCCTAGACACGTGACCGGCCATGGGTGCCGATCATATAACCGGCCCTCAAAGAGGAGAGAACCATGTCTTCGTCCCTGAATCTGAATAGCTATGCTCCCGAGATCTGCGCCTTCTGCAATAGCACCGGAGAATCTGACGGAAGGCGCTGCCCGGCCTGCTGCGGCAAAGGAGAGGTGATGGTGGCTCAGCCCGAGAAACGGTGCGGTCTCTGCAACGGGACTGGAAGGCTCTGCATCAGGGGGTGCCCCGCCTGTGGCGGGACTGGATGGACGGGGGTCCTGAAGGGCTGAAATTATCCTGAAGATCGGCGTCCGAGATTCTCCAGGTAGAGCTGGCCCGTGGGCGTGGACCTGTAGCCTCCGGGAACGGGCTCGATCACCAGGGCTCTCTCCAGCATCGCCAGGTGGAACGCCGCCCTCCTTTCATCGATGCCGAACTCCTCGGCGACCTCCTCCGCCGATCGGATCACCTCGCCGATGAACTTCAAGATATCCCTCCTGACCGGGAGCTGGAGGACCTCCAGGGCGAACCTGTGCCCCTCAGCCGACTCCCACCACCTCGGCTCCTCTCCGCCGCCTTCGACGGGGTCCATCCTCGTTCCCGCTCCAGATCGGACCATTGATCCCTCCTCCAGATCCGTCATCACAGAAACAGTCTCCTCAGAAATCCTCTTAAGGCCTTTGCCGGATTGGGGCCGAAAGCCCACCGTCGGGCGACTGAAGGTCGCTGAAAGCGGGAAGCAATTTTGAAATATGTTGAGATTCTAAGACGGTTCGCGAGATGTCGGCGAAGCATTCCACGGACCTGAGTTCTTCGATCTCGATCCGGACCGAACTTTGCCCCGGCGACATCGGGATGGTGATCCACCTCCATGGCGTCGTCTACGCCGAGGAGCAGGGGTGGGACTCCACCTTCGACGCCTACGTCGCGGGGCCCATAGCCGAGTTCGTCAAGTCTCGATCGGATCGGGACCGGATCTGGATCGTCGAGCTGAAGGAAGGGGCAGGCGAAGACGGCGGGAGGAGGGCGGCGCAGATCGCGGGGTCTGTCGCCATCGTGAAAGTCTCTGAGGGCGAGGCCCAGCTTCGGTGGCTCCTTTTGGCCCCGGAGGTGAGAGGGCTCGGCCTGGGCAAAAGGCTCGCAGAGGAGGCGCTGGCCTTCTCCCGATCTGCCGGATATTCCACGGTCTTTCTCTGGACGGTCCGGGGGCTTTTGGCCGCGACGAGCCTCTACGAGTCCCTCGGCTTTGAGGAGACCGATGAGAAGACCTCCGAGATCTGGGGGGGCACCGTCACCGAGGTGAGATACGAGCTTCGGCTTTGAGAAGCTTCACCGCTATACTCGGCAGAAATAGCAGAAAAAGCAGAAGAACGAATGTTGGAGATGCTGATCGATGGGTGAGGAGATATTCGAGGCGATCCGAAAGAGGGTCGCAGAAGAGCCCTACGCGAAAAAGATGGGGCTCAAACTGGTCGAGGTGGCTGAAGGATACGCACTGGTGGAGATGAAGTTCACCGAGGATATGGAGAACGTCTTCGGGATGGCCCACGGCGGGGCGATATTCTCCCTCATCGACGAGGCCTTCGAGGTAGCCTCCAACTCCCATGGCACGGTAGCTGTGGCCCTCAGCATGAGCGTCACCTACGTCAGCAGTCCGAAGAAGGGCGAGGCCCTCCTGGCCGAGGGAAAGGAGATGAGCAGGTCGAACAGGGTTGCAACCTACGACATCCGGGTCAAGACCAAAGGGGGCGACCTCATCGCCATCTGTCAGGCCCTCGTCTACAGAAAGAGGGACCCTTTGCCGTTTCTGTGAGGCCGGAGTTGATCAAAATCGGAGAGGAGGATAGGGATCGTAAACGGGGTCGTAAAACGATCTCGGCCCTATCGCCGAATCGATCGCGATGTAAAAGAGGGCTGAAGGCTCTCAGGCGGAATTCCGTCTTGGATTTTGGAGATCGGGGTCGTAAAGCGGGATCAGAGACCTGGATCGAAGAATTCGGATCTCTCTGCCTCAATGTCATCTCGCTAAGGAGAAGCTGAAAGCCTTCAGCCGTGAGAGCATTTTTTTCGCTCCAAAGGCGGCGGGAACAAAGGTCACATCTGATCTCTGGTCAAACGTCTCAACGTACTCTCTGGTGACGAAACCAAGATCGTTGAGGTCTCGGCCGTCGAAGCTGATCTTCAGGAAGATGTTCGAAGATACAAACTCGTCGAAATAGGAATCGTTTTCAGGCACCCTTGCAAGAGGGAGATCCTGCCAGGCGAGCCACGAGTAGCACTTCTGAAGCACAAGGTCGTCCTCTCGCCCTTCCGGCACGGGCCATCCCTGGGCTGTCCATCTGATCCTTTCGGCTATTTCGGCTATGAAGCTCTTCCCAACGGTCGTCAAATTTACATCCATCTCTTCACTCATATCATGTGCCTTTTGAGCTTAGCGTCTATCTCACTTTGACGTTCTCATGCCCGTTCTATCTGCAATTCCTTTAACCTGGATCGGAGGGCTTTCATGCTTACCTTGTGGACCAGCGATATGGCTACCAGATCTCCGTAGCCTTCTGCTTCCTCTTTGAGTGCGCTGTCCAGATTATATCCATCCGTCGGATTTTGGTTTGGCGTCTTATTCATATATATATCCCCTTAATTTTAAATATCTTTTTATTTTTTGTGCATACCCCCCCCTACATGGCTCGATAGCCGCCGCACAAAAACAGCGAGAACGTCAAAAGCCTGCGGAACTGATAGCTCCGCCCCTAACTCTGCACTCGCTTCTCACTTCTTCCGTCTTGCCACCAGCATGCCGCAGGTCGCCAAGCAGAAGATCCCCGTCCCGAGAAATCGAGCAGATCGAAGATGAGAGAGAAACTAGCTGAAACCTTTTTTGTAAAGCAGTCGTGCGCAGCGAAATCGCTGCGCCGACCGCCAACGACGTCTAAGGCTGATGATAATTTTAGACCTTGTGGGCTATTGCGAACCTTCGCATAACCTTGTCGATAATTATGGTGGCCTTATCGCCAACCTTGGTCTCTGAAACGAAGATGACAAAACCCTCGACTCTGGCGATGCCATCTCCTTGTCTTGATATGTCCTCGATCTCAACTTCGTATTCCTTACCGGCCTCTACTGGCGCGGCGGGACCAAACCCGCTGGCACCAAAAGAGCCTCTATTATTGCCGTACAAACTTTGCACCATCCTTTGCGAAAAACCATAAAACAGATCAGCTTAACGCAAGGGCTAGAAAGGCGTGTGCCTATTTAAGCCTTTGTACATGGCCACAACAAGACGATTGGCATAGTTGCAAGATCAACGGAAAAGAGGTGTGTGGTCCTTGATGACAGTTTACGAGCTCGGTCGGCTCTCATCGGGACGGTCTGCGGAGCTTGTCGGGATGCCGCGGGTCGAGTTTCTGCTGACCCTCGAACGCTACAATGTATTCCCTCTCGAAGCCAGGCTACGAGACCTGGAGAACGTCAATGCTTGATGGCGGACCCTTTTTCCGAAATTCACCTACTTCTTGCCGCTTTGAAATCGCCCGGATGGAGCCATCCCGATGGTTCCTCGCCGCCCGACCACGCGCCTCGATTCCGTCCGCCTCCCCCAGACGGCGCGAAGCTCGCGCGCCCTCTGAGCGGACGGGTCCGCCCTCGCGGGCTCTTCCCGACCGATTCAACAGTCATGCCTGCATCTGAATCCACCAAGTACGACATACCTCAAGGAAACGAGCGGAGTCACGATCAAATAACCAAATCGATAAACGCTAAACAAAAACCGAATGCTCAGTTGAGGATCAAGAAAATGGGCATGGAAAGTGAAGAGCAGAAGAAGGGGCAAAGCTGCAAAATGCATCTATTGCCCTCGGAAATACGTGACGAATACCGAGAAGTCGCCAGAAGCCATCGGAGGCTACTGGAGCGCCTTGCCGATAGATAGACGAAGACTCGATGCTCCGTTTAGAGGCTCACAAATACAGGCCTAAATGAGCTCGAAGATGGAAGTCAGCCCGAGAGTTTCGCGCCACCCGGGCCGACGCGGCTTGGTACTTTGAATTAGAAGCTGCTTTTCATCACCGAAAATCGATTTTGGTTCTGGTGCGGAGGGGTTGGTGTTCGGTGCCGAAGTCTCGACAACCATCGGACCGGGACCCCACCCCGTCAGATCCTTTTGCTCGCCTCTCAGCACCCCTTCAGGCGGCGGCTGCATCTGATGGTGCTTCGGATGGATAGGGCACGATCAGAAGGCTGGGCCCCTCGCCCGTCTCCCTGGACTTGAAGCTGATCTTGCAGTCGCTGTCTCCCATCGCCATCAGGAGGAAGGAGACCCTCCCGCCTTCGGCGGCCTTGAGCTGATCCGATACGTCGAAGGCGAAGACCTCGTCGCTGCCGAAGTTCATCCCGAACTGGCTGAAGTCGAGCTCATCACCGCTCGCCATCATGAGGATCGCCGCGAGGAGGTTCAATTCCAGGGCCGAGGCGCTCGAATTTTCAGACCACTCGGAGGTGATGGGCATGAGGACCACTCCGGTCGCCCCTTCGCCGAACGTCTCCGTCGACTCCGCCTTCAAGACTAGGACTCCGACGTCGTCCACCTCCACCATCTCAAGGTCGGATATGTCGAACTGGACCATCACCACTTTGGGATCATCGTCCTCTTCGAGCTGCCCACCCATCGAGTATTCGCAGACCAGGTGATCGTCGTTGTAGACCTCCCCCCCCTCCAAGTTGGCGTATATGTCTTCGGAGGCCGGAATGACGGTCGTCGGGCAGGGGGCCTCTGCCACAGGACCCTCGGGCAAGACGGCAGGCGGCTCATCTGACTTTCCTTCCACCCCGTTAACCTCAACCTCAGCCACAACCACCTCTTCACCCTCCGACAGAGGCTCGGCGAGCGTCGTGCCGTTCGCGGAGTCGCCGACGCTTCCTTGGGCTTCCTCGGCGATCACCTCTTCGGCCACCGTCGTCTCTGTGAACCCGTCCTCCTGGCCTGAAGCCGAAAGGGCAGAGCAGACCGAGAGGACGATCAAAATGATGAATAAAGATCTTCTTAACATATGTCTCATCCTTCCAGGGGAAGAGCTTGATTATTCCATGAATATATACTTTTTTATAGACAAATGCTGAATTGAATGCCTGCAAATTGATCATCAAGCAACGCCGTCTATGCGTCAGACCGGTACGTGAAACGAAGCTCCAGAACCCCTTCGCCGGAGAAAGTCGGCTAAATATACCATTCTATCAAGGCCACCGAGATGACCTGGTTACAGCGTTCTGGGAATTAGAACGGTCTCTCTTCGAGGAATGCCTTAAAACAAGTAGATTTAAATAAGATAAAATTCTTTTGCATCAACTGTGTCTGACTAATGTAAACCACACTTGATCATCCGTCCATCGGTTCTCTGGGGCCGGGGTTGTGGCCTGTTCTTAATGGGCGTTTGTGTGTAATCGCCAGCTTACACCCCTCTTTGTAGGATGGTCTATCGTAAATTTAAGAAAAAATATTAACATATTTTCAAATGTAAGTTTAATTCAGATTCAGAAAAGAATTTATAGCAAAAAATGTCATGCAAACCTCAGATAATAGCAGAAAATCAGGAGAAGGGACGAATATGAGATGTGTAGGGATGATTGCGAGAATCTCTGCGGCGCTCTTGGTGATGCTGGTGGCCTCGGTCCCAGCCTGGGCTGCGGGCAACCCGGACGGGTACTATATGAAGAACGAGCAGAGTCTGGAACAGGACGTGGAGGGCGTGGGTTTCGCCATGGTTTACCAGAAGGTGAACACCGAGTCCCTCCAGCTCAAAAACTACATGCACGGCAGCGGAACCATGGATACTGCGACCCTTTTATACTCAACTCAGAGTTCTGGAATGGTTACCACTCAAGATAAATATACTCTCGTTTATACGAAGACACAATTCCCCCACAAAGGAAAGATCTCCTTCGTCGAGCAGAATGAGATGACTTACTCTCCAGTGGCTATGGTCTACGGGACAGGATACTACGCCGAAAACCCGATAGTCTACAACTCCAAGCTGAAGGAGAGGACCGAGGCAAAGAACTATGATGGTGGCTTGTGCGGTGATGCAGTCTCTATGGTCCACCAGATTGAGTACGCTTCGGCTTTTGTGAAGGACATAGGAGTCGGACTCAAAAATCAAGAGAAGAGTTCCCTATACAGCTTCAAGCCCCAAGATGGGCTCAGCAGCACCCGCATGAATATCGAGGAAGAGGTCACCGAAGGGTCGGTGCACATCGGCCAGCTCCTGACCAAATCGGGCGAGGGATGGAAGAATCCCCTTATTGAGATCGACGAGAACTACGCGGGCACATTCAAGATCACCAAGAACATGGAGATCTCAACCTGCTGCTCGGGATCCAAACCGAAGAAGGACTGGTTATCCTGCTGTTTCGGTGGCTACGGCGGGATGGACGATGAAGACAAGCTCTGGGGCGAAGAGGAGATCTTCGACTGCACCTGCCGCGAGAAGGCTTGGGGCGACTCCTGGAATGATACCTCTGAAGCTCAGTTCCCTCGCGAATAAGGAACATTCACGATGGTTTTTGAGAGGCGCTTGCCCTCCGAATCGGGCAAAGCGCCGCTCCCTCCAACTTATTTTAATTCGGATGCTCAGCTGACGGGCAGAAATCCGATCTCCTCTACGATGGACTGGCCCTCATCGCTCAGGAGAAAGTCTATGAAGGCTCTCTCCCCTTCGTCGGGCTCGTTCCAGGTCATGACGTAAAGGGGACGGGTGAGGGGATAGGTCCCGTCCCTGATGCTCTCGGCGGTGGGGAAGATCCCCTCGTAGGCGACCGCCCGGAGGGGGCCGTCCTGAACGTAGTTGAAGCCGAGATAACCGATCGCCTTGTCGCTCTTGGTTATGGCGGTCTTCATCTCGGCGTTGTTCTGGGCGTAGGTGTCGGCACCCAGGGTCTCCGTCGTCAGGTCGCCCATCACCATCTCGTTGAAGAGGTCGCCTGTTCCCGAGCCCACCATCCGGGCGACGGCATAGATATCGAGATCGTGACCCCCCAGATCCCTCCAGTTCGTCACTTTCCCGTCGTATATCCCCCGGAGCTGTTCCCTCGTCAGGTTCGTAACTCCTCCTTCGTATATCGATTCGCTGACGGCGATGCATATTGCGTCGTAGCCTATCAGGTATTCGGAGAAGTTGTCGCCGTAAAGCTCGATCTCGTCGGCCCTGACCTCTCGGGAGGACATCCCAATATCGGAAAATCCGCTGGCCACGTTCTTTATCCCCACCCCGGACCCGCCGACGCCGCTGACGGTAACCATGACGTTCTTTTGGAGCATGTTGAACTCCTCGGCACAGCTCTCCACCAGGGGCATAACCGTCGTCGACCCGGTGATGGTCACAGTATCCAGGCCGTTCGAAGCCGCGCTGGCCCCAGCCAGGGAGAAAAGTCCCACCATTGAGCAGATAAGCATCAAAGAGGGCAATTTGGTCATCAGATCACTACCCGAGTAGAACTACTCGTACTATATGATATTTGTTATGATAGTGGCCCTTCGGTTAGGCTGCAGGAAGAAGAAAAGGCCAGAGGACTTCTATTTGGCGATCCTCGCGTCTTGATCCCCGATCGCGAAAAGGAATTTCAACCCAGAAGTTCATCTCACCCGGCCGTAGAGGGTCGTCCTCTGGACCGCAACCCTCCCGTTCCTCTCGATCAGATCCCTGAACTGATCCGGGGTCATGCACTCGGCCTCGACGGCCCCTGCAGTTCGCGATATGTTCTCCTCCATCAGGGTTCCGCCAAGGTCGTTTACACCCCAGAGGACGGTCCTTCCCGCGAAGTCTATTCCGAGCTTCACCCAGGACGCCTGGATGTTGGTGATGAGGGGATGGAGGGCGACCCTGGCCAGGGCGTGCATCTTGAGATTCTCGAGGTGGCCCATATTAGAGGACATGGGTCCAAGGTCGTTGTTCCCGGGCATGAAGGGGAGGAGTACGAACTCGGTGAACCCGCAGGTCTCAGCCTGGATCTCCCGGAGGAGGAGGAGGTGGCGGATCCGATCCTCCAGGCTTTCGAGGTGACCGTAGAGCATGGTGGAGGTGGTGGGAACCCCAAGGCTGTGGGCGGTGGTGATCACCTCTCTCCATTCGGCCGTCGTCAGCTTGGAGGGGCAGATCTCCATTCTCACCCGGTCCACCAGAATCTCGGCAGCGGTTCCCGGCATCGATCCAAGGCCAGCCCTTTTCAGCTCCCTTATCGAGTCTCTTGGGGTGATGCCGGAGTTCTCTGACATGTAGAAGACCTCCATGGGGGAGTAGGCGTGAAGGTGCATCCTCGGATAGTTCTCCTTGACCGCCTCCAGTATCCTGCAGTAATCCTCCAGGACGAGGCCGGGAGCGAGACCACCCTGGATGCAGATCTCGGTGGCAGAAAACCTCTCCGCCGCCGCCACCCGATCTAAGATCTCCTCTTCGGTCAAAAAGTAGCCGTCGGACCTTCGGAAGGCGCAGAACCTGCAGCTTCCCACGCACCGGTTGGTGAAGTTGACGTTCCTGTTTATGACGAAGGATACCTCATCGCCGCATAACTCTTCCCGGAAAAGGTTTGCGAGCCGAAAGAGCCGGACCGGCTCGTTCCAGAGCGACATGAGCGAGGCCCGATCCGTCCAGCGGTCCTGGGCGAGGAGGCCGTCGTCGAACTTTGATGCCTCTCGCTCCCGAGATAACATCACTCGACATCACCGTCCGACGAGCAGTTTTTAACACCCTCGTTCATGATTCTCCGTTCCTTTGGAAGCTGGCTGGCGAGCTCGCCTCGAGCATAAAGACCGCACCCGAGAACCTCGCCCCGATAAGATACCACCACGTAGCCGTCCTCAAGCTCTGCCTCCAACCTCTGCCGATCTCCGGCTATGAACTTTTCAGCCTGGGACGCGGAGAGGTCGACGGAGTTTTTGGTGGCGAGGTGGCCGAAGAGCTGAAGGGCGTAGGTGGTGGGCTTAGGGACTCGGCCCCGGACCGAGAGGAAACGAAGGCCGACCGACTCGCACCTGATATCCGGGATCTCGGGGAGGCTGAATGCCCAGACGTTCCGCCCCTTTCGATAGAAGTTCACGCCCTCGAAGGCGGCAGGAGGGATCCCAAACCGGGACTCCATCAGCTCCGCCACCTCAGACCGGTCCAGCGGCGAGAAGGGCGACTTATTCTTTAATGAGCTTTGCGACAAAGAATCCTCCAGCGTCGTTTTGATGGGGGTAATACCGGGCAGACTTTTCCATCTCGTCCCCGAACCTGGACCCGTCCCATTCGGCCAAACCGGGGGAGCTCTCAAGCCCGGGGATCGAGACCTTCTCGAGGCCGACTTGAGGGACCCGTTCGGCGACCCAGGATACGACGGCCTCGTTTTCTTCGGGGGCGAAGGTGCAGGTGGAGTAGACGACCGTCCCCCCGGGCTTCACGAGGTCTGTCGCCCTTCTTAGAAGACTGCGCTGGAGGCGCTGAAGCCCCAGGGACCGTTTCAGGCTCCACCGGTCCAGGACGGCGATCTCCTTTCTTGCCATCCCCTGGCCTGTGCAGGGGGCGTCGACGAGGACCCGATCGAACTTCGTGGGCGGGAACCGGCGGCCGTCATACCTGGTCACCACCACGTTTATGGCCCCCACCCTCTCGCAGTTGGACCGAAGGGATGCGACCCTGGTGTTGGCGGGGTCGTTAGCCACCAAAAGGCCCCGGTTCTCCATCATAGAGGCGATCTGAGTGGTCTTGCTACCGGGAGCCGCGCACATGTCCAGAACCCTCTCCCCCAGTTTCGGGTCGAGGACGACGGGGGATGCCATCGATATCTCCTCCTGGACGTGGATGTGGCCCATCAGGTTCTCGATGAGGTTTCCAGGCTTTTCGACGTCGAGCTCGAGGCCGAGGTCATACCAGGAGAAGGGCCGAAAAGAGACCTTCGACTCCCTCAGGCGCGATAGGAGCCCGTCCCGATCGGTCTTGAGGGTGTTGATCCTGGCGGTGACGGGGAGGGGTCGTGCCATCGTTTCGACAAACCGCTCGAAATCCGGCACGATTGCCCTGTACCTCTCGAGACCTTCCATGCCGCCGAAGTTCGCGTTTATAGGATATATTCTCAGCCGTTCGATCGAGACGCAGGTCTCAATTTATGAGCACAAAGATTTAATAGTCGAAATGATTAGTGGGCAATGCGGCAAACTGTTTAGTGGTTTTTCGCTAAGGACGGTGAAGTGTTTGTACGGTAATGATAGAGGTTCTTTCCGAGGCGAAAGCTTCGCACCCTCAGCACCTGTTGAGGCCGGAAAGGAGTATGATGTTGAGATCGAGGACGTCGCAAAGAAGGGCGATGGAATCGCGAGGATCGAGGGCTTCGTAATATTCGTCCCGGACACAAAAGTTGGCGACCAGGTGACGATCGTCGTCGACCGAGTTATGCAGAGGTTCGCCATCGGCCACAAGGCCTGAACGTTAAGATCATTCTCCCTTTTAGTCAGGACGGTGAAGTATTTTGTACAGAAGTGATAGAGGTTCCTTCCGGGACGAGGGTTTTGAGTCCACAGCTCCCGTCGAGGTAGGAAAAGAGTACGACGTAGAGATTGAAGATATCGCAAAGCAGGGCGACGGGATCGCCAGGGTCGAGGGCTTCGTAATATTCGTCCCCGAGACGAAGGTCGGCGACCAGGTCACGATCGCCATTGACCGGGTGATGCGAAGGTTCGCCATCGGCCACAAGGTCTGAAGGCGAAGACCCAAGACCGCATCATAGCGATCGCGTGATGAAATAGTTCAGCCCAAAAAGGGCTGAAACCCCCTATTTTATAGATTTTTGTAGAATCAGTCGTACTTCTTCAACACGTCTTCCAGGTCTGCCAGGAATAGATCGACGGTATCTGAAGTCGAATGAGGCATCAAGATCAGCCTTAACGCCTTGGGGCTCCGGGTGGTCGATACCCTCCAGCAGCACTCGAGAAGGTCGGACCTGACCTCCTCGGGATGATCCATCCTTAAGGTGACGACGTTCATCACCGGCTCGATGACCGGCTCAACGCCGATCTCTCTTGCCCCCGAAACCATCTGCCTGGAGAGGCGCATGCAGCGGCCGACGACCTTCGTGAACCCCTCTTTTCCCAGATGTTTCATCACCGCCCAGACGGCGGCGGCGATGGCGCCGCTCCTCGTCCCCGTCAGGGCCTTGGGCCTTGCCATCGTGAGGTAGGGTGCGTAGGCGGCGAGCCGCTCCATATCCTCGGGGTGCCTGAAGAGTAGACCGCCGCCGGGGATCGTTGCCATCCCCATCTTGTGGGGGTCGATGGTGATGGAGGTGACGCCCTCCACCTCGAAGTCCCACTTCCAGTCGCCTTTCAGGAAGGGTAGGACGAAGCCTCCGAAGGCGGCGTCGACGTGAAGGTGGATCCCGGAGTCGAGGGCGAGTTTCCCCAACTGGTCGATGGGATCCACCTGTCCGAACTCCGTCGTCCCCGCGATCCCCACGATGGATACCGTCTTATCGTCGATCAGATCCTCGACGGAGCCGACGTCCACCTTCAGGTCGCGGTCGAGGTCCGCCTTCCTGATCTCAAGGCAGAGGAGGTCGCCGATCTTGTCGAAGGAGAAGTGAGCGGACTTTGGGACGACGATGTTTCCGTCCCTGAAGTCGTGGGCGTTTCTTGCGGCCCGGATCGCCTGGATGTTCGATTCGGTCCCGCCCGTCGATAGATATCCGCAGGCCTGGGGATGGCCGAGCATCTCGGCGATCATCCTCACCGCCTGCTGCTCCAGGTCGGCGGACCCGGGAAAGAGGCCCGGATCGCCTAGGTTCGTCTCCTGGAACTTCTGGTGCGCCTTCAGGGCTATCGGGTGGGGGGGGGTGCACATGGAGGAGAGGATCCGCTCGTAGCTCAGATCCTTCGCCCTCATCTTCGAGAGGCCCCTCATGACCTCCTCTTCGGATAGACCTCGATCTCTCAAAGTAGCTACCTCGATCAGTTTCGTCTATCAGTTCCGGCCTGCCAGCGATCACTCCTCTCGGAGCGCCCTCAGCATGATGATCTTCTCTGCCCGGGCCACCGTCTCCCTGACGGTGGCGACGGCGTCGATGTTGGCGGAGATGCTGGTGATCCCGATCTCGACGAGCCTCTTTGCCATCTCGGGATAGGATCCGGCCTGGCCGCAGATGGAGGTGGTGACGCCGGCCTTGTTGCACCGCTCGACGACGTACTCGATGAGGGTCAGGACCGCCGGGTGAAGCTCGGAGTAAAGATCGGCGACGTTCTCGTTGTTCCTGTCGACGGCGAGGGTGTACTGGGTGAGGTCGTTCGTCCCGAAGGAGATGAAGTCGATCCCGTCCTCGATGAAATCCTCGATGGTGAGGGCGGCTCCGGGGGTCTCGACCATTATGCCGACATCGATCTTACCCAGGTCCAGCCCCTCCTCAATCATGAGGGCCTTGGCTTTTCGAAACTCGCTGACGTGCTGGACGAGAGGGAGCATGATCCCTACGTTTGTGAGGCCCATCTCGTGGAGCTTCTTGAAGGCCCTCATCTCCAGGCGGAAGTGGTCGGTGTCGGCCAGGTCTCTTCGAATCCCCCTCCAGCCGAGCATGGGGTTGTGCTCGGAGGGCTCGTTCTCGCCGCCCTTCATACCCCGGAACTCGTCGGTGGGGGCGTCGAGGGTCCTCACCCAGACGGGCTTCGGGTAGAAGGCTTCGGCCACGGTCCTAACTCCTCCGACCAGCTCGCCTATGTACTCCTCCTCCCTGCCGGCGTTGATGTAGTAGCGTGGGGTCTTTCCCAGGCCCAGAATCACGTGCTCGATCCGCAGGAGGCCGACGCCGTCGGCCATCGTCGCTGCGGCCTGCTCTGCGGCCTCTGGCATGCTGACGTTCACCTTGATCTCGGTCGCGGTTATGGGCTTGGATGGGGCAGCAAGGACGGCCCGGGCCGGTGCCTCACCCTTCGCCTTCTTGACGCTGCCCTCGTAGACCTTCCCCTTGCCGCCGTCGACGGTGATCAGCATCCCGTCGGAGAGGATCTCGGTACCCTTCTTCGTCCCAACGACCGCAGGACATCCAAGCTCTCTGCTGACGATCGCAGCGTGACAGGTCATCCCGCCCTCGTCGGTGACGATGGCGCCAGCCCTCTTCATCGCGGGGACCATGTCGGGGGTGGTCATCACCGTCACCATGATGTCGCCCTCGGTGATTTTGTCGAGGTTCTCGGAACCGCTGACGATCTTCACCTTTCCGGTGGCAACGCCCGGTGATGCTCCAAGGCCCGTGAGGATGATTTTGCCGCCCTCCTCAGAATCGGCGGCACCGGCTCCGACCTCGGCCTTCTTGATGGTGGTGACGGGCCTTGACTGGAGGATGAACATCTTGCCGTTCTCAAAGGCCCACTCGATGTCCTGGGGGATGCCATAATGTTTCTCCAGAACCTCGGCCTGATCCGCCAACTCCAGGATCTCCTCGTCGGAGAGGACGAGCAACTCCCTCATATCGGCGGGGACCTTCTTGGTGATCGTCTCTCCGGTCTTCTCGTCCCGGACGATCATGATCTCCTTTGAGGCGATGAACTTGTTTTGGATCTTCTTATTGGTCCTGTCGACGACGTAGTTGTCGGGAGAGACGCTCCCACTGACCACAGACTCTCCGAGCCCCCAGGCCGCTTCGATGATCACCAGGGGCTCGCCGGTGCTGGGATGAGAGCTGAACATCACCCCAGACTTCTCGGAGTTGACCATCTTCTGGACGGTGACGGAGATGTTCACCTTCTCGTGCTCAAACCCCTGCTCCACCCGATAGAAGATCGCCCTCGCCCCGTATAGGGAGGCCCAACATTTCCGGACCGCCTCGAAGACCTGATCTTCCCCCCTCATGTTCAGGAAGGTCTCCTGCTGCCCCGCGAAGCTCGCGTCGGGGAGGTCCTCGGCGGTGGCGCTCGACCGGACGGCGACCAAGACCTCCTTTCCCTCGCGTTTGCACATCTCCTGGTACCGGTTTCTGATATCCTTCTCGATATCTTTGGGGACTTTCCCCCCCAGGACCAGCTTCTTCGCCTTCTCCGCGGCGCCATTCAGGGCGGCGGGGTCGTTCACGTCCACCTTCAGCGCCTCGAAGATATCGTCGGCGATTCCTGATCGGTTGATGAAATCTCGATAAGCCTGCGCGGTGACCGCAAAGCCCCCTGGCACTGGAGCGCCCACGTTTATCATCTCGCCAAGGCTTGCGCCCTTCCCGCCGACGACGGAGACGTCGTCTTTTCCGACTTCTTCCAGCCAAACAACAGCTGCCATTGGATAACCACCTTCTCCCGAGGAAACTATGCCTTCCGTTCTGAAGTGTTCTGAATGAGCTTGTTTGCGGGATGATGCAGGGGTACTGTATATATCAGTTTTCACGGGGTCGGTCGGATTCGGAAAATTGCGAGCCCCTGGACGGAAAATTACACAAAGGGGGCGAGAAAGAGCCAAAGCCATGTTCAAAGAGCTGGCCAGCGCTTCTGAGTCCCTGAAATCCCTTCGAAAAAGATGCGCCCCCGTCAACAGGGCCGAAACGGTCCATCTCGCCGAAGCCCGAGGCAGAGTCCTCTCCGAGGATGTGACCTCCCCAGCAAACCTTCCCGGATTCAACAGGGCCGCCATGGACGGGTACGCCGTTCGGGCGGCGGAGACCAGGGGCGCTGCCCCCCTCGCTCCCGTCTACCTCAAGATCGACGAGGTTGCAGGGGAGGGGAGGTGCGTTCCCGTGAGGACGGGGATGGCGGCGCCTCCGGGGTCTGACGCCGTTTTGATGCTGGAGGACGCCCTCCTCCGGGGTCAGGAGGTGGAGGCGACGGCTGAGGTCCACCCCTATCGGAACATCGCTCGGGTCGGCGAGGACGTCGCCCTCGGCGAGACCATCTTTCGAGAGGGGCACCGGCTCAGGCCTCCCGACATCGCGCTTCTTGCATCCCTCGGCCTCAAGGAAGCCAAAGTCCGCGAGAGGCCGAAGGTGGCGATCATCCCCACCGGGGGCGAGCTCATACCCCTATTCTCAGAAGAAAGGCTGTTGCCCGGCCAGGCCCGAGAGGCGAACGGGATCATGTGCGAGATGTACGCCGAGATCTGGGGGGGGTCGCCTCGAAAGACTTCAATCGTGAAAGACGACCCGAACCTCATCAGGGCTGCCATCGTCGAGAACCTCGACGCCGACCTGATCCTCATCTCCGGGGGCACCTCCATCGGGGAGGAGGACTACGCCCCCCCCATCCTGACGGATATGGGAGAGCTTCTGGTCCACGGGGTGAGGATAACCCCCGGGAAGCCCACCGCCCTGGGGATCATCGACAATAAGCCAGTGATCTGCCTTCCGGGCTACCCCGTGGCGGCCCTTGCCGCCCTCTACATCTTCGCCCGGCCCCTGATCACCATGATGGCCCACAGAACCGACTTTCCCAGGACCGTCACGGCCAAACTCGGCGGGAAGATCGTCTCCCGGCCCGGATACCTCACCTTCGCGAGGGTGAGCCTAGGAGACGGCGTTGCAACGCCGATCATGACCACCGGGGCCGGGATCCTCAGCTCCGTGGCTCGGGCCGAGGGGTACGTCCTGGTGCCCGAGGAGGTCGAAGGGAGGGAGAAGGGCGAGGTGGTGGAGGTGAACCTGATAGAGTGATGGGGGCTTTCGCCCTCCTGACCCAGGTTTGGAGCGGCTTTGTGAACAGGAGCGGCTCCATCGAGCCCCTGACCTCGATGATGAACGTGGCCATCATGGTGGTGGTGGGGATCACCTACTACGACCTGGGCCTCCGGCGGTCGGCGGCGGCGATCGGAGCCCTCGGCACCCTCTGGGGCGTCCTCCTTTACCAGAACGCGATTTATTGAGGCGGGCGGCGCACTCCCCGGGCGCCGCTGCTCCGCCGCTTATGATCCATCCTTTCTCTCCAGCTCGACTTATCGTGATTCAAAGGGCCTTTCCTGCGGCCTTCGCCTTCTCCAGGAGGTCCTTTCTCTCCAGGACCGCGTCCGGCGCGCCGCCGTTCCCCATGCGGATGATCTCGGTCACCTCAAATCCCAATAGCTTCAGAATCCCGGCGAACTCGTCTGCCGCCTTCTCGAAGGCGGAGATGTCCGGATGCCCCTGGCTGGTGACGATGACTGCCTTCTTTCCTGGCCTGAGGCGAGAGTTGAACCCCGGGTCGATGAGCGAGTACATCCGGTCCTGCATCAGCTTGAACTGGCCGGAAAAGAGGTAGAAGTATATCGGCGAGCCGAAGACGATCGCGTCGGCCTCCCTTATATCCTCCAGCAGCGGTGAGAGGCCGTCGTCGAGCTTGCATTTTTCGTGGCTCTTGCAGTAGTTGCACCCCTGGCAGCCCGAGTAGTCCATCTCGTTGAGATGGTACTTCGTGATCTCGTAGCCGGCCTCTTCGGCTCCGTCCAGAACGGCCTGGACGAGCCGATCGACGTTGCCGTTCTTTCGAGGACTCCCAACAATTCCTATCGCTTTCGTGGCTAAATCCCTCCTTAATTCCATCGTCTTACTCGATCGATTATAAAGTTCTTAATGATATGCTATTTAATGATAACTATGGTCGAAAAATTAAACTTCGTGCGAGCCCATCACGAAGGCCGCCTCCCGCCATCCGGAGGGAGAGCGGCGAGGGGGCCGCGCCCGTCGGCGTCGCCGTGGGAACCGCGGGCGGGTGCGAACCGGCGGCCCGGCGTCGGCGGCGAAAGGAGGTGAGCGGGTTCCCGTTGGCGAGTAGAGGCCCGGCGCATCCATCGCCTCAGCCGTCTCGATCCAGAATTTTTTCAGCTCAATTTCGGGTTCAGAGGGCTCGTCCTGTGGACTTCGCCTTCTCCAGAAGGTCTTTTCTCTCCAGGACGGCGTCCGGCGCGCCGCCGTTCGCCATGCGGATGATCTCGGCCACCTCAAAGCCCAGAAACCCAAGAACCTCGGCGAAGTCGTCGGCGGCCTTCTCCAAGGCGGGGAGGTCGGGGTTTCCCTGGCTGGTGACGATCACCGCCTTCTTTCCTGGCCTGAGGCGAGATTTGAACCCCGGGTCTATGAACGAGTACATCCGGTCCTCCATCAGCTTGAACTGACCAGAGAAGAGGTTGAAATATATCGGCGAGCCGAAGACGACGGCCTCGGCCTCCTTTATATCCTCCAAAAGGCCTGAGAGGTCGTCTTCGATCTTGCAATTTTCGTGGCTCTTGCAGTAGTTGCAGGCCTGGCAGCCCGAGTAGTCCATCTCGTTGAGATGGTACTTATTGATCTCGTAGCCCGCCTCTTCGGCTCCGTCCAGTACCGCCTGGACGAGCCTGTCGACGTTGCCGTTCTTTCGGGGACTTCCCACGATTCCTATCGCTTTCAGGGCTATTACCTCCAGATATCCATCATTGCAGAATTCCAGCGCTTATCGGTTCAAAAGTTTGATGATATGCAACTCAACGATAACCGGGCGGCAGAATATCAAACCTTCGGCGAGCCCATCGAGAAGCCCGCCTCCGCCATCCGGGGGTGGGGCGAGCGGCGGTTCCACGAGGGCGTCGCCGCGGGGGTCGCGGGCGGGTGCGAATCGGCGGCCCGGCACCGGCGACGGAGCCGAGGGCAGACCTCCTCGTCGAGATCAAGCCCAGCGAGGTCAGACCCGAGGAGCTGGCGAAGGAGATCTATCGGTCCTTCGCCCGAGCGGGTGGGGGACAGAGGCGCTTCGAGGCGGTCGCCTCGGTCGATCGGATCGGAAGATTTCAGCCGCCAGAGGATCGAGGATGAAGTGGTGATCACCAAGATTAAATAAATATTATATAATTATTTATTTTCGATAATAGGCAATAACAACCAGATATGTTTTATAGATAAAATTCATCATACACATATAGAATCAAAATTTTCTATAATTCGGACCTGCCAGCTATATCCAATATAATGACCTTGGAGTGGACAAATACAAATAGAAATTATCTTGAAAATATTGGGGGGATATATATTTTAGTTTAACGTTGAAATTAGCATAAATCTAGTGCTTTAGGTGAATCATCATGTTTAAAAATCCTAAAAACAGGGTGATCGTATCCATCCCCCTTAGACTTCGGAGAGGGGCGATGGTCCTGGCGGGGCCGGTGAGGAGATGCGATTGATTTTAATTGAATCGAATACCCCGCAGCTTGCTGCGGGGCGCGTCGCCACCAGTTTGACCGAGTGTCCCGATGATGTCGGTTCACATCTCATAATATAACTCGATATGATCAAAACTATTGCCGAAAAGTATCAGGTGATCGAAGTCCACTATCCGATTTATGAGATACTGGGAGGATGTACCTGATGGTGAAGATTTCCAGACCGCCCTCGTCGAAGAAGGAAGTCCAGTAAATCTCCTGGACATCTGAGGGACGTCGTCGATCACGCCTTGACCACGTAGGTCCCGGCGATCTTGTCGTGCCACCCCTGCTTCTTCTTGTCGATCAGAATCCAGATGTAGCCGAGGAGGAGCACCAGCCCCGAGATCTCCATCCCGACCCACCGGAAGAAGCCCTTTTTATAGCCGATCGGCTCGACTCCATCCGCCCGGATCAGCTTGATCTCCACCAGCTTCATCCCCGGAGTCTGCCCTTTCCCGAAGAAGTAGGTGAAGTATCCTATCCCGATAGCCGCCATAAGGATATAGACCGCTGTAAAGGCCGCCGAGAAGTCGCCTCCGGCGACGGCCTCCTCTTCGATCGAGACTCCGAAAAGAAAGATCAGGGCGATGTAGATGACGCTCAAGACGACGACATCCACCAGGTAAGACGCCAGCCTCTGGCCGACGCCGGCCAGGTCCAGATCCGCTTTATCCGCTTGAGAAACCGCTTCGTCCATTTTACAACCACCAGCAAAAGACTTTGTGGGTCCGCTGATATAAATATTTATCACAAATAGTATTTAATGAAATAATGAAAATGAAAAGAGATCGAAGATGCTGATCAGGACGAGGGGGGGAGCAGGAGGAAAAAGATGAGGAGGGTCCCTGAGGATCAGACCTCCCAGGCCGCTATCACTTTCTCGATGTTCACATAGTCTCTCCTTCCCTCGTTCTCCAGGACCAGGACGCCGTCGGCGGAGCCCACGACCTTGCCGCGAAGCCGCTGGCGTTCGTTCCCGCCGAAGTAGACCTCGATCTCCTTGTTCCAGAGATGCTCTGATACGAATTTATCCATCATGGGATGCTCACCTCAAAGAAGCTCTTTGGCAATAATAAGGCTTTAAACTAGATATAATTTGTGGTTAAGCCCCAAATTTGGCCTAAAATCCGAAAAAACAAACCAAAATTTAAATCAACTTGATTAAATGATTTTAACTCGGATCAACTGAGGTTGATGATCTGAAAATCTTTCTTCAAGTCAAGTCGGATTTAAAAGACCGGCCCCTCTGCCCTGCCCTTCGCCCTCCAACGACGTCCCGCCCAAACCCTCAAACCCCTAAAAGGTCGGCCATCAGGGCGGGGCCACCGGAGAGAGGGGGGTCAGATCGCCCGGCCTGCTGAGAAGCCCCACTGGTCCCTGGCGTAGCTCGCGAGCATCTTGTAAAACTCGTCGTACGAGAGCGGCAGCCACGACCACTCGTCTACGGAAGACCCGCCGGTCTCCTCGCCGTCCTCGGCAAGGCCGGGCTCCACCTCCAGGGGCCGGAGGTAGCTGTGGAGCCGATAGACCCTCTCGCCGACAGAGACCCGATAGCAGTAGAGGGTCCGGACCGAGCCGTGGACGCCCCGATACCAGGGCGGGGGCGGCTCGTCCCGGACCCGCCGCCCGCTGGTGGCGTACCTGAGGATGAACTCGTCTTTGAGGGCGTAGAACCGGTCCCGGGCCTCGGGCGGTTCCGTCTTAACCATCTTGTTCGCGGCCCAGATCGCCTCGGCCAGGGCCGCAAGGTCGTCGTCGAACTGATCGCGCCAGAGCCGCCAGAGCTCCTGGCCGTTCATCCCGGTCCGGAGTCGGAGTCTCATCCTCAAAGTAAAAGACCCTCAAATCCGTCCCGTTGAAAAACCCTTCCCCTTTGGCGTCCCTTTTTTCGTGCCCTTCCGGTCGATACCCTGTTTCGCAGGCGCGGAATCAGCTTGCAGCTTACGTGTTCTGCCCCTCGGAGCCCTTGGACCGGGAGTCGGCGAAGTGAGAGTCTATCTCCATATCCATGTCAGCCTTCATCAGGACCCAGCCGGTGATGTGGCCCGCGAGGAAGGCCATCCTCTCCCCCTCGGTCCTGGTGAACCGGTCGAGGGTCCGCCGGATGAGGTCGTGGGTGTCCTTCGACTCGGCCAGGATCTCCTCGATGACGATCCTGTTCACGAGATCGCACTCCCCTTCGGAGAGGCGGAAGATCTCTGCGATCCGTCTTTTCATCAATGCATCATCTTTCATCGACGGTGGGCCTCCGAGAATTTTATATTCCGCTTTTACGTTCGATCGTTAGCGGCCTTCTTCTCGAGCCGCTCCCGATGCCAATGAGCCCGTTCGGCCTTGGGACTTCCAAGCTCCGAGAAGAGGGACTCTGCCTGGCAGACCAGGTCTAGAGCCCACCCACCCAAAGTCGCCTTCATACTCCTCCAAGAGAGCGGTCTGTGCCGATGTGGAAGCGACGCCACTCATGTCTAGATAGCTCTTGGGCGATCTTCATGCTTTCGCCCTTAGAGGCGGCGGGCCTCCGATAGGTCGCCAGTAGCCTGTGCCAGAACCCCAAGCTGATGCAGCGAGCCTGCCACGCTCTCCGCCCTGGAATGACCGGGGACAAAATCGAAAAGCCATCCCCGTTCCTTCCGCCTGGGTTCGCGCCCCTTGCCCTCTCAGGCCAGCATCTGAGAAGAAATAATTATCGAATCCTCTTTTCGTTCTGCCTGCCACCTGCTCTAGTCCTCTGGCATGCTGAAGTCCATGGAATCGATCATCTCCTCTACCAAAGGCCCTAGCTTATCTTTCATATCTGGCCGCAGCTCCACCAGCTTGAAGAAGATCAGCATCTTAAAGGACATGCTGATGTCATCGAAACTCTCTTCGATGCTCGCCATGCTGTCGCATATCTCTTCGAGCGTCTCTGAAATCTCCTCAAGAACAGCTTCTTTTGAATCTACTTTCGCCATTATTGCTTCACCACTCTGCTAGATCTTAAATCGACATGCCGTTAATTGATGATAACGAACACCACAAGGCCAATTTCATCGGCATGGATCCCCACGGGACAGTGAATAATTCGATATAAATAATTTATGGCAGAGTCCCTCTGCCACATCCCGATCAGACGACCTTCTTGCCCGCCGTCGGACCCCACATGGCGTTGTAGATCTCCTCGACCTTCACCACCACGGCGGCCTTGGCCGGAAGCTTGTTGTTGACGGCCAAAACCCACTTTGTCATCTCGTCGAAGTGCTCTCCTTCCTTGTGAACCTCCGCCGTCCCCTTGATCTGGAAGGACTTCTTCGTCTCGGTGTCGTAGCAGAGGATCGATACCTTGGGGTTCTCGGCGAGGTTTGCCGCGGTCTTGTAGAAGAAGTTGTCCGCGATCATGATCGTCTCGTCGTCCAGGACCTTCAGGAAACCGACGTAGACGACGTTCGGGGTGCCGGAGGCATCGGCGGTGGCGATGGGGGCGGGCTTCTGCTTCTCCAGGGTTGCTCTAACATCAGCTGGCATCTTGACCATTTAGATCACCTTCGTTCAAATAGAATATCAATATATTTATTCTTTACGTCAGGAGACAGAGGCTGCCCGAAAAATAGAGTTCCGAGAAAAACAGTATTGGGAGAGTCGCTGAGGGTGGAGAAGAAGGAGATCGGATGCCACGAACCCCATCCCCACCCGATCAGGCGATCTTGTCCCCGGCCGATGGGCCGGAGTTCGCCTCGTAGATCTCTTCGACCTTGAAGATCACGGCCCTCCTCATGTTCAGGTCAGGCTTTCGGGCCCGAACAGACTCCTCCATCTCCTCGAAGATCGGCCCCTCGTCCGCGAAGGTCACCGTCCCCTTGATCTGGAAAGACCGCCTGGGGTCCTTGGTCCAGCAGACGATCGAAGCCTGGGGGTTCTCGGCCAGGTTCGTTGCTGTCTTGTTGAAGAAGTTGTCGGCAAAAAGGAGGGTCTCATCATCCTTTATCTTCAAAATCCCCATGAAGACGACGTTCGGCTTTCCATCGGAGGAGGCGGTCGCGAAGGGGATGGGCCACTGCTTCTCCAGGGTCTCTCTCACCTCGGGGGGCATATTCACCATGTAATCATCACCGCCAAATAGACTGACTGGAGTTTATTTATCCCTTGCCTCTCGGGCCGTCTTTATGAAATGCCGGGGAAACTCCCGGTAGGAGGCCGCATGGAAGTGGTTGTACGATGCGACGAGATTCCCATCGACGATCCCGTCCATCCCTCCCTCGATCCCCGTGCCCCTACGTAGCCGGATCGCGTACTCGACCTTCGCCCCCTCGTTCAGGACCAGCTCCGAGTGGTGGAACTCATGGCCGAGAAAGGGGGCACCCCGGGGCCCCATGGAGCAGTCGCGAAGAAACTCGCCCTCTGTGTAGCTGACGATCCTCCGCCCCCCCATCCTGGTCTTGGCCGGGACGAGGCCGACGGCCGGGCGGGATTCGCCGCCCCAATCGATCTCCTCGCAGAGGTACATCAGCCCTCCGCACTCACCAAATATGGGGATGTCGTCCTCGTGGGCCTGTCTGATCGACTCCATCATCGATCCATTCTCCGATAGCTCCTTGGCGTAAAGCTCCGGGTACCCGCCGCCGATGTAAAGGCCGTCTATCTCCGGGAGGGCGGGATCATGGATCGGGCTCACCGGCACCACCTCCGCTCCGGCAAGCTCGATCAGCTCGACGTTCTCCCGATAGTAGAAGTTGAAGGCCTCGTCCAGGGCGAGGCCGATCCTGATCCCAGCGCCCTCGGCGTTGGGCAGGTATAGGTCAGGGACCGGCTCCTCCAGCGGCTCGGCCTCGGCGGCGATCTCCAAAATCCTGTCGATGTCAAGCCCCTCCTCCACCACTTGGCGGATCTTGGTGAGCCTTTCCGCAAAGCCGGCCTGTCTCCTTTCGCCTTCCAGCATCGGAACGAGCCCCAGGTGGCGCATCGAGAGGTGCATGCTCTCGTCCCTCGGGATGACGCCGACGACTTCGACCCCCGCGTGGTCACGGATCGCCGAGATCGCCTTCTCGGCGTGGCGCTGGCCACCGATCTTGTTGAGGATCACCCCCTTTATATCGACATTGGGATCGAAGTCGATGTACCCCTTCACCAGGGCTGCGGCGCTTCTGGTGATGGACCTTGCGTCCACCACCAGGATCACCGGCGACCTGAGCATCTTGGCGATCTGGGCTGTGCTTCCCCGGTCGCCGTTGTATCCCTCGTAAAGCCCCCGGACCCCCTCGATGACAGCTATGTCCGCCCCCTCGGCGGCGTGGGCGTAGACCTCCCGGATCGTCTTCTCCGGCATCAGGTGGCCGTCGATGTTTCGGCACCACCGACCGGTGATCCCGGTGTGGTAGCTCGGGTCGATGTAGTCGAGGGCCACCTTGTAGGACTGGACCGCAAGACCTCGATTTCTGAGGGCCGAGAGGAGGCCCGCCACGATCGTCGTCTTGCCGCTGGAGCTTCTGTCCCCGGCGAGGAGGATCCTCGGAAGGTCTGCGCTCATATGAGGGACAGCTCCCGGAGCCTGTCGTCGTCGATGGGCACAGGGTGCTTGGGCTTTGAGTTTCCAGCGACGTGCTCCGCCAGCTTTCGGTATACCTCGGCGATCTCGGACTCGGGCGCCCCCTCGATCACCGATACCCCCTTCCTCTCGCACCTCTGGACGATGGGATCTTTCGGGATGAAGGCGACCATCTCAGATCCAATCTCCCGAGCGAACTTCTCCACGATCTCTCTCTCGCCCGAGGCCTCTCGAGAGTTGCAGATGACCCCCGCCAGGGGGGTGTTCAGCCTCTTCAACCCCCGACAGATGTTGTTTGCGGCGTAGATCGGCATGTACTCTCCCGAGGTAATGATATAGGCCTGGGTCACAAGCCCCTTTCGTATCGGCGCGGAGAAGCCGCCGCAGACGATGTCTCCAGGCACGTCGTAGAGGGTGAGGTCGATCTCGTCGAGGACCTTTGAGACCTTCCTGAGAAACTCGATGGCGACGATGATGCCCCGACCTGCGCAGCCGACGCCGGGCTCGGGCCCCCCGACCTCGATGCACTTGACGCCCCCGTACCCATCGAAGACGACGTCCTCCTCGGCGATCTCGCCGCCGGACCTGATAAGGTCCATCATCGTCGGTATCCTCTTTCCGACGAGGGTTATCGTCGAGTCGCTCTTGGGATCGCAGCCGACCATCAGCACCCGAAGACCCTTCTCGGAGCAGGCCGCCGCGACGTTGGAGGCGGTGCAGGACTTCCCGATCCCCCCCTTGCCGTATATCGCAACATGCTTAACCTGGGACATGTTCTATCTCCAGAACGCCCAAAGCCACGCCATCGGATATACAGGTTATCCAGAGTTGGCGTCATCGAGGCGATGGAAATCCTGGGAAGATATGATTGAGTTTCGGGGGCATGAAATTAGCTATCGACTATGAGGGGTGGAAGATGGGGAGAGACGGCCTTCTGGCGCTTCTGGTCCTCCTGGCCCTATCGGCGATGACCATGGGGGCCTCGGCCCAGGAGCCTGAGGCCCTGGTCCGGGGCTCGTTCTCCGACGGAAACGGCAGCTGGAACGCCGAGAGCTTCGGCTGGTTCTACTACGACCTCGACGAGGGGGTCGGCGGCGAAGGGCTCAGCGTCGAGGCGGAAGGAAGAGAGATAAAAGAGGGTCACCTCGTCTATTCGAGCGAGGTCTGGACCGAGGAGTTCGACTTTGAGGAATGGGGACGCTACCATGAGGTGGCCTTCCTAGGAAAGAGGTACCTGGCGGGATACCCCGATAGCAGCTTCACAGATGCCGTCTCCGCCCTGGAAGACGGCGATCTCTGGGAAGTTCTCATCGACTATGAGGGGATCCAGACCGCCACCTCCGAGACGCCCCTCTACCTAGGTGACGGATATTGGATCGAGGTGGCGGGAGTCTCCTCTGAAGGAAAAGAGGTCTACCTGATCTTGAAGAAGAACGGGATCCAGGTGGATCGGTCCGTGGTCAGGGTCGACGACACCTACGTATACGAGGTGAGCGATGATGATCTTCCCATCATCCTGGCCCACGTCAGCGCAGCGATGCAGGGGGCCGATATGGCGATCGTAGACTTCAACGGGGTCTTCCAGGTTCGAGATCTCCCCACCTACAAGCTGGAGATCGGCGACATCGTCGGTTTGATGGAGGTGATGACCCTGTCGGAGGAGAGGATCGAGCTTGAGAACGCCGAAGATCTGATACTCCAAAGGGACAGCACAACCGTCCTTGTCGGAAATCTGATGCTGAGAGTGAGAGACACCTCATCGCTGGTCTATTACCCCCTGGGTGCCATTACAGAGTATGGTGTTCACGAAATAAGGGGGCCGGTATTCGGTGAACGCTCACAGGTGCCGATCAGCACCGCCACCGGAAAATTTGCAGGATACGCACAAGCTCGATGGAACGACGAGAATTTTTCAGGTTTTTATTTTGACGATGATAAAAAGATAGGTTCAGAGAGCTTCATAATTCACAGGACTGACGGCAGGACTGTAAAAACAATAGCCTTGAGCGGCGACGGGACGAGTTTGGTGGATGGTGCAGAGTACATATGCTTCGTTCATGAGGTAGATTTCGAGTTTGATCCCTGGGGAAGCTATCAGGTTTTGTGTTTCCTCGGAGACGTCTGGTTTGTTGGCTACGGATCCGCCTCCACCTTAGATGTCGATGATATCAGCACCCTGGAGCAAGAGCAGATCGGTCGTGTTCTCATCGACACAGATCAGAAAGACAAGGCAGTGGCGGGGGAGATGTATCTCCTTGGGGAGGGATATACCCTCTACATCCGTGACGTCGTAAAAGATGACGTAAAAGAAGACAAGATATTCATAGAGCTGAGAAAGAACGATCAATTGTTGGACTCCGCCGTGATCAAAGCAAACTCCACATACGTCTACGAGAGGGACGTGGGTGATGTCGAAGACCTGCCGATAATCGCCCTCCATGTGGAGAGCATCTTCAGCGACGGGGACGATCAGCTCGCGATAATAGACGGATTGTTCCAGGTATCAGACAGCCAATATCTATCTATCGAGCCCGGGGACGAGCTTGCCAAGATGGTCGTCCTGGTGATAAGTCCAAACCTCGGAATATATATGGTCAATACGGAATATATAGATCTGAAGCGCGATTCCAGCTTCGAGATCATTCCCGGAATGAACATCGCCGTCGCGGACAACGATACCCTGCGATACTACATCTACAAGAATGAGTACGTCGTCCCCCTGCCAGAGTTGGTGGACGTTTATATCCCCGAAGAGCCGGTCCCCTCCGGGGGGCTCGCGAACTTCTCGATCTTCGTCCGGGCAGGCGAGATCAAGAGCGTCACCGCCGAGACCGTCGACTCCGAGGGCAAAAGGGTGATTTTGGGCGATCTGACCGCCTCGGGGGTCGGGGCCAACGACGAGTGGCTCTACTCCTGGCAGTGGAACGCCACCGTTCCCGCCCTCAGCGATGACAGGACCATCCTCCCCGAATCGGATATACAGGGGGGAGTTCTTCAAGTCAACAACTCCACCGACCCGGTCTCGGTGATGGTGAGCTTCGATGGGTCCGGATGGGTCAGCCTCATCCAGGACCAGTCGGGCGAGATCTACTACATATCCCCCGCCGAGTACGAAAAGCTGGGCGGGGCCGCCAGCTACGGGGAGATGGCCTCCAACGAGACGCTGCGGAAGAGGTACGTCAAGGTCGAGCCGGGGGTGAGCGAGATCAAGTTCTTCACAGTCGTCAACGGGAGCGCCGTCCTCGCCGAGAAGAGCCACAAGCTCTCGTTCTCGCCCCGGGGGCTTGAGCCACACCTTCTCAGGGTCGGAGCTCCGCCAGGACGGTACGAGGTGAGGCTGAGGGTGGAGAACGTCATGGACGCCCTCCAGGTGACGGGCCTCTACTTCGAGGTTGAAGGGACCGAGATCGTCGAGACGGGGAACCAGACCACAAACGTCACCTCCAACTCTCCATCCCAAGAGCGGCAGAACGAGACCCAGGAGATGGGACGGTCGATCCCCGTACCGGGGGCGTCAGCTGCTCTGCTCGCCCTGGGCTTCGCCGCCAGTCTCGCCAGGAGGCGTAGGCGCTAACCTGTTGCTTTACGACGATCCCGACCACCTGAATCTTGCAAGCTCCGCCCGGGATCAGGACGTGATCGTCGGAGCCATCTGCCTCGCCCCGAAGATTCTGGCGAACGCCGGAATCCTCGAAGGCAAGAACGCGACGGTCTTCCCCGACTCCGAGTCGATCGCCTACCTGGAGTCGAAGGGCGCGACCTACACTGAGGAAGAGGTGCCGAGAGACGGAAATATTATCACCGCCAGCGGCCCAGAGGCCTCAGAGGCCTTCGCAGAGGCCGTGGTGGCGGCGGCGAAGGAAGGTCGGGTCTGATCTCTGGCATAGTCTGATCCCAAGCAACGGGAGGCTTTGGCCCGCCCCCCATTTATTTTTGGATATGCACAGCGGGATTCAGCATCATTCCTTCTCGTGCTTACCACATGGTCACTTATAGTGCTGCCCCCCGGCGTTCCTTTTCTCAAAAAGAAGTGTTTTTATGTACCGGGTTCATCTGACCTGACGGGTTCGTGGAAACAAAGAGGCCGTTCGATCGAGCTTCGCGGAGCTACCTCGAAGGATGAAGACGACGGCAGATATGCCGTCGAGCTATCGCAAAAGACGCGAGGCTACGGGCTCGGTGCGGAGAAGAAATGGCAGATAAGAAGATGCGGCAGATGAATTTGCAAAGGCGAGATCTCTTGCGAGTGGTGGTGGTGGGCGGCGGCATAGGCGGAGCGGAGCTGGTGAGGAACGCCGCCACCAAGGAGGGGCTGGAGCTGGTGCTCGTCGAGCCGAAGGACAGGATCGAGTGTCAGGCCCTCTACCCCGACTACCTCGGCGGGAAGGTCGAGATCGAGGATATGACCGCCCCTCTGGACCCCTTCTGCAAGAAGATGAACGTGGTCCACGCGAAGGACAGGACCACCAGGATCGACTTCGCCGATAAGAGGGTGATCTGCGAAAAGAACGATCTCGACTACGACCTTCTGGTCCTGGCCCCCGGCGCGGTCCAGAACTACTTCGGGGTCGGGGGCGCAGAGAAAGCCTTCTCCATCAACACCCTGGAGGATACGGTCAAGGCGAGAAGGTTCGTCGAGAAGAACCGCCCAAAAAAGATCGCGATAATCGGGTCGGGACCCACCGGCATAGAGACGGCCTGCTTTCTCGCGGAGAATACGGACTGCACCGTATACGTCATCGAGATGATGGACCGGCTCGTGCCCACCCTCTCCAAGAACGCCTCGATCCTGATGGAGAAGATCCTGAAGGGAAAGGGGGTCATTGTCCTGACGAATAGAAGGGTCGAATCGATCCGAGACGACGGCGTCACCTTCGCCGACGGCGAACGCCTGGACTGCGATATGACGATCTGGACCGCGGGGATCAGGCCCGCGCCCCTCATCGAGAGCCTGGACCTGCCCAAAAGGAGCGGCTGGCTCTCCTGCGACCAGTATCTGAGAGTTCAGGGGCATGAAGACGTCTTCTCTATCGGGGACTGCGCCTGGATCGAGATCGGCGGGAAGCTGGCCACCAAGACCGGGATGGAGGCGGAGATCCAGGCGAAGCACACAGCCAGAAACCTGGCGCGGGTCGCGAAGGGCACGCCCCTCAAGCCTTACTCGATCAGGGCATCCACCGAGAGCCCCGTGGCCCTGATCACGACGGGATGCGGCTGTGCAGTGGGGATTTACGGTGACCTCTGCGTCCCCATACCCAAGAGGATCATCTACACCTTCAAGAGCTGGATCGACAAGTCCTTCGTGAAGAGGTTCAAATAAACGCTGAAAACTGTCGGGATGATAAGAGCGCCCCGGCCGGGACGCCCGCCCGAAAAAGGGTTTTTGGGAGTGAAACGCTCGCGCAAGAAGGCGAAACGCTTCGTTCCCCGTTTTATCGTGCCGCCTTGGCGACCCGCTCTACGCTGTCTTTCCTGTTCATGGCGAAGCTCCGGACGTCGCCCTTCGAAGCGGCGATGATCTCGTCGGCAAGACAGCTTGCAGCCGTGCGCTTGCTCTTGAAAGCCGACCTCTGAGCACCGGTGGTGATGAACATCAGGGCCATGTCCACCCTCCTCTGAGGGGCGGTGTCAACGGCCTTGGGGACGGTTATGCCACCGTACTTGAGACGGACAACTTCTTCACGGGGACCGGTGTTGGATATCGCCTTTGCAAGGACCGTGAGAGGGTTCTCCTTCGTCCTCTGGTTGATGATGTCGAAGGCCTCTTCTACGATCTTGTAGGTCTTCATCTTTTTGCCGGTGTTGACCTCCTTTTGCATCATCTTGTTCATGAGACGCTCGACGATATGCTGCTCGGACTTCTTGAACTGCTGTCTTGCGTGCCTTCCGCCGGAGTGCATCACGACCATCGGACGGAGGTTAAAATAGCGCTTAATGCTGAGATCCGCTACCTCTATCTCATCGGGATCCCATTTGTTGAATATCTTGACGTTCACGGTATCACCTTATGGGCTTCTCCTTCCGCCCGGAGACCATCTCGCCTAAGGCCACGTTGTTTACGGCTATCACCTGGAACCTTACCCCAGGTATATCGCCCTTGGCTCCGCCCATCCTGCCTCCGATCCTCTCCACCACGACCTCATCGTGCTCGTCTATGAACCCTATGGCACCGTCCCCCGGACAGAAGGCGGTAACCTGTCTTCCGTTCTTGATCAGCTGTATCCGGACGCACTTCCTGATGGCGGAGTTCGGCTGTTTAGCCTCGACGCCTACCTTCTCCAGGACTATGCCTCGAGCCCTCGGCGCGCCACCAAGGGGGTCCGCCTTGACGTTCAGCTTCAGTGCCCTCCGGCTGTAGTTCATATCTCTCCACCGGAAGCTCTTGCGGTCACTCTCCAGTTTCCTGGCCGCGTACATTCCCTTTCCCATTATTTCACCTAGTTGAATGCTATGTCCATCGCCAACGGTTGGCCCTCCGACCTCAGAGCCGACATAGGCTCGAGGCCGGGTTATTTTTACTGGATTATGATGTCGTCTACGCCGTGATGCCTCGAAGAGAGCATCTTGGCCTTTAATATGTTACGGCCATCCCGGCCTATGGCGATGCCCTTGTCCCTATTTGCTACTTCTACATAAGCCAATCGCTTATTGTTTTTCGTGACAATCGTCACGTTCTTGATCGAGGCCGGCTGGAAGACGTTCTCCAGGAACTCTTTGACGTCGTCGGAGTGCTCCACGATCTCGATCTGCTTGCCTATCGACTTCTTAACCCTGTTGATGTTGCTGCCCTTCCTCCCGATGGCAGCGCCCATGTCTCCCTTCTTGACGACGAAGATTATCCGGCCGTTGTCGCCATCGACGATGCAGTCTCTGGCGACGCCACCGGTCAAGCTTTCGAAGAGGGCGATGTACCTTATCCCCTCAGTGGTAAGCTTGAACTCACTCATCCTCGTTACCCCTGATCTCCCTCAGGAGCGCCATGATCTCAGAGTCGCCCGGCTCAATCACCGCCAGAGCCGCCACTGAGAAGGGTTTTCCGCAGGCAGAGCCGAGATCCGTCCCCCGGCCAGGATAACTGTAGACTGGCGCTTCACCCCTCATCAGATCTTTTGCCACCTCCTCTGGGCAGTCGATGGCGCTGATGACCAGCTTAGCCTTCCCGCCAGCCCCAGCTTCCAAGGTTAGATTTGAGCCAAGAACAACTTTACCAGTTCTGATCGAACTTCTGAGCGCTCTCTCAATGTTTATCATCCTTTTACCTCATCGTTTTGCGACCAACTTTACGTCGCCGGTTCCCAGCTGTATCGGCTGGCCTACAATGACGTTCTCGGTTACACCCCTGAGATCGTCCACTTCCCCGCGGACTGCGGCGTCGAGGATGTGGTTGACGGTCACCTCGAAGGCGGCCCGCGCGAGAACGCTCGCCTTCTCGCCGGAGACGCCGTGACGGCCGATCTGCTTCACCTCGCCGTCGCAGGTCATGATGTCTGCCACCAGCATGATGTGCCTCACGTCAACAGAGAGACCCTGCTCTCGCAAGGTGTCGGTGGCCTCGTTTATTATGGCGTTTCGGGCCGCCTCAATTCCCAGGACATCGCCGATCTCGGTTATATTATTTGTTTTCGTCCTGGAAGGGTCGACCCCCTCGAACAAGATGACGTCTTTCAGGGCCGAACCCTCGGTATAGAGGACGTACTCGTCCCCCTCCTTCCTGATGACGACCCTGTTTATCCCCTCGATCCCCTTGAGAGAGATCGTCTTGATCTTCTCGACGAGCTGGAGGAGATCTCGGTAGGATGGCTCGGGCGGCGTCATTACGATCTGGTTTCCACGCTGATCCGCCGATATCTTCGTCCCCGCAGCCAGCCGTTCTGCCACCTCCTCGGCGGTGACCTTCCGCTGGGCCAGGGCGTCCTCGTCCAGCTCGATCACCACGTTCATCTCCGCAAGATCGGTAGCTATCGATCCGAGATGGAGGATGTTGGTGGATTCGATGGACCAGGCCACCTCTCTTGCGATGTCCCGGTCGAGGGCGTACTCCTTTTCCAGACGAATCGTCATGGTGGGGGTGCTGGGGATCTTTCGCGCGTCGACGATCTCGATCAGCCTCGGAAGGCCGAGGGTGACGTTGATCTCGGCGACCCCCGCGTAGTGGAAGGTTCGCATCGTCATCTGGGTGCCGGGCTCCCCGATCGACTGGGCCGCCACCACCCCCACCGCCTCGCAGGGCTCGACCTTGGACCTCTCGTAATCGGCCACCACCAGGTCTGCAACCTCGGAGAACTCCTCCTCAGAGATCTCAGCTCCTTTCAGCTCGCCCCCCAGGGCTTTTTTGATGCTACTTGGCAGCGGGAGGTCCCCGATCCTCTTTTGGACCTCCTTTTCAGATAGGCTCATGCGCCCTCCTTCCTCAGCACCTTCTGGACTATCCGGTGAACGTTCTCAGGGCTTGCATAATCCCGCTTCGAGGCGTCGACACCGTCCTCGCCGTAGTTGAACTGGACGATGATACCCCTCGTCTCCTTGACCGTCCCGTCGTACTGGACCTCCAAGTCCTGGAGGGCGTTGATCAGCCTCCTCTGAAGGTAGCCGCTCTGGGACGTCCTGATGGCGGTGTCGACGAGCCCCTCCCTGCCACCTATGGCGTGGAAGAAGAACTCCGTCGGGTTCAGACCCTCCTTGTAGCTGGACTGGACGAAGCCGTGGGCTTCGGCCCCCAGGTCCCCCCTCCGGAAGTGGGGAAGGGTTCTCCCCTCGTAGCCTCGCCGGATCCGCTCGCCTCGAACGGACTGCTGGCCGACGCAGGCCGCCATCTGGGTCAGGTTCAGCATCGATCCTCGGGCTCCGCTGACGGCCATCACCACGCCGCTGTTGTCGAGGCCCAGGTACCGGCCTGCGATGGAGCCGGTGTTGTCCCTGGCTTTGCCCAGGGTCTGCATTATCCTCATCTCCAGGGTCTCGTCGAGGGTCCTTCCGGGGAGGGGCTCCAGTTCGCCCAGCTGGTAGGCCTCGATCAGCTTCGTGACGTTATCCCTGGCGGCGTTCAGGACGTCGGAGATCTGGTCCTCGGCCTCCTTGGGGATGTCCTCGTCGTCGATCCCGAAGCTGAACCCCGCCAGCATTATCCCCCTGATCGCCATCTGGGTCATGCCGTCGACGAAACCCGCGCCCACCGTCGGGCCGTACTCCTTGATCACCCTGTCGGTGATCTTGCCCTTAAAGGCCCCGACGCCAGCGGCGTCAATGGTTCCGCTCAGAATTTCGCCGTCGCTAATTACGACGTAGGCGTCGTCATCGCAGGACTCCTTCTTGCATACGTCGCAGTTCTTGCAGAATGAGGCCTTGAAGTTGAGGTTGAGGCCCTTCGGGAGAGTGAGGCTGAACATCTGCTTTCCTGTCCAGTAGGGCTCACCATCCTCATCGTATCCTTTGGGCTCGGGAAGCTCCAGGTGGGGGAGCTTCTTTATGACCTCCATCACCTCGAGCCTGTTTATCTTTCGATCGCCGTGGGTCAGAAGGAAGTTGCCGGTGACATAATCGTGGATGCCCCCGATGATGGGACCTCCGAACCTTGGAGAGAGGATGTTCTCCTGGACCCTCATCAGGATCTCGGCCTCGGCCCTCGCCTCCTCGGTCTGGGGGACGTGGAGGTTCATCTCGTCCCCGTCGAAGTCGGCGTTGTAGGGCGGGCAGACGGCGGGGTTCAGCCGGAAGGTCTTGTGAGGCATGACGATCACCTTGTGAGACATGATCGACATCCGATGAAGGGAGGGCTGCCGGTTGAAGAGGACGATGTCCCCATCCATCAGCTGCCGATCGATCTTCCAGCCGGTCTCGAGCTGGTCGGCCACCTCTTCGGAGTTTCTCTCGGTGATCTTGACCCGGCGCCCATCGGCTCTGGTGACGTAGTTGACGCCCGGATGCTTGTCTGAGCCCCGTCTCACGAAGTCCCGCATCACCTCGATGTTCCTTGCGTTCACCACCAGTGGGACCGATAGCTCCATCGCGATCTCCAGGGGGACGCCCACTTCGTTAATGCTGAGGTTCGGGTCCGGCGAAATAACTGTTCGAGCGCTGAAGTTCACCCTCTTTCCCGATAGGCTTCCTCGGAACCGCCCCTCCTTCCCCTTCAGCCTCTGAGATAGGGTCTTGAGGGGCCGACCGCTCCGATGGCGGGCAGGGGGAACCCCCGAGACGGTGTTGTCTAGGAATGTGGTTATGTGGTACTGGAGAAGCTCCCAGAGGTCCTCGATGATCAACTGGGGCGCACCGGCCTCCCTGTTCTCCTGGAACCGCTGGTTGATCCTGATTATGTCCACCAATTTATGGGTGAGGTCATCCTCACTCCTCTGGCCGCTCTCGAGAGTGATCGAGGGCCTCATCGTCACCGGTGGGACCGGCAGGACGGTGAGAAGCATCCATTCGGGCCTCGCGGTGTCGGGGTTCATCCCCATCACCTTGGTGTCCTCATCGGGGATCTTCTCGAACCGGTCCCTTATGTCCGCCGGGGTGAGCCTGTGGCCGTCCTCGACGTAGGAGAGGGGCCGCTCGAACTTGATCTCCAGCTGGGGCGCGCCGCAGTAGGGGCAGACCTTGTGCTTTCGGGCCTCGGCGAAGACCTTGTTGACGACGTCGTCGGTGGGCTGGCCGAGCTGGACGAGGGTCTCGATCTGCTCGAGGTACATCCTCTTCTCGTTCTCAAGAAGCATCAGCCTTGAGCAGTCTCTGCATATTCCGCGGAGGAGCTTTCTTATCAATTTAGCAAACCCGACGTGGATGACGGGAGCTATCAGGTCGATGTGGCCGAAGTGTCCGGGGCATTCGCCGGGCCTTCCGCCGCAGGACCTGCACCGCAGGCCGGGATCGATGACGCCGAGCCGCGGGTCCATCAGCCCCATCTCGATGGGGAAGCCGTCATCGTCGTAGGTGTCTGCAGTTATGATCTTCACCACACTCATCCTCCGAAACTCCTGAGGAGAGATGAGCCCAAAACTAATCTTGCCAATTCTCTTCGGGACGGTCATGGTTACACCTAAACTGCGTCCTCCAAAATCAGCCGAGGGGCGACGCCGAGAGATTTGATCTCGTCCAGCAGGAGCTTGAAGGCGTAGCTCATCTCCACGGGGTATATCTCGGTATCCGAGCCGCAGACAGAGCAGTAGTCTACGTTCCTGCGTTTGTCGTGAATTGCGATCATGCCGCAGCGGCTGCAGACAAGCTCCGTCACCTTGTCCGACTCGTCGACGAGCCGCTCCTTCAGAGCTAGAGCCGCGCCGTGGGCGATCAATACGTCGCGCTCCATCTCGCCGAACCGAAGGCCACCTTCACGAGCACGACCCTCGGTGGGCTGCCGGGTGAGGACCTGGACGGGACCCCTCGACCTTGCGTGCATCTTTCCTGCCACCATGTGGTAGAGCTTCTGGTAGAGGATCACCCCGACGAAGACGTCGGCCATGATCTGCTCGCCGTTGATGCCGTTGTACATCACCTCCCGCCCGGTGTGGGAGAACCCGAACTTGGTGAGGGCGGACCTCATGTCTGTCTCCTCCTCGCCCAGGAAGGCGGTGGCGTCGGCGAGCCTCCCCTCGAGAGATCCCATCTTTCCACCGATCATCTCCAGGACGTGGCCGACGGTCATCCGCGAGGGGATGGCATGGGGGTTGACGATCAGGTCGGGGACCTGGCCGGACTCGGTGAAGGGCATGTCCGCGGGCGGAACGATCAGGCCGACGACGCCCTTCTGGCCGTGGCGCGAGGCGAACTTGTCCCCCAGCTCCGGGACCCTCTGGTCTCTCGTCTTGACCTTGGCGAGCCGGTTCCCGTTGGAGGACTCGGTTAGGATCACCGTGTCCACCACGCCCTTCTCGTTCGACCTCATGGTCACAGAGGTCTCGCGCCTCTGCTGAGGGGTGATCCCAAACTCCGTCGGCTCCTCCAGGAACCGAGGCGGCGAGGTCTTCCCGATGAGGACGTCGTTTGGTGCCACCACGGCGTTGGGGTTGACGAGGCCGTCGTCGTCGAGCTGTGAGTACGCCTCGGTGCCCCGAGCGCCCCGGACCTCCATATCCGGTATCTCGAACTTGTCCTCCTGGCCGCCAGGGTACTTTCTCTCCTCGGCCTCCGACACCCTGAAGAAGTGGCTTCGGCCAAGGCCCCGCTCGATAGACCCCCTGTTCAGAATGAGGGCGTCCTCGATGTTGTACCCCTCGTAGACGAGGACCGCGACGACGAAGTTCTGGCCTGCGGGCCTCTCGTCGAAACCTATGGCGTCGGCGGTCCTGGACCTGCATAGAGCCCTCTGGGGGTAGTGGAGGTAGTGGCCTCGGGTGTCGGGCCGCAGCTTCGTGTTGGCCAGAGGGGTTCCCAGGCACTGCTTGATCATGCCAGCGCCCATGGTGTTTCGTGGGCTGGCGTTGTGCTCGGGGTAGGGAACGAGCCCCGTACAGATCCCGAGGACGAGGGAGGGGTCGACCTCGAGATGGGTGTGCTCGGAAGTCATATCCTCCTCCCACATGGCCACAAGGGAGTTCTCCTCCTCCTCGGCGTCGAGGTACTCGACGAGCCCTTCGGCCACAAGATCGGAGAATCCGATCTCGCCAGACCGGAGCTTCTCTATATGCTCTTCGGTGACGAGAGATGCACCACCCTCCACGACGATTAAGGGTCGCCTCGCCCTGCCGGAGTCGGTATTTATCAGAATCTCGTTCGTCCTCGCGAAGAAGGAGACGTTGATCTGGTTGCTTATCGAGCCGCCCCTTCGCAGCTGTCTCATCCCCTTGACCAGCCCGAGGGGGTCGGAATGGGTTCCAACAAACTCCCCGTTGACAAATACTCTTGCGCTACTCAACCCGACCACCCACCGGAACGACCTCCAGGTCCAAAAGCATCTTCTTCACGTCATCGTAACCCTCAACCCCCGTCGAGAGCTCCACACCCTGGGCGAAGTTCTTCACCAGACCGCAGTTGGGACCTTCCGGCGTCTCGCTGGGACAGATCCTCCCCCACTGGGTGGGGTGAAGATCTCTCGCCTCGAAGTGAGGTTGGGACCGGGATAGGGGGGATATGACCCTCCGCAGGTGGCTTAAGCTCGCCATGTAATCGGTCCGGTCGAGGAGCTGGGATACGCCGGTCCTGCCGCCGACCCAGTTTCCCGTGGCCAGGGGGTGGATCATCCTCTCGGTGAGGACGTCGGCCCGGACGGTGGTGATGACGTTCAGCTCGCGGTTTCTCATGCTGGCTCGCTCGAGCTGGTACTTGATGTCTCTCGTAAGCCTGCTGAAGGCGACCCGGAAGAGGTCCTCCATCAGGTCTCCGGAGAGCTTCAGCCTCTTGTTTGCGTAATGGTCCTTGTCGTCCTCGCCCCTCTTCCCCAGGGCCAGCTCGAAACATGCCTCCGCCATCCTCGCAAGGAAGAGGCCTTTAGCATACCGGTCGCCCTCCTCGACCCCGATATGGGGCAAAAGATACCGATCCAGGACGTAGGCGGCCCTCTTCTTCTGATACTCCTTCGCCTGGCCGGCGGCGACGCGACCACCGATCTTCTCCAGGGCCTCCTCTTTGGTCGCCACCTCCGCCTCTTCCAGGTTCTCGAGCATGAACTTTATGATCTCGGGGTTGTCGGATACGGCCTGGACGATATCCATATCCGTCTCAAGGCCCAGGGCTCTTGCGAGGGTGACGAAGTTGAGCCTTCCGCTTACTGAGGGGAAGGAGACCTCCAAAATCGACCTTTTGCCCCGCTCGACTATCACCAGAGACCGGTATCCCTGCCTCTGAGAGAAGACCTTGGCCACCTCGATGAAGGTGTCGTACCTCTGGTTGTACTCCACCAGGATCTTGTTTGGGGAGAGGTCCTCCAGGGTCATGATCACCCTCTCTGAGCCGTTCACCACGAAGTATCCGCCGGGGTCGAGGGGATCCTCGCCAAACTCGATCATCTCCTCCCGAGATAACCCTGCGAGGTTACAGACCTTGGACATGATCATGATGGGGAGCATCCCTATCATCGCCTCCACCGGCTCCTTCTCCGTCTCTCCCTGAACGATCGTCATCTCAAGGCGAAGGGGCGATGCGTAGGTGAGGTTTCGAAGCCGTGCGTCGTTCGGGTAGAGCCGCTCCACCGAACCGTCGGCCTCGGTGACCGTCGGCTTCTCCACCCTGATTGCGCCGAGCTTGACGTAGGTATCCTCGATGTTCGTCTCGATGACCCTCACCTCGTCGATCACCTTCTGAAGGCCCCGGTCTATGAAATCGTTGAAGGAATTTATGTGATGATGGACCAGCTTATCTTTGGTAAAATAGGCCTTGTATAGAACGTTTCTGTCAAGCAAACTTTAAAACACCTCTTAGTCGATTACCAGTCTGTAAAAGACCGATTCTCCTGACGTGGGACTCTTCCTGATTATCTTAATCACGTCCCCCACCTTCCCCCCAATCTCTTTCACCACCGGATCCGCGACGTGGATCTTGGGGAGCTGAGCAGAATCCACGCCATAACTTTTCAACATCTCCTCCGACTCTTCAGGAGAGAGGAGGATGTGGGCCGGAACCAGGTCATGATCCTGCAGCGCAAATTTTTTCATACAGCCACTTCCCAGAAATAAGCGATAAGCGGGCTCGAAGGGATTTGAACCCTCGACCACCTGGTATCTTCGTTCAAAAAACTTAAAAGCCAGACGCTCTGCCTAACTGAGCTACGAGCCCCCATGAGCAGATCAGCCCATACCACTGTCTAGGAGATGGTCATCCGACATAAAACCTTTTCGCCCTCCATCAGATCTCGCCGAGGACGATGGCCGCGATATCGTCGCCGACATCCGAGGTCGTCGAGCTTCCGCCCATGTCGTAGGTCCTGACCTTTCCCCGCTTTATGTTCGTCTCGATGGCGCGGATGACGTCATCAGCAGCCGCCTGCTCGCCTAAGTGCTCAAGAAGCATCGCCCCAGCCCATATCGTGGCGATGGGGTTGACCTTGTTCATCCCCTTGTACTTGGGCGCGCTTCCATGGATCGGCTCGAACATGCTCGTACCTTCGGGGTTGATATTGGCTCCGGGCGCAAGGCCGAGACCCCCCTGGATCATGGCCCCGAGGTCGGTGATGATGTCGCCGAACATGTTGGGGGCGACGACGACGTCAAACCACTCCGGGTTTTTGACAAACCACATGGTGATGGCGTCGACGAAGTTGAAGTCGGTCGAAACCTCCGGATAATCGCGAGAAAGCCTCTCAAACTCCTCTCTCCAGAAGCCGTAGATGTCAGAGAGGACGTTCGCCTTGTCGACGCTGGAGAGGTGTTTTCCCCGTTTCATGGCGAGGTCGAAGGCGTACTTGATGACCCTTTGGGTTCCCTCCTTCGAGATCATCCCTATCTGGTAGGCGATCTCTTCGCTGTCCGACTCGACGTCCAGCCCGAACTTGACGTCGTATAAGGATCTGATCACCTCGAACTCGTCGCGGCTCTTCCCGGCCTTCGCCCTGCTGCCGATCCCGATATAGAAGTCCTCGGTATTCTCCCGGACGACGACGAAGTCGATATCTTTCGGTCCCTTCTCCTTGAGGGGGGTCCAGACCCCCTCCAGGAGCTTGACGGGCCGGAGGTTGACGTACTGGTCGAAGTAGAACCGCATGGCGAGGAGGACGCCCTTCTCCAGGACGCCGGGCTTCACCCTCGGGTCGCCTATGGATCCGAGGTAGATCGCCCTGTATTGGGAGAGGTCTTTGAGGGTCTCCTCGCCGACGAGCTCTCCGGTCTTCAGATAGTGGTCTGCCCCCAGAGAGTACTCCATCCATTCGAGATCAAAACCGTGCTTTTCTGCCGCGGCCTCCGCGACCTTCATACCCTCGGCCACGATCTCGGGCCCTATCCCATCGCCGGGAATAACGGGTACTTTGTACTTCAAGCAGACTTCACCATCCTCTTAGTGTAACTGACGAGACCACCCGTCTCCACGATCTCCTGGAGGAAGGGGGGCAGGGGCGTCGTCCGGTAAGACTCGTCGCGAGACCGGTTGTATATGACCCCCTCGTCGGCATCGATCTCGATGGAATCCCCATCCCGTATCCTCTCCACGTCGGCAGAGATGAATAGAGGCAGACCGATGTTGATGGCGTTCCGGAAGAATATCCGGGCGAAGGACTTGGCGACGACGGCCTTCACCCCCGCGCCCTTGAGGCCGAGGGGCGCGTGCTCTCGCGATGAGCCGCAGCCGAAGTTTCTTCCCGCCACCACGAAGTCTCCGGCCTCGACTTTCCCCGCAAACTCGGGGCGCACGCCCTCAAAGACGTGCTTTGCGAGCCCCCCTGGGTCGTTGATCACCAGGTAGCGTCCGGGTATGATCGCGTCGGTGTCGATATCATCTTTGAACTTCCAAGCTCTGCCTGCCAAAAACCATCCCCCAGCTTAAGTGGACTAGTTAGCAATGCCAACGGAGTATATTAAGGTGACCGTTCCCGGAGGCCTGACCGCACAATATATAGCCCTTAGAAGGCCATGAAAGAGGATGTTTGAGCGCGGCGATGGTCATGAAGTTTGATGGTGATTTGAGTTGAAGGCGATAATGATCTCTGGACGCACCCTCGGCCAGGGTGCGACCTCTGAGACGAAGATGTCCTCGGAGTTTTTCAAGGCCACATCTTTCTGCGCCCTATCCGAATTGGACTACAGCGCCCTCGGCGTATCCGAGGGAGGAAACGTCCTGGTGAAAACGAAGTTTGGCGAGGTCGTCGTCTCGGCCAAGATGGACGCGGGCCTCCCCTCAGGGGTCATCTTCATACCGATGGGGCCCTGGGCCAACGCCGTCGTGGGTCCTGATACAGGCGGATGCGGGACCCCCCAGTTCAAGGGGGTCGAGGTCGAGGTGGAGGAGACGAAGATGGCCGTGATGGACGTAAAAGAGCTCTTCGCCGATTTGAAGGCGAGAGGTGATGCGTCTTGATGGCAGAAGACGTTCTCTGCCCCTTCTGCGGCTGCCTCTGCGACGACATCAAGGTCGAGGTGGAAGACGACCGGATCGTCGGCGTCAAGAGGGCCTGCAAGCTGGGGTCGAGCAAGATTCGAGGGCACGAGAGGACGAAGGCCCCCATGGTGAGAAAGGACGGAGAGCTGGTGGAGACGACCTACGAGGAGGCCTACGATCAGGCCGCCAAGATCCTGAAAGGCGCGAAGAGGCCCCTCCTCTACGGCTGGTGCTCCACCGTCTGCGAGACCGCCAAGTTGGGGATACTCCTGGCGGAGGAGGTGGGCGGCGTCATCGACTCCACCGCCACCGTCTGCCACGGTCCCTCCATCATCGGGATCGAGGAGAAGGGGCTCGCGGGCTCGACCCTCGGCCAGATCAAGAACAGGGCCGACCTGATAGTCTTCTGGGGCGCAAACCCCGCCGAGGCCCATCCGCGCCACTCCGTGCGCTACTCTTCTAACTCTTCAGGTATGTTTACCCCCGAGGGAAGGAAGGGGCGGAAGGTGATCGTCGTCGACGTCCGGGAGACGAGGACCGCGAAGAACGCCGACAAGTTCCTTCTGATAAGGCCGGGGACCGACTACGAGGTGATCTCGGCCCTTCGGATGATCGTGGCTGGAAAGGGCGACCTGATCCCAGAGAAGGTGGCGGGGGTCGCCAAGTCCGACCTTGAAGAGGCGGCGGGGATGATGAAGGCCGCGAGGTTCGGAGCCATGCTATTCGGCCTGGGGATGACCCACAGCCGGGGCCGGTACAAGAACGTAGACAACGCCCTGTCTCTGGTGGCCGACCTCAACGGCTTCACCAAGTTCGTGGTGATGGCGATGAGGGGCCACTACAACGTGGCGGGATTCGGCCAGGTCTGCGCCTGGGAGACGGGCTTTCCGATGTCCGTCGACCTCTCGCGGGGTGCGCCCTACTTCAACCCCGGCGAGACCGCAGCCTGCGACCTCCTCGCAAGGAGGGAGACGGACGCCATGATGGTCGTCGCCGCCGATCCGGTATCAAACTTCCCCAGGAAGACCGTCGAGGGTATGGCCGAGATCCCTGTCATCCAGATCGACCCCTTCCCAAACCCCACGACTCTCCTCGCGGACGTGGTGATACCGAGCGCCGTCTGCGGCGTCGAGGCCGAGGGGACCGCCTATCGGATGGACGGCCTATCCCTGCGGATGAAGAAGGTCGTCGATTCCCCATATCCGACGGACGAGGAGATCGTACAAAACATTCTGGATCGAGTGAGGAGGCTCGGAGATGATAATTAAGGGCGGGTTCGTCTACGATCCCGCGAACGGGATCCTCGGCGAGGAGATGGACATCTCCATCGAGGACGGTAAAGTCGCTGAAAAGTCCGAAGGCTGCGAGGTGATCGACGCCCGGGGAATGATGGTGATGCCTGGCGGCGTCGACGCCCACGCCCACATCGCCGGGGCGAAGGTGAACTCCGGCAGGATCATGAGGCCAGAGGATGCAAGGCGCGGGATCGAGCCGAGGACGAAGCTCCTCCGCCCCTCGACGGGCTACACCGTCCCCAACTGCTACGCCATGGGCTACCGGTACGCCCGACTGGGATACACCTGCGCCTTCGAGGCGGCGACGCCGATCCTGGAGTCGAGACATACCCACGAGGAGCTGGAGGAGATCCCCATAGTCGACAAGGGTGCCCTCACCCTCTTCGGAAACAACTGGGAGGTCTTGGAGTGCGTCCGCGACGGCGACCTCGATAAGCTTGCGGCCTTCATCGCCTGGGGCCTATTGGCGAGCCGGGGCTACGGCGTCAAGGTCGTCAACCCCGGAGGGGGCGAGGCCTGGGGCTTCGGCGGAAACGTCAAGGGGATCGACGACCCCGTCCCGAACTTCGGCGTGACCCCAATAGAGATCATAAGAGACTTGATGAAGGCAAACGAGATCTTGAGGCTGCCCCACTCCGTCCACCTCCATACAAACAACCTGGGCAAACCCGGAAACTACGAGACGACTCTTGCGACCCTCAAAGCCGTTGAGAAGATCTCCGCCTCCCGGGACCGTCAGGTCCTCCACGTAACTCACATGCAGTTTTCCGCCTACGGCGGGACCGGCTGGCGCGACTTCGAGTCTAAGGCCCCCGAGATCGCCGATTACTTCAACCGCCACGACCAGTTCACCATGGACATGGGCCAGCTGATCTTCGGGTCCGCCACCACCATGACCGCTGACGCGCCCCTGGAGTACGGGAACGCCCGGCTCCTCCACGCCAAGTGGTCAAACCACGACATCGAGCTGGAGGAGTCGAGCGGCGTCGTGCCCCTGGTCTACGGCAGGAAGATGCCGATAAACGCGGTCCAGTGGGCGATAGGCCTGGAGCTCGCCCTTCTGACGAAGAACCCCTGGCAGATGATCATGACCACAGACCACCCCAACGGCGGCCCCTTCGTCAACTACCCTGAGGTGATAGCCCTCCTGATGAGCCGGGCGAAGAGGGAGGAGGAGCTTGCAAGCCTCCACGAGCTCGCCAGCAAGAGGTCGTCCCTCCCCTCTATCGAGAGGGAGATGGACTGGAACGAGATCGCCATCGTGACCAGAGCTGCTCCCGCAAAGATCCTGGGCCTTGCAGAGAAGGGTCATCTGGGGGTCGGGGCGGACGGTGACGTCACCATCTACGACCTCAACCCGGCCAATGTGGACCCCTCGAAGGATCACAAAAAAGTGAAGGGGGCCCTCGCAAAGGCCAAGTACACCATCAAGGGCGGAGAAGTAGTGGTCAGAGACGGCGAGATTGTGGCCGTGCCTCGGGGGAGGACCTACTGGGTCGAAGCCTCGGTCCCTGAGGAACAAGCGGCGAAGGTCAAAGCAGATCTCGTGGAAAAGTTCGCCAAGTACTACAGCATCCAGATGTCCAACTACATGGTCCAGGACGCTTACGTAACGCATCCTCGGGTAGTTAAGGCGGGGGTGATCTAGATGAGAGAGATAAGGGTAGTGCCACGACGCGATTTCAGGGTCCCGGTGGAGGCGGAGAAGATAAGTCCCGACATCTTCGCCCCTCTCACCATCGAGGAGATCGAGAAGATCGAAGTCTGGGAGGGTAACAGAAAACAGGCGCTCACTGACCTCTTCGAGACCTCTGGAGACGGCGACCCCGCAAAGCCCGAAGAGGTTCTGATCAAGCTCGATGGGAACTTCTCCAGGGTGAAGCGGGTGGGTGAAAAGATGACCTGCGGGCGGATCGAGGCCTCAGGCGATATCGGGATGCACACCGGAAACGGGATGGCCGGCGGCGAGATCGAGATAGGAGGGCGGGCCGGTGACTGGCTCGGCAGGGAGATGCGCAGCGGGAGGATTACCGTTTTGGGCGACGCCGGAGACTACGTCGGAGCTGGATACCGCGGCGAGAACTGCGGCATGCGCGGAGGCGAGATCCTGATCGAGGGGTCGGCGGGAGACTATTTAGGGGAACATCTCTGCGGCGGGACTATCACCGTCCGAGGGAACGCAGGCGACTTTCCCGGGATCGCAAACCGGGGCGGCGTGATCGTCATCGGGGGGGACGCCCACCTTCCAGGAGCCGAGATGGCGAGCGGCACCATCACCGTTCGAGGACGTGCCCGAGTCCTTCCGTCCTATAAGTACCAGGAGACGGTGGAGATCGATGGGCTGAGTCTCAAGAAGTTTTTGGGGGATCTGGTGGATGATGGTAAAGGTGAGCTCTATGCCGCGTCTGTCGAGGACGGAGGAGCATGACAGTCAGCTTGATAAGTGAGTACCTCTCTAGGTCGGTAAAGAGACCAGGATCATTTTGAGGTGCTTTGAATTGATCGACCGCAGCAAAATCTCAGAAATTTTAGAGGGATACGACCTGGGCGACCCGATGATCGGCGTCGTCGCCTCCCACTCGGCCCTGGACACCTGTGACGGGGCCATAGAAGAGGGGTTTAGAACCCTAGCGATATGCCAGAAGGGTAGGGAGAAGACCTACGCCAAGTACTTCAGGACGAACAGGGTGGGCGGCAAGGTCACGAGCGGCGTCGTGGATGAGGTCCGGATCCTCAACAGATTCAGTGACCTGATCAGGGGAGAGCAGCAGGACGCCCTGATATCGAAGAACGTCCTCTTCGTTCCTAACCGGTCATTCACCTCCTACTGCGGGATCGACTCCGTGGAGGAAGAGTTCGAGGTGCCGCTTTTGGGGAGCAGAAACCTCCTCCGGTCCGAGGAGAGGGGAGAAGAGCAGGACTACTACTGGATCCTGGAGAAGGCGGGCCTACCCTTCCCCGAGACGGTGGAGGCGGAGGATATCAATGAGCTTGTTATGGTGAAGCTCCCCCACGCAGTCAAGACCCTGGAGAGGGGCTTTTTCACCGCCGCGAGCTACGATGAGTACCGGGAGAAGTCGGACCTGCTCTTGAAGCAGGGGGTCATCGACCAGGACGGCCTCGACCTCGCGAGGATCGAGAGGTACGTCATCGGTCCCGTCTTCAACCTCGACTTCTTCTATTCGCCGATCTTAGAGCAGATCGAGCTTCTCGGCATCGACTGGCGGTTTGAGTCCTCCCTCGACGGCCACGTCCGGCTCCCAGCCCCCCAGCAGCTCGCCCTCAACGAGGCCCAGATCAGCCCCGAGTACACCGTCTGCGGCCACAACTCAGCGACCCTCCGCGAATCCCTTCTCGACAAGGCCTTCGAGCTTGCAGAAAAGTACGTCGAGGCGACGAAGAAGCACTACAGCCCCGGGATCATAGGTCCCTTCTGTCTTCAGACCTGCGTAGACAAGGACCTGAACTTCTTAATCTACGACGTCGCTCCGAGGATCGGCGGCGGCACCAACGTCCACATGGCCGTGGGCCACCCCTACGGAAACGCCCTCTGGAGGACGTCCATGAGCACGGGCAGAAGGCTGATGCGCGAAGTGAGGATCGCCCTCGAAGAGGACGCCCTGGAGAAGATCGTCACCTGAATTCGACCCCGAGTTTCGACGGAGTCAGATCCGAATTTGATACATCATGACTGAAATGGATGCGACACCCGAGAATCTGCCCAAGCGGATTCGAAAAGCGCTGGAAAAACTCGAAGAGGCCGGTGAGCCAGCGATCATGGTCTTTCCTGCGGTCCCGCAGAGGTACCAGGACGAGAAGGCGAAGGCCTTTGCCCGGATCGGAGCCTTCGAAGAGGCGAAGATCTCCTCCTGGATCGTGGTGACGGAGCGGGAGGTCGTCTTCGTCCGGTCCGGCCTTCTCCGAGATCGAATCGACAGTTTCCCCCTCTCCAGGATCACGGGGATCGAGTACGTCAAGGAGTTTCAGGACAACACCCTGAAGATCAGGATCGGGGAGGCCGCCGAGGACGTCCGGTTCTACCACGAAGTCGATGGCGTCCGGTTTTATCGGCACGTGAACGACTCCCTCGAAGAACGGGACGCGGCGAAAGTAATGGGCCCGGAAGGATGACGACGATCCGGGTGGTGGCCCACTGCCTCCTCGACCCCGAGACGAGGCTTCCTGGCCTCCGCCCCATCGACTTTCGGCCCGAGCCGCCCATCATCCAGCTCCTCTGCCCCGAGGCAGGGCATCTCGGCCTCGACCGCTGGGCCGTCACCAAAAACCAGATCGACATCCCCTCTTACCGCCGATACTGCCGCGAGATCTTCCTCCACCACGCAGACCTGATCGAGCAATCTTCGGAGAAGGGGTACGAGATCGAGGTGGTCGGCGTTGAGGGAAGCCCCAGCTGCGGCATAAATTCAACGACGTCGGGCTACACCGGGGGGAAGATCCGCCATCAGGATCACGAACACGTTTCCGGGATGGGGGTCTTCATGGAGGAGGTGGCAGAGGAGCTAAAGAGGAGGGGCGTATCCTTCAGGCTCGTCGAGGCGGCAGGGCACTCGAGGTTCTTCGTGGAACTTTAACGGATCTAATAGCGGTCACAGATGTATAATCCGAATATGGGGAACAATTTTATAGACTTTTCTTATGTAACCTGAGGGGCCGGAATGGGCGGATGGGCGAGATTTCGCCATAGAAAGAAGATCGGGCTGCAGAAGGTCGATCCTCCCCAGGCGGATGCCCACAAGGCAGGCGGCCCCCCACTGCCATGGGATCGATCTATCGCAGCCGTCGCCCGGAGTTTGCCGGGGCGGACGTCGCCTCAGACGGACGGCTCCGGGATCACCACCATTGAATTCTCGATCACCCCGTCGTTCATCGATACCATCGTCACCCCCTTGTTGGGCGTGCGGCGGCCGTTCTCGTAGCTTACATCTCCAGTAACTCCAACAAAGTCGGTTGTGTTCTGGAGGGCCTCGACGATCTCCTGAGGATCGTCGGAGCCGGCCCGATCGATCGCCCCCGCCAAGAGGCGGACAGCATCGTATCCGAGGGCGGTGAAGGCGTTCTCAGGAGGGGTGCCGTACTCCGCCTGGTAGGCTCTGACGAACGGGCCGCTCCGAGAGGAGTTCTCTTCCAGGAGAGCGTGGGCGCTGAAGACGATCCTTCCTGTCCCCTCCCTCCTCAGAAGAGGCGAATCGAGGCTGTCTCCCCCGAATACGGGGATCTCGATCCCGGCCTCGCGGATCTCCTCGACGATTCCAGCTGCCAGATCCGGCCCCGCAGCCAGATAGATCATATCCGACCCCTCAGCCAGGATGGACCGTCTCAGGCTCCCGAGATCCGAGCCGTTGACGAAGGCCTCCGCCGCGATCTCGCCGCCGAGATCCTGGTACCGCCCTTTGAAGTAACCGGCGAGGAGGCGGGCGTACTCCATATCACCGTCAACAAGAAGAACGCATCTCGAAAGGTCCATCTCGCCCCGGGCGTACTCGGCCCCGGCGGCGGCCTGAACATCATCGCCGAAGCAGGCGAGAAAGAGCCCCTCGTACTCATCCGCAAGCCTCGGAGATGTGGCGCCGGATGTGACAAAGGGGATACGGGCGCCTGAGGCCGCCGGCACTGCTGCCAGGACCATCTCCGTATCGGAGAGGCCCATCATCGCCGAGATGTTCTCGTCGACGAGGTCCTCGGCGCAGCCGCGAACCTCGGCGGGATCGCTCTTCCCGTCGCATAAGATCAGCTCGACCTCTCGCCCGTCGATCCCTCCCAGGGCGTTGATCTCCTGGACCGCAAGCCTCGCCCCGTTGGCGGACGGCAGATCCAGAGGCGACTGCGACCCCTCCAGGTTGTATATCGCCCCAATCTTTATTATCTCGCCTTCGGCCACCGCCTGACCGTTCGGGTTCTGATCAGTCTCTGCCATTGCCATGGCCACCGGGCCGATGACGGCCATCACCAGCAGCGCCGCGACTGAAGATAAGGATGCCATTTCGCTTTTATCCAGATTCAAGATGGGTCTCTCCTGTCCTTGGTAATTACATAAGATGGGCGCCCTCGTATAATAGTATCACCAATATCGAAGTAGAGGGTCCGACGAGGATCGACGATTCGGCGAGGGTCTCGCGGTTCATCTCTTCTGGGGGCTGGCAGGAGGAGAGAAATGAGGTGAAAGGGCGACGAGAAGCTTGAGATGAAAAATTAATAAAAATTGGTAGCATAACGCCATAAGGCCCTTCTGACGTTCATACTACCAGATAGGTCCCGCGATCACATCCGGCAGCATCCGTACGCCCAGCGGCACCACCGCTCACAATCGCAGTTGCAGCAGACCGAGGCGTTGGATAAGGCGGAACCACAGTTGGCGGCGATGCAGCCGATATAGCCGACGAGGGACGTGGTCTCCCGGCTGCAGTTGTTGAACGACGCTCCGCACTCCTCACCGATCTCGGAAAGTTGCCCCACGATGCAGGTCCACCAGCTATTCGACTCCACGATCTCAAGCTTCCCCGGAGAGCCTCCGACGTAGTACTCCTGGATCGAGGATACGTCGGCCTTGGGAGCCTCCAGGATGAAGGTGTAGGTGTTGGTATAGGTCCCCGAAGAGTCCCTCAAGGAGACCCGACCGATGGCAGCGGTCATCTCCGAGTCGGGGTTTGAGTACTCCTGGAGATAGAGCTCATAAGTCTGCTCAGAATCCACCCCCTCCGGCTGGCCGGAGTAGGTCTGCCTGATCCCGAAGAAGTTGTCCGTCGTATCCTCTCTCGCAGGCTGAAAGCCCATGCTTGCAAGATACTGGTCCGCCTTCTGGACTCGATCGTCCTGGGCCCTGAGATCGTCCATCGCCAGGCTGACGAAAGAGCTGGCCAAAATCTCAAGCTCGCCCGTGGCGGCGATCCCGCCCTCTTCATCCTCGGCACAAACCGGCGGACAGGCCATGAAAATCAGGCCGAATATCGTCACCAGTGAAACTAACGCATTTATTCTCATATTTACCCCCCTCAACTCTGGCGATGGCCGATCTTCATCGGTTCAGTCATCACCACATTTTTAGGGGCGTCCGGAATATATGACCTTTGCGCCAGCCCGATGGCCGCGCCGATAGGCTTTTGTCGTCGAGGTAGAAGCCCACCATCCCACACCTCCCCCTACATCTTATAATATTCCTAGAAAAAGTTTTTAATTGATCCAGACCACATCCATATGGAGACGAACTATGAGCGAAGTTGAAACTCTCTTGAAGGCCACCATCACCGAGATGGAGAGGCTCCTCTCCAGCAAGACCGTCATCGGCGAGCCGATCACCGCCGGCGAGAATACCGTAGTACCGCTTCTGAGCGTCGGCGCCGCCTTCGGGGCGGGGGCCGGGTCCGGGAAGGGAGACGAGGGGGCGAGCGGCGGCGCAGGTGGGGGCTTCGGCATAAAGCCCGTGGCCGTTATCGTCATCGAGAAGGATTCGGTCCGGGTGGATCCGGTCCGGAAGGGGGGCGGCACCATCATCGAACAGCTGGCGGATAAGGTTCCCTCGCTGATCAAAAAGGAGATCGACGAGCGAGAGGAGAGGAAGCAGAAGGGGTCCGAGGAGAAGAAAGGAGAGGAGAAGAAAGACGAAGGGAAAGGAAAGGGAAAGGAGATCAAGGTGGAGTAGGGTTGGGGTGAAGGCCCTCCATGACCCTCCCTCCGATCCTGGACGAGGCTATTCTGATCCTGCTCCTCCTTTTTATTCTGCTGGCCCTTCTCCTCCTGGTCCCCATCGACCTGGAGGGGCGGGCTTCAATTGGCGGGGGCGCCCCCCAAACCAGGATGAGGATAGGCTGGCTCTTCCGCCGCCTTAATAAAGACGTCTTCAGCACCGACGCCGAGCGGGAGCCCTCGGCGGAGGGGGAAGAAGAGACCCCCAAAAAAGGAGAAGAGGAAGACGAAAAGGAAGAAGGCGGAGAGGCCGAAGGAGGTCGAGGCTCGGCCAGAGTCGTCCTCGAAGTCCTGAGGACCGACGGCTTTCTCGGAAACCTGGCGCGACTGTTGCGGGGCCTAATCAGGGTCGTACAAGTTCGATCCCTGAAGATCGATATCGCCATCGGCCTATCCGACCCGGCGGATACGGGAGAGGCCGTCGGCCTCCTCTGGGCCGCTCTATCCCCCATCGAAGCCCTGACCCCGGTGAGGTCGAAGATCGAGCCCGCCTTCTCCGAGGAGAGGCTGGAGGGGTCATTCGAGGGGAGGCTGAGGATCGTGCCCCTCAAGATCATCCCGCCTCTGGCCCACTTCATCCTCTCGCCATCGACCTGGCGGGCCGGCTTGCGGGCGATCAGAGCGTGGCGGGGGAAGAGGTGAAGTAGGTTGAAGCGAGACTCTCCGCCGGAGGGCGAAGGATGAAGGCTTTAATCTACGGAGGCGGCGCCGTCGGGCTCGGGGTGGCAAGCTGCCTGATCTCCACCGGCGAGGTGGTTGACGTAATCGCAAGAGAGGGGACCGTCTCGGCTCTGAGGGAGGGCGGCCTGATCCGGACCGGGATCTTCGGAGAGTTCGAGTTCGGGGCCGAAAAGTTCGGAGCGTACGCTACTTTGGACGAACTTCTTCAGGACGAGAGGAGGCACCTCCAAGATGGCGGCTGCGAAGATGGTCGCGACTGCGATTGCGATTACGATTACGATTACGTCCTCGTCTGCACCAAGTCTCACGGCTCTGAGGGAGCCGCCTCGGACCTCTCCCACCACCGCCAGCTCCTCGGCGGCGACGGCAAGATCGTCCTATTCCAGAACGGCTGGGGAAACGCCGAGATCTTCGCGAAGCATTTTCCGAAAGATCTGATCTACAGCGCCCGGGTGATCACCGGCTTTTCAAGGCCCGAAAAGAACGTCGTCGACGTGACCGTCCACGCCGACTCGATCCACCTGGGAAGCCTCTTCGGCTCAGACCTCGCGCCGATGGCGCCTCTCGCCGAGGCGATCAGCGAAGGCGGCATCCCAGCCGAGGTGGTGGAGGATGTGGAGAAGGACCTCTGGGCGAAGATCCTCTACAACTGCGCCTTAAACCCCCTCGGCGCCATCTTCCGCGTCCCCTACGGCGTCCTCGGCGAGGAGCCGCGTTCAAGAGAGATCATGGAGGCCGTTATAAAGGAGATATTCTCGGTGATGGAGGCGACGGGGCACAAGACCCACTGGACCGTCCCCGAGGAGTACACCGCCGCCTTCTACGAGAAGCTCATCCCCCCGACGGTTCGGCACGAGTCCTCGACCCTCCAGGACATCCGGGCGCGGAAGGCGACGGAGATCGAGGCCCTCAGCGGGGCCGTGGTCCGACTCGGAGAAGAGGCGGGGGTCCCGACGCCCATCAACTGGATGCTCTACGAGATGGTGTTGTTCATGGAGGGTAGGAACCTGTCGCAGGGGGAGGGCGGTGAGAGCTGATCGGACGACGCAAATTCAATAAATCTCCGCCTATCGACCCTGGCAGGCTATCCTCTGAAGCGTGGGATAACCCGCCCCGTCCTCTCAGCGTACCTGCGATACTCATCGCCGAACTGATCCAGCATCATCTCCTCCTCTCGCGGGATCCGGGCGACGTAAAGGGGTATTGACGCCACCAAGAAGGCTGGGCCCGCGATCCAGTTTTTGAGGAGGAGAAGCTGGGCGACGGCCCAGAGGAGGTGGGCGGCGTACATCGGGTGGCGAATATTTTCGTAGACGCCGGTGGTCACAAGCCCGTGGTCCTTTTTGATCTGAAGCCCCGGCGAGAAGCTATCGGCGAGATCTGCGTGCGACCGCCAAAGGAGCAGGAGGGCCTGGAGAAATAGGGCGGCTCCGAGGGAGCCCGCCACGAGGCTTGCCGTGGGCGGCAGGGAGTAATCCGCAAAGTCGAGCCTCGTGGTGAAGAGGTAAAGGAATGGGACGACTATCATCCCCAAAGTCGTGAGGAGCATCAGCGGCCTGTCCTCCTTCCTCCCCCGGTCGTCGGCGATCGACCCTCGGTTTCGCCACCATTGGGGCGTCCTTTTCAGCCAATAGGCCCGGACCAGCGAGGCCGCTAAGAATCCTATCAAGTAGACGAGATCAAAGACGTCGTCGAGCATGAGGAGCACCTTCCTTCAGCAGAGCAAAAATAGGCGGCGGTCTGGAGCGGATGGCAAAGTCTCACATTCCTCCGACGCTCAACCGAACGATGCTGAAGCCATTGTCGATCTCGTTCGACCAGACGGTGTTCGCCCCCATCTTGACGTTGGGATTTGATTGTTGGAGATACTGATAGCTCGTATAGGACGTATATACCGTATTTCTCCTGAAGATCTCCGAGAGATCTGTAGCTTGTTCTGCGGGGAATATTATCTTGTCGCCACAATTATATATTAAGTGTCGACCGTAGGAGTGTATGGAAGGTATGGTCATATCCAGAGCCACCGATCGGTCATCGAGGAGATCTCCGAGCTCATCGCTGTAAGCACAAATGGAGCTCTCTTGAAAACCGCTGATGGCATAAAAGCCAACCGCGACGAATGCGAGAGAGAGGACCACAGAGAGCATGAGGACCTGCTTCAGCCGCACCTTCACCCCCTCGGCCTGAGCACCATAGCCGACAGCGACGAAGTACATCACGAAGAAGGGCATAAAGTCCCACCGCTCTACGCACCAGGATTCGTAGATCATGGCGTGGAAGAGCAGCACCAGAAACGTGGGGACGGCACACAAGGCCTTGAAGTTCGGTTTGAAGGATCTGACGAGGAGATAAAGGATCAAGAGCGCGAAGATCGCCCCACAGATTATGGCGAGATCAAGGCTGGGAACACGATCGGGATAACGATATAAGAATGTGGATATCCGTCCCCGAGACTCGGTAAAGCTGAATACGAAGGTCGAGAGATAGCCGAAAGATATGAACCTAATCTGGTCGGCGATGCTGACGCCTGATGTGAAATAAAGCAGCCCCTCATCACCGTGGAGCCACGATTGGTTTGCCGTAAAGAGGGTGAAAAGCCCCTTCAGAGTCAAATCTTTCCCGAGGACCAGATACCCATAGACCAAAAATAGCGGCGCCAAGAGGGCGGCCAGAGCCGAGGCGAAGGTCTTCATCGCGGGGGCGGAGATCGAATCTCTCAGCCCCTCCATCAATCCATCTTCCCCCCTCAAATAGTCCAACAGGTGAAGCTCCAGAATGATGTACCCAAGAAACATGGGGATGAAGACCTCAGCCTGGATGTGGACCAGAATGGCAAAGGAGAGAAATAGCGCCGATAAGATCCACCGCTTTCGGAGAAGAAAGATCGCAAAAGGCGTGAGGAGGCCGTACATCCAGACGTTGTCCTCTAGGGAGGTCACGAGGAAGGTATAGCCGAAGTTAAAGAGGATGAAAAGGCCCATGAGAAGGGCGAGCGAATCGTCTCTCGTCTCATCGTATGTGAGCCTGTAGGCCCCCAGGACGAATATCAGCATGAAGAGCGCCGTGAAGGCCCTCAGAGCAGTGAGAGGCTCAAGACCGAGATAGACGAGGGTGCTGGCCAACACCGACACGAGCGCGTGGACGCTGCCTCCTGGAGAGAAGCTGGGACCATTATCCTTCAACCCTATGGCGTAATCAAAGGTATCCCAGTCGTAGAAGTAATTTAAGTTCGCAAAGAATACAACATAAACCGCACTGATGATGGCGAGAATTATCAATAAGTTTGATCTATTATCGCCCAACTTTTCATCGTGAACAGGTCTTGAGGGCGGCTTCGACACTCTCCGTCGTTTGGCCATCTATTGCAACTCCTTTCGGCACCGTTGGCGCTATTGGCTTATAAAATATCTGCTTCGGAGGAAGGAAGTTACCGTTCGGCAGAAGGGACCGACCGGAAAATCAAACAGCGCGCGGCCACCCCGCCCTAAAGGGCGGGGTATGCTTCGGGCCGCGCGCCCGTTTTTCCGGATTTCAGAAATAGTCAAGTCTTTGTTG
>NPIE01000498.1_pt1 | contig 59414 bp, 46 predicted proteins | sample 8637661 | NCBI WGS metagenome assembly NPIE01 (sample SAMN07420842, study PRJNA396082) | bioreactor metagenome | isolation source: sample BA12 brine-fed electro-methanogenic bioreactor BA | place: Japan: Kochi | collected 2016-12-09 | reverse complement strand
CCTTACGGGCACACTACGAACGGGTATGCCCTTACGAGCACACTACGAACGGGTGTGCGCTTACGGGCACACGACGAGCGAGGATGTACGTGCGAGCACACTGCGAACGGGCGGCGCGTGGCGCACGGCGGCGTTTATCGTTTGGAGTTGGAGAAGTAGGGTCCGAGGATGGAATGGCCTCGTTTTTTGGTTTTTTTGTCGGCGGTCTTGGGGCGCACCCAGAGACGATAGCAGCTGAGTTGTTGGTCTTTCATGTCAGACTTCTGCGGGGCACTCATGTCCTCACCTCTCTCCAGGGGTTTCGTGGATGCGATGTTCCGGGGGTGTCACACGGCGCAGGCATAGGCCGGGGCGACGCTCGTTTCCAGGGATTCTGCGTGGTCGTCGAGTTCGGAGAAGCCAGCTTCGTGCTCGGCCCGGCGGTAGTCATCCCAGATGTAGTCGGCGTTGGGATGGATCTCGAAATACGGCTCGCTGGTGTTGACGATGGGAAACTGGACCATCTCGTGGACTTCGTCGACGCGTTCGCGAATCTGTCGGAGGACCCGAGTGATCTCGCGATCGTCGCGAATGTCGAGGGCGGCTTTCAGTTCGGCGTAGCGGATCCTCGTGATCCCCATGCTGGCCTGCTCGGCCACCCAGGTGCACACCTGTCGCTGCTCGCTGGTCACGTTGCACGTGAAGGCATCGATCGAACCGTATCTCATAACCGTCGTCTCCTTTCTGGCTGATGAGCGTCTTGCGGCCCCATGCCGCAGGAGGGTCATCGGCGGGATCGGGAGGCGGCTTGAGCGGCAGGCGGAGGGAAAAGCGTGGGGACGGATACGAACGGCCCAGCGTCCTCTAATCTCGGGGCAGGCGGCAGGATGCGACGTCGGCGGAGATGAGGAAAGGACGGAGATTCGTCCGGGGGTCGTACGTTATCGGAAATGAGGTGGGGCGGGACCGGCAATCGGAGGGGAGGTGCTTCGCTTCGTTCAGCATGACATAGGCGCGGGCGTGTTGGCATCCTATGCACATAGAGCCATCCAGGCTGCTATTGGCATTCGCCATCCCCAATCCCGATTGGATCGGGATTGAGGCTGCCCCCCCAGATGCCTGGCTACGCTCGGCAAGGCGCAGCGCGCGGTCGGCGCAAGAGGCGGCACGAGACGCTGCGGCCTCTCGCGCGTTGTCGAGGCCAACGTGCTTACAGGTCTTCGTCGTCGGCGTCGGCGCGGAAGACCGGCTCGGCATGGTCGGCGATTCTGGCTTCGTTCTCACGGACGTGACTGAAAATGTGGAGGATCAGCTCGACGCGATCGTTCAACTCGAACTTCTGGAACAGCCTGCCGAGGTGGGTTCGCACGGTGGGGATGGAGATGTGCAACTGGCTGGCGATTTGCTTGTCGGACTCGCCGAGCAGCAGATGCCGGACGATCTCGGCTTGTCGGGGGGAAAGTCCCAGCGCCTCTCTGACCTGCACCCATTCCTGTTCGGAGAGAAAGGATTTTTGTGTGGTTACTGCCATCGCGCCTCCTCCTAAGGCGGGACGTAACCAGTAAGGCAGAAGCCCATCCACGTGGGGGCCGCATCCTTCTGGCCATACTCCCGTTACTGTCACCTAACCTGCATGGCATTATAGGCAAGGGAGGGGAAAAGTCAAGGCAAAAAGCGTAACTCTGCGCAAAATAGGAATATAGTGCGCGTTAAAACCGGCAATCACGAGAGATAGGGAACAGAAAAAGTTCCGGCAGGGCGTGCGACGCGCGATGTCACGGTGTCGCGCGTCGGGCACCCTGCCGGGATGGCGCAATGTCGCCATCAGAGCTCGTTCAGGACGACCTGGCGGACGACGATTTTCATGGGGCCGAACTCGGCGCCGGGGTGGACCTGGAAGCCGATCTTTCCGGTGGCGCTGGTGTCGTCGTGAACGTCGGCGACCTGGCGACCGTTGAGCCAGATCTGGGAGCGGTTACCTTCGCAGCGGATCTTGAAGGTGTTCCAGCCCTCGCGGTTCACGAGTTCGGGATCGTCGTTGACCGCGAGGAACATCTTGCCAGGGCAGTAAAGGGTTCCGGACCAGGCGACGGGGTCCTTGTACTCGAGGATATCGGCCTGATAGGCCTGGTTGGGCGACTGGTAGCGGAACCAGACGCCGCTGTTGCAGGGCCATTCGACGCGCCAGGTGACGGTCAGGACGAAGTCGTCGTAGGCGGCTTCGGTGAAGAGGTCTCCGGGGGCGTTGTTTTCCCCCTGGGTGCCGATGAGCAGGCCATCTTCGACGACCCACCTGGCATCGCCTTCGGCCTGCCATCCGGTTAAGTCCTTGCCGTTGAAGAGCTTGATGCTTTCGTCGGAGGCGTCGGCCCGACGGGCGTTCCAGCGGTCTTTCATCTGGCGGCATCCGGCCAGCGAGAGCAGGATCAGTGTCATGGAGATGGCGAGCGTGTGGCGTGCCATGGTTGGCGTCCTTTCCTTTCAGGGGTGGTTGTTAGTTGGTTGCGGAGTTCAGTTACTCGGCCAGATGTCGGCGGTTCGTCGTTCGACGCCGGGCATGGGCGGCAGGGGTCCGCTGGGCACGGGCTCATACCAGAAGGTGGCGGTAGACCAGTCGTCTTCGGTTTCGGCGAGACCGCCCTTCCAGGCGATCTGCTGGATGGTGATTCGGCACTCGTTCTGCCAGTAAATGGGGTCGGGCAGGTGCCAGCGGTACATGGAGACGAAGTTATTCTGGTCGAGGTTGCATCCGTTGTAGAGGTACGGGGTCTGCTGCATGCCGTAGGAGAGGCCGACGTAGTCCTCGCTGCCGGTGCCGACGATGGTGGCGAAGTCGGTATCGCCATCCATGAAGATCTTGATCTCGCCTTCGCCCCACCATTGGCCGGGATGGAGGTTGCGGATGCCGATCAGGGCACCGATGTAACGGCCCCTGCCGGTGCGTTTGGGGAGCAGTTCGAAGTCCTGCTTCTCGGTGGTCGGGTTCTGGCGGGCGAAGAGGACGTGGAGGCGACCGACGTCGTCGGGGTGGGGATCGTCGATGGTGTAGTCAATCTGGTAGAACAGCGGGACGTCCTGCTTACCCTCGTTGGTCAGGGTGATGCGGGCGCGCTCGGTGAAGGGCATGGGCAGCCAGATGTTCATGCCGGCGTTGCGACCGAGCGAATGGACGGCGGAGAAGTACGGCGTGACCTTGCCGTGGGCGGTGCCCATGAAGTCTCCGATGGGGCATTCGATGCTCGGGTGGGTCTGGCCATCCCACCAGGCGCGAATGACGAGCGAGCGGAGGTTGGCGGGGTTGTTGGCGGTGGTCATCCAGATGTGACGGATGGTGCCGGCGCCGTAGATGTCGCAGAGCTGGACCTGTTGGCCTGCTCTGAGGGTGATGGAGGGGGCGCCTTTTCGGCCGGCGCCCAGGCGGCTGGCGGCCTTGCCCCCCTGCCCGACGGCGCCGGAGGGGTTCTCGAAGGAGATGGAGCGGGAGCGGAGAGGCGTGTCGAGGCGGTAGGGTTCGCTGCTCAGGTCGCTGCGTCGAGCGGAGCGGTAGCCGGAGCCTTCACAGCCCAGGGCGGCGACGATCAGGAGGACGAGAGAACCGTACAGAAGAACGCGGGAGAAGATGTGCCTGGTCATGATGAGTCCTTTCCGTCATGGTTTGCAGACCGGTTGAACCGCTCGCCATCGAAACCGGATGTCACTGTACAGGCTGGGAGCTGGAGCGTCAACCATTCGATTGACCTGCGCCTGAGTCTTGCGGGACAAGCAGGTCCGCCATCCCCAACCCCGATTGCATCGGGATTGAGGCTGCCACCCTGGTGTGTTTCTGTGTGACGGGGAAGTTCGCTCTGCGCAAGCCCTGCGGGCGTGAGGTCGGCGCGCAAAGCGAAGGGAACAAGGGCGAGGCATGCCTCGCCCCTACAAGACAACAGGGGCCAGGACAGGCGGAGCAGCTCTGGCGGGCAGGCATGCCTCGCCCCTGGGGATCAGACGTATTTCTGGATGAAGTCGACGGCTTTGCCGACGGTCTTGACGTCGAGGGCTTCCTCTTCGTCCATTTCGATATCGAATTCCTCTTCGAAGGCGGCGACGAGCTCGACGCTCTGGATGGACTCGGCTCCGAGGTCTTCGACGAAGCGGGAGTCATCCTGGATGCGTCCGGGATCGATCTTGAGGGTTCGGGCCACCACGGCTTTGACACGTTCTGCGACGTCCGACATAGGTTCACTCCGATTCTTGTGGGGGAAAGGGCCGGCCGCCCGGTCGAAGCGGCGGCCGGCTCGTTCGTTTCGATTACCTCTTTTTGGGAGCGAGGATTTTCTTGGGATCCAGGTTCTGTTTTTCGATGTCCTTGAAGTAGTTGACAGTCCCGACCTTCATCTCGACGGTGGCGGCATCGTCGCAGACGATGATGCCGTGAGGGTGGAGCTGGAGGCAGGAGACGGTCCACATGTGGTTGACGCCGAACTCGACGGTCTGCTGGAGGGCGCGGGCCTTGTTGTGGCCGGAGACGATAATGAGCACCTTCTTGGCGTCCATGACGGTGGCGACGCCGACGGTGAGGGCGGTCTTGGGGACCTTCTCCAGGTCACCCTCAAAGAAGCGGGAGTTGGCGATGATGGTGTCCTGGGTGAGGGTCTTGATGCGGGTGCGGCTGGCGAGGGAGGAGCCGGGCTCGTTGAAGGCGATGTGTCCATCGGGGCCGATTCCGCCGACGAAGAGCTGGATGCCGCCGTAGCTCTTGATCTTCTTCTCGTAGCGGTCGCACTCCGCCTGGAGGTTCCTGGCGTTGCCGTTGAGGATATTGGCGTTGGTCTTCTTGATGTCGATCTTGCCGAAGAAGTTGTCCCACATGAACGAATAGTAGCTCTGCGGATGGGACTTGGGCAGTCCGACGTACTCGTCCATGTTGAAGGTCACGACGTTGGCGAAGCTGACCTTCTTGGCCTTGTTGAGGCGAATCAGCTCCTTGTACATACCGAGGGGGGAGGAGCCGGTGGGCAGGCCCAGCACGAAGGGCTTGCGGGGGGTGGGCTTGAAGTTGTTGATGGAGCTAGCGACGTAGGCGGCGGCCCAAGCGCTGGCGGTTTCGTAGTCGTTCTGGATGATTACCCGCATGGCGTCCTTCCTTTCAATCAAGACGGATTGGTTTGGCGTCCTGCTGTTGCGTGACGGCTCGTTCGATGCGTTCGATGCGTTGCTGCAAGTGCTCGACGCTCTCTTTCATGTCGAGGACGAACTGGTTTTCTTCGTAGAGGCCTCGGACCTGGGTGAAGTCCTTCTCGACGTCTTCGAGGCAGCCATCCTGTCCGAAACCGAGGCGGCTGGACTCGGAGAACTCTTTCTGGGCGTCGGCGGTGACGAGGTTGAGGAACTTGGACTTGACCTTGAGGAGCATGCGAGCGGCCTCGCAGGCGGCGTCGGCGGTCAGTTCGGTGGGTGCGGCGCCGAAGACGCGTTCGTAGGCGTTGCGGACCCAGAGCCACTCATCGGCGGCGTAGTGCTTGAGGATCTTGGCAATGGCGGCGTCGAAGGCGTCGAGGGTGGCGACGGAGCCGTTTTCGAGGGCGTCTTCGAAGTCGATGAGTCGCTTGCGCGGCATGAGCTGTCCGGCGATGTCGACCCAGTCCTCGCTGTAAACGGCGTCGGGCGTGACGGCGGAAGGGTCGGCGGGCGGGTCATGGAGGGCGGTCTCGATGCGGGAGACGACCTTTTCGAGGAGGTACATCTCGATTCCGGTGCGGTAGTACTTCTGGCTGGTGCGCAGGATGAGGCGTTTGGTGAGGGCGCCTCCGATGGAGACCTCTTCGACGGCGCGGTCGGTGGTGTCCTGGAGGTGCTTGAGGTACTCGCTGGCCTTGATCATCTTGCCGACGGTGTAGGGGCTGAAGACGTCGAAGCAGATGGCGTCGCGTTTGTGGGGGCCCTTGCGACGGTCGCGTTGGGGCCATTTGGCGCCGTCGCGGACGGTGCCGACGGTGGTGAGGTAGAATCCCGCGATCATGGTGCACTTTCCGTCGCCTCGGGCTTCGAGGTGGCTGAAAGGGAAGTCTCCGGTGTCGAAGGTGGTGCTGTGTTTGCCGAGGACGACGCTGAAGGGACCGACGCAGCAGGGCCACATCATGTAGCTGAAGGACCCGGTCTTGGTGCCGCGGAGGAGCTTTCCTTCGTGGGCGGGACCAAGCTTGTACATGTGGTTGGACTGGTTGGTTCCGCTTCCGGCGTTGTAGAAGCTGAAGAGTCCGGCGATGAGCAGGGTGGATTTGTGGTGGGTGACGGTGTAGGGGCCGGCGAAGACGGAGCAGGCCTCTCCATGGAAGGCTTCGCAGTTGGCGAAGAAGGCGGAGTTCTCGGCGGAATACTGGCGTCCGACCTGGCAGCCCTGGCCGACGAAGACCTTGCTGAGCATGGCGCCGCCGGTGACGGAAGAGCTTTCGGCGACGATGAAGTCCTCGGCGATGACCTTGACGCCGATGGTGGTCGGGGCCTCCGGCGCGCTGAGGATGGTCCCGTTGCGGAGGCTGGAGGCGTGGCTGACGATGGCGGCGGGTCCGATGCGGACGTTGATGATCTCGTCGGCACTGGTGATGCTGGCGCCGGCGCCGACGGTGCCGCGGTCGGAGCGGACGGAATCGACGTAGTCGGCGGCCATGCTGCGGAGCTGGTCGACGAGCCTGGGGCGATAGCGGTGGAGGCACATGAGGTAGGCGAACTGGGCGGAGAGGCGGTCGAAGAGGATGACCTCGCGCCCCCCTGCCTCGTTGAGGACGCTGATCTCGGTGCCGTTGCCGAAGGTGGCGCCGGGGTTGGTCTGCATGGTGGCGACGTTTTCGATGCAGACACGTTGGGCGATGTCGTAGTTGGCGATGTGGACGCCGATGTTGGAGATGCGGGTGTCGTCGCCGATGGTGCAGTTGGAGATCACGGCGTCGTAGATGCCGCTGGGTTTCTCGAAGCCGTTGGGCAGGCGGACGGTGCCGGTGAAGCATCCGAGGCGGACGGCGCCGGCGAACTGGGAGTTGCGGACGCGGGCGGGGTCGAAGCCTGCGGCGACTTCGATGGCAGCCCAGTCCTCGGCGGAGCAGCCCTGCATGCGGAGCAGTTCGATTTCCCGTGTGGTCAGCGTTCGAAACGTCGCGTGGTCGTTCATGGTTATCTCCGCGTAGGTTCGGGTCGCGATGGGACCTGCGTCGAGGGTCGTCTAGAGATGGTCGTCGAACCCGCTGAACGGGACCCACGCGCTCTTTTCGGTACGGATGATCGTGCTGTAGGAATGGAGCATGCCGTAGTTGGAACAGTCGATGGAATACCATTCGATATTGCGGTCCCGGGCGAGTTCCTGGCGGACTTCGTCGACCACGACGACGCTGGTCTTCTCCTCGGAATGGACCTTCTCGATGATGAATCGCTGGTCCTGCTCGTTGAGGAAGGAATAGACGGGGGCGAGGACGTGGCGGTCGACGCGATCGACGAGGTCTTCGGGATAGACATCGGTGTGGCTCTGTACGGCGATGTCGAGCATGCTCAACTGTCCGAAGAGGCCCTTGGGACTGGTGGCGTTGGAGGCGGGGTAGGTGGTGATGCAGGGGATCTGGATTTTGAAGGTGACGACGCCCGGCTCGTTTGTCGAGTGGCCCTTGGCGGAATACTGGCAGAGGTAGCGCACGAGGCAGGTTTCGCCGGAGACGGGGGTTTTCTTTTCGATGAAGAAGGGATAATCGAAGTCGATCTTGATGGCGGTCGCTTCGAGTTCGTGGATGTAGTCGGCGAGGTTGTGGCGGAGGCTCTTGGTGCCGATGTTGTCGCGGTGGCTGTGGAGGACGTGGATGAAGCGATCGATCCAGCGGGCCTCGAAGGTCTGCATGATGCGGGCATTGATGGAGATATCGGCAATGGTGGCCTGTCCATCGGGGTGGGCGCGGGAAACGGCATGGATCGGAAAGGGCATATCGCGGAGTCCCACATCCACGAGAAATCGTCTGTCGTCGGTCTTGTCGGTCATAAGTCGCTCTCGGAGATTTTCTGTTGGCTCGCGGCGCCGCGACTGGGGAGCGGTCAGCGCGATTCGATCTTTTCGGCTACGAGTTCGAAGGCGTCTCGGGCGATGGCCTGCTCTTCGTTGGTGGGGATCACGAGGACCTTGACGGGGCTGTCAGGGGCGCTGACTACCGACTCGCGTCCCCCCGCGTGGGCATTGGCTTCAGGGTCGAGGATGATGCCCAGATGTTCGAGGTCGCGGCAGGCGAGGTCGCGGACGAGGGCGGAGTTCTCACCGATGCCACCGGTGAAGACGACGGCGTCGACCCCGTCGAGGACGGCGGAGTAGGCGCCGACGTACTTCCGGACGCGGTAGCAGAACATCTCGATGGCCAACTCGGCGCGTTCGTTTCCGTCGTCGGCATGCTGCTGGAGGGTGCGCATGTCGTTGGAGAGGCCGGAGATGCCGAGCAGGCCACTCTTTTTGTTGCAGAGTCCGTTCAATTGGGCCAGATCGTAGCCCTTGTCGGCGAGGAAGAACAGAATGGCGGGGTCGAAGTCGCCTGCGCGGGTGCCCATGACGAGGCCTTCGAGCGGAGTGAAGCCCATGGAGGTCTCGACGGAGCGGCCCTTGCGGACGGCGGTGATCGAGCAACCGTTGCCGAGGTGGCAGGTGACGACATTGACGTCGTACTTGTCGCGGTCGATCATCACGGCGGCGCGTCGGGCGACGTAGCGGTGCGAGGTTCCGTGGAAGCCATAGCGTCGGACGCGATGCCGTTCGTAGAGTTCGTAGGGCAAGGCGTACATGTGCGCGACCTTCGGGATGCTCGTGTGGAAGGCGGTGTCGAAGCAGGCGACCTGCGGGGTGTCGGGGAGCTTGCGCATGGCGGCGCGGATGCCGACGAGGTTGTGCGGGTTGTGCAGCGGCGCCAGCTCGGCGAAGCGCTCGATGGAGTCGAGGACGCGGTCGTCGATGAGGACGGAACCGGTGAATTCCTCGCCTCCGTGGACGACGCGATGTCCAACGACGCCGATTTCGGAGAGGTCCTGGACGGCGCCGGCACCCGGTTTGGTGAGGACCTTGAGGATCTGCTCCATGGCGGTCTCGTGGTTGGGGACGGCCTGCTCGAGGGTGGTCGAGTCGTCGCCTGCGGTGTGGACGAGGCGCGAGGCGGCGTCACCGATCTTTTCGACGAAGCCCTTGGCGAGGACTTGACCCTCGGGCATGTCGTAGAGCTGGTATTTGATGGAAGAGCTTCCGGCGTTGATGACGAGAACCTTGGTCACATTCGCCCTCCTTTCTGCGGTTCGTCTGCGGGGACCTGGGCGAGGGTGATGATGGTGGTGGTGACGATGTCTTCGACAGAGGCACCTCGGGAGAGATCAGACATGGGTTTGGCGAACCCCTGGAGGAAGGGGCCGATGGCCTTGGCTCCGGCGAGGTACTGGGTGAGCTTGTAGGCGATGTTGCCGGCGTCGAGGTCGGGAAAGACGAGGACGTTGGCGCGTCCGGCGACGTCGCTGTCGTCTTTGACTTTCTTCTGCGCGACGCGTGGGACGATGGCGGCGTCGGCCTGGAGTTCGCCATCGACGGGCAGGTCGGGACGACGGGAGCGGACGATCCGGAGGGTCTGGCGGACCTTCTCGGCACTGGCGCCGTCGGCACTGCCACGGGTCGAATAGGACAGCAAGGCGACGCGCGGGGGCTCGGAGAGCAACCCGGCGGCGCTCTGGGCGGAGGCGAGGGCGATGTCGGCGAGTTGCTCGGCGTTGGGGTCGATGTTGACGGCACAATCGGCGAAGACGAAGACCTTATCGGTCTCGTCGGCGAACCTGGGGACGATCATGAGGAAGTAGCTGGAGACGGTTTCGATCCCCGAGGCGAGTCCGACGGTGAGGGCTCCGGCCTGGATAACGGTGGCGGTGGCGGTGGCGGCGCCGGCGACCATGGCGTGGGCGTCGTTGGCGGCGACCATCATGCCGCCATGAAAGAGGGGCTTGGCCACCATGCGGCGGGCGACGCCTTCAGTGACGTTGTCCCGCCCTTCCATGTACTGCGTGACGTAGTCGTCGAGGCGGAGGCTTTCCTTGGGGTTTCGGGTTTCAATTCCGTCGAGCGAGATGCCGGCATCGTGGGCGGCCTGTTCGATCTGCTCGGGGGTTCCGAGCACGATGGGCTCGGCGATGTCCCGTTTGCGGATCTCGGCAGCGGCCAGGGCGATGCGGGCGTCACGTCCCTCCGGCAGAACCACACGAAGCTTGCGGCCGACGACGCGGGCGGTGAAGGCGTCAATGACGTCGGTCCGGGCACTGCTGGCATCCAACTCGACCATCGGTGTTCTCCCATTGGTGATGTGTGGATTTCGCGCGACGGTTCCAGCGTAGCGATCGGAGGACGGCGCGCCAAGAGATAAAAAAAAGTTTATAACTCCGTCATAGAGTAATGGGATTCAGCGTGGGCGCCCGAGGTTTCGGCGCCAGGGCTGGGTGAAGCGTTCGAAGGTGTCGGAGGCCTTGGCACGGGGCGGGCGGTGCGATTGGGCGAGGATCTCGGCCCAGCGGTGGCGTTGGAGGAGGCGGTAGACGTAGGAGAGTGACACCCGTCGCTTCAGGCGGGTTTCGATGGCGGATTTGATATTTTCGGGTTTGGCGGGTGTGCCGGCGTGGGCTTCGGCGATGAAGGGAGCGAGCAGTTCGGTTTCCTGGTCGGGGGTCATGATGGCCCGGCGTCGGCCCCCTCGTCCTTTGCGGAGGAGGCCGGCGGGACCGCACTCGTTGTACTGGGCGATCCAGAGCCAGACGGCCTGGACCGATACGCCCAGCGCTTCGGCGACTTTGTGGGCGTGGAGACGTTCGGTGTGCGTGAGCCAGACGGCCATGCGGCGGGTCCGCGCCTTGGCGTCGGGGGCGCGATCGAGCCATTGCTGCATCTGCTCGGTGGTGAGCCAGTCCTCGATCTTGGCGGGCGGTCGCATAGCGAAGGTCCAATGCGCGGGGTGGATCCCGGCACCACGCGGTCCCAGGCTGCGAGGGCGTCGGGACGCGTGGGTTGAGGACCCATCCCACGGGTCATTGCGTTTCCTCGAGGGCGGCGGCGCAGAGGTCGCGGGAGGCGTTCTGCTGGGCGGAGCCTTCGACGCCAGCGGCGCCGAGTTTCCAGGCGGCGCGGGCCTGGTCGAGCTTGCCGAGCGACTGGAGGGCCTTGCCTCGCCAGTATTGGGCGGCAGCTTCCTGGGGCTTGTTGGAGCGACCGACGCCGATGTTTTCGGGATAGGTGAGGGCCGCTTCGAAGTCCTCCAGGGCGCCGGCGAAGTCGCCTTGGTCGAAGCGCTGGCGGCCTCGAGCCAGGTGGGCGCCGTGGAAGAGGTCCCACGTAATGGATTGCCCCTCCCAGTTGACAAAATAGGGCGTCGATTCGAGCAGGTCGATGGCTTCGTCATACCGCTTTTCGTCGAGGTACGTCTGGGCGAGCAGGATGAGGATCTCGGCGCGTTTGAGCTTGTCGACGGGGGTGGATTCCATCAGCTCGATCGCCTCGGGACGGCGGTCCTGGGCGAGGAGGATTTCGGCGAGGTCGCGATAGAGGGTCTGGTCCTTGGGGCGGGCGGCGATGGCCCGGCGGTAGGCTTGCTCGGCGTTCGGCAGGTCCTGCTGCTCGGCCCAGGCGTAGAGGCCCAGGTTGCGGTGGGCGACGCTGAGCGTGGCATCGAGGTCGGCGGCCTCTTGCCAGTGCCCTGCCGCCTCTTCGACCTGACCCAGGTGGGCGTAGAGATTGCCCAGGTGCAGGTGGGCCCAGGCGTCGCGGGGGCTCTCGGTGGTGGCGTAACGGAGGACGTCGAGGGCTTCGGGACGCGAGGGGAAGACGCAGTCGCGGGGCATCTTCGAGGTGAGGCGGAGGTATTCCTTGGCGAGGGTCAGGTTGTCCTGGCGCGAGGCGTACCAGGCGAGGTAATAGAGCGGCAGCGGGCTGCGCTCGCACTGCGGCACGCCTTCGACGCAGGTGGCGGAGAGCACCCGGGCGGCTTCGGCGACCAGGCCCGTGTCGGCGAAGGTCAGGCTGGTTTCGATCATCGTGAAATCGTCTTCACCGACGAAGTCGCGGACTTCCCGGGCGAAGCGCTCCATCTGTTTTTCACCCTGGAGGGCCAGCAGGGCGCGGGGGACGAGATCGGTGGGCGACTGGGAGAGGGCCTGTCGGGCCTGCTCGAAGGCGTCTTTCTCGTTACCGGCGGCGTAGAGGGCCAGGAGGCGGTGGTCGCGTGCTTTGGCGTCGTCGGGATTGAGTTCGGTCGCCTTCTGGAAGGCGTCGAGGGCCTCGGGGAACTGGCGGAGGGCGGCGTGGGCGCGTCCGGCGAGGTCGAAGGCGAGCGAGGCGGTCGGTGCGTAGCGGGCCCCCTGGCGGGCGCAGCGGAGGGCGGATGTGGGATCCTCGCGGCGGAGACTGGCGACGCCCAGGAAGTACCAGGCGGGTCCATCGTCGGGATTGCGCCGGAGGGTTTTCTCCAGTTGGGCGGCGGCTTTTTCGTACAGGCCTGCTTCGAGGTCGAGGACCGCCAGGCCGAACAAGGCGGGGGCGTAGGCGGGGTCCCGGGCGAGGGCCATCTCGTAGTATTCGCGGGCCTTCTTGCGGTTGGTGGCGAGGTCGAACTTGCGGGCCTTGAGCCAGGTCTCCTCCAGGGTCAGGTCAGCGTCGGATTTGTCCATGACGGGGGTGCGGGGCGGAGGGGAGACCTTGGGGATCGGCAGAGGGGTGGTGAACTGGGCGAGGGTTTCGCCCTGGCGGGTTTGGATGGTGACCTCGGCTTCGGTCGGGGCGGGCGAGACGACTACGGTGGCGGGCTTTTCGGGCGAGAGATTCAGGCGCTCGGCGACCAACTCTTTGCCATCCTGGGTGACGGTGCAGATGGCGCGGCGGAACTCGCCTGTGGCGAGCATGTTCAAACGGAGTTCGCCTTTGTCGCGGCTGGTCTGGACGGCGATGTCCTTGGTGGCGAATTCGAAGCCATCGCCCAGGCCATGGACGGGGTACCACCACTCCTGCCAGGCGACCTGCTGGCGAGGCAGGAGCATGCCATAGTCGGACTGGGTGGGCAAGGGTCCGCTCTGGACCTCGATGTAGGGACCGTCGTCGTCGGTGAGATTCTTCTGGCTGACGAGGCCGAAGTCCCAGGTGCCCCAGGTCCAGGCCTTTTTGCCGCTGAGCTGGTAGTGGTCGGCGACCTGGACGATGCCGCGATCATCATCGACGTCGTAGGCGCCGAAGAAATCGAAGACGCAATCGACGGCGAAGATGGAGGCCCAGGTTTCGTAGTTCTTGAGCCAGGAGAGATCCTTGCCTTCGTGGACGGGCCAGTGGAAGAAGTCGACTCCATAGTGATCGGTGCCGAGGGTCATGGGATAGATGAAGCGGGTGCCCTTCTTGGCGGGAAAGGCGGTGCAGTTCCAGAAGTAATAGGGATTGATCGCGTCGACGGGGTTGAAGATGCGGATCTGTTCGTCGAGGTAGGCGCGGCCCGGGTGGAGGGTGACGCGGACGGTCCAGCGGGTGCGGAGGGTCTTCTCGAGGTTGCTGACTTCGAGGTAGGCGGAGCCATCCTTGCTGGTGCCGACGACGGCGTCGACGGGCGAAAGGATGGTGACGGTGTGGACCTGGGGTCCGGCGTTCCACTCGACGCCTCCGCTGATGAAGGCACCGCGCATAGCGATCATGCCGGGCTTGATGACGTTGTTGAGGTGGAAGGTTTCCTGTCCGGTGGTCTTGTCGAGGACGGAGTGGAGGCGCCCGCCCAGTTCGGGCAGGCAGGTGACCTTGAGGTATTCGTTTTCGAGGAACAGGGCGCGGTAGGTGCGGTCCTCTTTGTTGCGGTAGAGATGGTCCTGCATGGTGTAGGGGTAGACGATGGCGCCTTTGACGGTGGTGGAGAGCTTGATGCGGTCCTCGAGGGCCCAGAACTTGGGGTTGACGTCTTCGGCCCAACCATAGGTGGGAATGGTGATGGTGCCCTGCCATGCCCTGGCTCTGGCGTGGGTTCGGAGGCCCAGCGACAGGACGATAATTGCGGACGCGACGATCGTAAGGAAATTGCGTTGAAGGTCCTTCGTTCTCATGGCCTCGCCTTTCGCTGCATGTGCGTTTTCGGTTGACCGCATTCGATGGGTCACTACTGACGGCCTTGTCATGTGCATGCTATCCGGAAGCGGCGCGGCGTGCAATGGGTTTGGCAGCGGCGCGAGGGTGTAAGGGCGAGGCATGCCTCGCCCCTACCGCTGCGCGGAGATGAGATCGGCTATTTCTGGAGGGTGAGTTGGTCGAAGAGGACGCCGTGTTGGTCGATGGCCTGGAGGTGGAGGGTGGTGTCGAAGACGTTGACGAGGACGAAATGGTGGTCGCGGCGGACCTTGGCGGTGAACCAGGATCGGGTGGGGGCATAGTTTTCGAGGCCCCCGCCGGCACCGCCGATCTGGAGGTAGATGACGCCCTTGTCGGGGTCGACCTTGTCGTTTCGGATGGGCCAGGTGCGTTCGTAGTCGTGGATGTGTCCGAAGAAGCAGATGTCGACGTCGTATCGTTCGTAGAGGTCGATCAGGGGTCGGAGACGCTGGTCGCCTCGTGCGGAGGGGCCTTTCCAGGTGTCGCCATAGTCGTTCTCGTCGGAGCTGTACGGCGGGTGATGGTGGACGACGAACTTCCAGGTGGCCTGGGATCGGGCCAACTCGCGTTCGAGCCATTCGTGTTGCTCGGTGCCAGGGGCGACGGTGCGGTTCGTGTCGATCATGAAGAACTGGGCGTTGCCATAGGTGAAGCTGTAGCGGTGCTCGGGGTCGGGGTTGGCGATGTAGCGGTAGTAGTTGGCGTGGTCCTGGTCGTGGTTTCCGAGGATGGCGAAGACGGGGACGCGGCTCATCAGGGGGTGGCCCGGCTGGAGGAAGTGATCGGTCCACTGCTCCCGGCGGGACCCGGTGCCGACGATGTCGCCTGCATGGATGACGAAGTTGGGGCGTTCGTTGAAGACGAGCTGGGCGATGCGGCCCCAGACGGGCGGGTTGGTCTGGGTGTCGCTGACGGCGGCGAAGGCGAAGGCGGTCTGGTCCTCGACGGCGGTCTGGAAGCTGTAGAGGTCGCTGAGGGATTCGTTGCCATCGGGGCCGACGGAGACGATGCGGTAGAAGTAGTTCGTCTGAGGTTTGAGATGGTCCAGGCGGACCTCGTGCATTTCGGTCCGGTCCTGGCAGGAGAGGGATTCGGTCAGAGGGGTCTGGAGGCCAAACTCGACGACGGAGGTGGCAGGCTGGGCGGTTTCCCAGAGGATCGTGATGCCTGTTTTGGTGGCGTACTGGAGGTAGGGGCCGGAGGTGATGATGGACGGGGCCTCGGTCTCGGCGGGCAGTTCGGTGAGAGGTTTGACCTCGGCGAATTGCGAGGCGACGCGATCGGGTTCGAGGACGCGGTCGTAGACGGCAACGGTGCGGAGGCTGCCGACGAGGGGGTTGAACTCGTTGTCGTCGCGGTAGGCGCCGATCGTGTACCAGGCGTGGTCGGGGTAGAGGATGCTGCCCTGCTGGGCGGTGGATTCGGCGGCGAGGGTCCCGTTGACGAAGAGGCGCTGGGTGGCGCCGTCGTAGGTTCCGACGAGGTGATACCATTTGCCCTGCTCGATCTCGCGGGGGCTCTGGAGGTAGGTCAGTGTCTGGGTGGTCTGGGCAGCGAGGGCGAAGAAGGGTCGGGCGGAGCGAGCGCCGAGGACCCAGCCTCGTTCGTAGCTGCCGTTGTCCTGGAAGGCGCCGATGACGCCCATGTAGTCGCCCAGGCGACGGAATCGCACGACCGCTTCGACGGTGATCTGCTCGACGGGCAAGGCGGGACCATCGGGGTAGCGGCCCAGGTGAACGACGTCGGAGACGCCATCGAGTTCGAGGTATTCGCCCAGCGGATCGGAGAGGAAGTGGGCTCGGCCTTGGAGTCGTCCGGGACAGCGGCGCGTCTGGTCGGCGATGAGGCCCTCCTGGAACTGCGACTTCGTGAACTGCCAGCGGCTGATCTGCGCGCCGCAGGCAGCGGTCAGCAAGAGAACCCCTACGATGGCGTGGCGATACGTGTTGCTCATGGTGGTCTCCAGAAAGAGTGGCTTATGTCCCGCATAATACCCTGGGAGAAACACGATGCAAGTGGGACCTCGGGTGTTCACTAAGGCGAGAGGTAGATGGAACGGATGCAGGCTTTGGGGATGTCGATCTTCTTGACGTTGCCCGAGGTGGGATAGGGCTTGCGGATGGTGAGGCTGTCGGGCGTGACGGCATCGAGTTCGCCTCGGTAGAACGTGACCTGGCCAATGCCATGAACCATACCGGGCGGGGGTGGAGGCGGCGCGAGCTGGAGGCCTTCCTGGGGCGTCTCGGTCTCGACGACACACAGCTTACCGGCGTGGGAAGGAGTCAGACGGGTGAAGCTGACCGGTTGCATGCCGCGAATGAGGGTGTCTCGGACGGCGGCGATCTGCTCGGCGCTGACAGGTACGGGGGCGGAATCGTTCGGGGCAGTGCCGCCCTTCTTGCCGCAACCCGACAGGGCAACAGTAGCGATCAGGAGCAACGCAGTCACGTGACAATACGCTCGCATCAGGCCCATCCTTTCTTTTTCGGCTTACGACTGCCTCAAACGATTCCCGGGTTGAAGACTTCAGTCACGATGCTCTCGATAAACGCATAACGCGGGGTCTGAGGTTAGAGGCCTTTTCCGGGGCGTTCTCCGGTGTACCACCAGGTGGGGACGTCTTCCCCGGTGGATTCCTTGATGGCGCTGACGTGACCATCCAACCAGCAGGTATTCGAGGCGTGGGAGTGGCGGAAGCATTCGCCGATGGTGTCGTGGCCCTGCCAATAGGTGCTGACGAGAGAGCTGCCGGGGCGCCACTGCGAGAGGTTGATGCTGGCGCCGGGGCCGATGCAGAACATGTCCTGGTCCACGCCATCGAGCTTCTGCTCGATATGGTCCTGGAAGACGATGGTCTCGTCATGCTTCTTGAAATCGTGATCGACCTTCTTGTTGGCGATGTAGCCATTGAGGCCATAGGAGCAATAGCGGAAGTAGTCCTGGTAGAGGACGCCCCAGCCCTCTTCGGGCCAGTCGTCGTTGCGGACGGTTCCTGGACAGCGGAAGACCTTGCGGGTCCTGACATAGGGACGATAGGCGATGCCCCAGTAGGCCCAGGAGTCGTTGAGGTCGTAGTCCTCGATGACGGAGCCCCCTTCCCAGGCGTTGTCCCAGAGGCCGCGGTTGGGGGTGGAGTGGGTCTTGCCATCGTAGTCGTCGAGGTACATGCGGAGCGCCACGCAGAGGCCCTTGATGTTGGCGCCGCAGACGACGCCTTGGGCCTGCTTGCGGGCCTTCTGGAGCGACGGCATGAGGATGCCCATCAGCAAGGCGAGGATGGCGACCACGACCAGCAGCTCGATCAAGGTGAAGCCTTTTCGTCGTTTCATGGTTCTGCCCTCGAAAACCTTGGTTCTTCATGATCCTGGCATCGGCGCCGGCGATCGTAGTCGACGAACTATCAGGGCATGTGAGCGCCACGTGAATTCCATGTTAAAGTCGGGGCGTGGAGAAGTACATCGAAATATGGGCGGGGTTTGTCGGGAAGGCGGCGCATTGCGGCGGGGACGGGGGTCCGGGATCAAGGGTCCGTTCCGGTCTTTGCGGAGATCCTTCGCTGGCGCTCCGGATGACAGGAGGACGAGAGGGATGGCGGGGCCCGAGGGGCAATGCTCGGCCCTGGTCGATGCGGAGGTTCCTTCGACAGGCTCAGGACAAGCTCTTCGGTGGCGCTCCGGATGACAACAGAGAAGGCGGGAAAAGTGGGGGGAAATACGTATTTGCCACAGTAGGCGAGGGGTGGCGAAATAGTAAGATAGGCAGTGAAGGCGGGACAGGCTCGTGGCTTGTTCCATCAGCGCCTTTGGCTTTCTGGTGGTCGGCTATGGGCAGGGACGCTCATGGCCTTCCTTCTGCCGCCTTCTTGTGCCCTGCCGGCCTGCCGGCAGGCGTACAACTATACCTGGGGTCGGGTTCCGTGAGATGCTGTCTGTCGGGAACCGATTGACCGGTGGGAGGGGCACATCCGAAATCCAAAGCACGAAACTCGAAACAAATCCCAAGCACGAAACTCAAATGCTCCAAATGGGTCCCCGTTTGGATGGGGATGGGCGGGCTGTCTGCAATAAGGTCCATGTTTGGAGGTTGGATGTTGGACCATTTGGGTTTGTTTGGGATTTCGCATTTCGATATTCGTGCTTCTATTGCATGCCCAGGCGAGCGCGCCGCAACGGTCATGCCCCCCTACCGGCTTTGGGGTTGCCAGCGGGGCAGGCCATAGGCTTGGGCGAGGAGTTTGACGGGGTGGGTGACGACGGGGGCGGCGAGGTGCTCGATCTGCATCTTGCAGGCGGCGCACTCGGTGAGGACGTTGGAGGTGGAGGCGGCTTCGAGGGCATGGCGGAGGCTGTCGGAGATCTGGTGGGACAGGTCGTAGTTTTTCTTCTGCATGCCGAAGGTTCCGGAGAGGCCACAGCATCCGGCGCGGAGGTCGGTCACGCGGACGTCGAACCCGTCCTGGAGGAGCTTCAGGGTGACCGTCTCGTCGCCGACGCCGCAGAGATGGCACGGCAGGTGATAGACGAACTCGTCGGGCACCGCCTGCACGGGCGCTTTGAGCTTGCCCTGCTTGCGGAGGTCAGCGAGGTAGTTCATCAGCTCCCAGGCGCGCTCGGAGACGAGTTTGGCATCGTCGCCTGAGACGTAGTGGCGCAGCTCCTGCCGGAGGCAGAGGGCAGCGCTGGGCTCGGAGCAGACGACCTTGTACCCGGCGCGGACCGCTTCGGCCAGGTGGCGGACATTGAAGGCGAGGTCGCGGCCGGCGGTCTTGACGTCGCCATACACGATGGCGGGCAGCGGCGCGGGGCGCTGCGGCGGGATGATCACGTCGACGTTGTTGTGGCGAAGCACATCGATGACGGCAAGGCCCAGGTCGTGATCGTTCGAATTGGCGTAGGAGTCGACGAAGTAGGCGACCTTGTCGACGGGCGCGGTCAGCGGCGACAGGCTGCCGAGGTACTTGCGGCCCTGCTTGAGGAAGGAAGTGCGCTGGAACGAGGGCATGGCTCGTCTGCGATCGAGGCCAAGGGTCTTTTCCATCACCCACTGGAACGGCGGGAGGCGGAGGAAGAGATTGGAGAGCGGCGCAAAGGCGCTGCCCAGCAGGCTAAGGTATCGGTTGCGGCTCAACGCGGACTCGGTGCAACGGAGGCCTTTGCGGCGGACGTACTCGGCGCGGGCGGCGGCCATGAGGGTGGAGATGCGGACGCCGGAGGGGCACTGCTTCTCGCACATCTTGCAGTTGACGCAGAGGTCGAGGAACTGTCGGAACTCGGGTGATTCGAAGTCCTTGTCGTCGAGCTGGCCGGTGGCCCAGTAGTGCAGCAGGTTCGCCTTGGCGCGGGAACTGCCGAGCTCTTCACCCAGGGCACGGTAGACGGGGCACATGCGGAGGGCGGGATCGCGGTTAAGGCAGAGGCCGCAACCGTAGCACTGCTCGAACTCGAGTTCGAGCTCGTTGTCCGCGAAGAGCATTTCGGAGCGGGCGCGGTCGGGCTGGATATGGCGGGCCCGGCGGAGGTTTTGGACCATGACGTTCGGGTCGTCGTTGAGGATCTTGCCGGGGTTCATCAGGCCATCGGGGTCGAAGATGGCTTTGATCCGGCGGAGGATCTGGTAGAACTCGTCGCCATACTGGCGGCGGACGAATCCGGCGCGGAGGAGGCCGTCGGCGTGCTCGCCACTGATGGAACCGCCCAGGGACCAGACGAGGGCGAAGACCTCTTCGGCCATGGCCTGCATCTTCTCGACGTCCTTTGGGTTGCTCAGGTCGAGATAGGGTCTGAGGTGCAGCTCGCCATCTCCGGCGTGCCCGAAGAAGGACATGGTGGTGCCGTACTTCTGCTCAATCTTCTGGAGCCCTTCGATGTAGTCAGCGAGGCGGGTGTGGTCGACGCTGGCATCTTCCATGAACTCGGCGGGGTGCTCACGGCGGCGCTTGCGATAGAGCAGCGGTCCGGCGTCTTTTCGCGACTTCCAGACGCGGGCCTGATCGGCGGGCGAGGTGATGATGGTGCGTCCGGTGGCGCGTTTACCGACGGCGAGGTCGGTCACCTCGATCTGCTGGCGGACCTCGGTTTCGGTGTCGGCGACGTGCTCGATGAGCAGGACGGCAGCGGCTCCGGCGGGCAGGATGTCGCGGTACTGAGGCAACTGGTCGAAGGCGAGGTTGATCAGGGTCTCGTCCATGAGCTCGCAGGCAGCGGGGGCGGTCTTAACGATGACGGGGACCGCGCGGGCCATGCTGTTCAGCGAGTCGAACTCGAGTTGGAGCAGGCCTTTGGCCTTGGGCAGCGGGACGGTTCGCAGGGTGATCCGGGTGAAGATCGCCAGGGTGCCCTCGGAACCGGCCAGGAGATGGGCGAGGTCGATCTTGTGATCGCGGCAGATCGAGGCGATGTTGTATCCGCTGCGATTTCGCTTGGTGGCGGGGATCGCCTTATCGATGACGGTCCGGCCGGCGGTCAGCAGCGACCAGCACTCACGGGCGATCGTATCGGCCTTGCGCCCCCCTGCTTGTTCGACGTCGACGGCGTTGACAAACTGCGCTGAAGTTCCGTCGGCGAGGACGGCCTCGATCGCCTCGACGTGTTCGCCCATGTGTCCGTACTGCATGGAGTGGGCGCCGGTGGCGTTGTTGGCGACGCAGCCTCCGACGGTGGCGCGGTTGGCGCTGGAGGGGTCGGGTCCGATCTTGCGGCCGTATCGGGCGAGGTGCCGATTGAGGTCGTCGAGGACGACGCCGGGCTCGCAGGTGACGGTAGCGCCGTCGTCGGAGGTGTGGAGGATCCGCTTCATGTAGCGGGTCATGTCGAGCACGATGCCGGTGCAGAGGGATTCGCCGGCCACCCCGCTTCCGGCGCCGCGCGGGGCCACGGGCAGGCCCTGTTCAGCGGCGTAGCGGATGACGCTCTCGACGTCACGGGCACCGCGCGGCGCAACGACGCACTGCGGGACGATGCGGTAGCTGCTGGAATCGGTGCTGAAGGCGACGCGGTGGATGATGTCGGCGAAGGCGTCGCCTCGGATCAGGGCGCTGAGCTCGGCTGCGATTTGGGTCGGGTCTTGGGCCATGTCTTAGGGGTATACGTCGGTCCTCGGCGTTTGTTGGCTGGGCTCCGGTCGGGCTACTGCTGGAAGTCGCGGGGCAGGAACTGGGAGGCGGCGACCTCCCCGCTCATGCGCAGGACCGCGAGGTCGTCCTCGCTGACTTCGCCCTTGATGAACTGCTGGACGGTGGGATGGGGGTGGTCGCGGATGTGGTCGGCGTCTCCGTCGGCGATGATCTTGCCGTTGTGGAGCATGACGATGCGGTCGCCGACCTTGTAGGCGCTCTTCATGTCGTGGGTGACGACGACGCTGGTGACGCTGAGGTCTTTTTCGAGTTTGAGGACGAGTTCGTTAATGATGTCGGAGCGGATGGGGTCGAGTCCGGTGGTGGGCTCGTCGTAGAGGATGACTTCGGGATTCAGCGCGATGGCGCGGGCGAGGGCGACGCGTTTGCGTTGTCCGCCGGAGAGGCTGGCGGGATAGTAGTTCTGGAAGCCGTCGAGGCCCACCATCGCAAGCTTGGCCTTGACCACCTCTTCGACCTGGCTGTACTTGACGTCTTTGAAGTGCTGGCGGATGGGGAACATAATATTCTCGGCGACGCTCATGCTGTCGAAGAGGGCCCCTTCCTGGAAGAGGTAGCCGAAGCGGGTGCGGACGCCGTTCAGCTCGCGTTCGGTGAGCCGGTCGACGCGCCGGCCGTCGAAATAGACCTCCCCGGTAGTGGGTCTTTGCAGCACGATGAAATGCTTCATCAGGACGGTCTTGCCGCAGCCGCTGGGTCCGATGATGACGGTGGTCTTGCCCCGCTCGACGGAGAGCGAGACGTTGTCGAGGACAAGCTTTCGACCGAACTTCTTGGTCAGGCTCTTGACCTCGATGAGGGCATCGATTTCGCCGTTGCCGCTGGGCGGCACATTTGGATCGTTCTGTGGTTCCACGCTATGGACTCCGGAGCCGGCGTGCTCGTCGGCGGTTGGGCCGGGCGTCACACCAGGCTCTTGATCGGCCAGAAGGTCAGGTAGATGCTCTTGAAGATCACGGCCAGGGCGAAATCGAGGGCCAGGATCGAGATGAAGCTGGCGACGAAGGCGTCGGTGCAGGCTTCGCCGACGCCATGGGCGCCCTCTTTGCAGTTGAATCCCTTATAGCAGCTTATGGTGGCGATGGCTCCTCCGAAGAAGAAGCCTTTGAGCACTCCGATGGAGACGTCCCACAACTCGACGCCGGCGGCACTAAAATTCCAGTAGGCCCGGCTGTTGATGCCCAACTGCAAGAAGCTGACGAGAGCGCCGCCGACGACGCCCATCAGATCGGCATAGATGATCAGGATCGGCGTCAATACCAGGCAGGCCAGCAACCGGGGGGCGACCAGGTAGCGGATCGGGTCGGTTCCCATGCTTCGGACGGCGTCGATCTGCTCGGTGACGTTCATGGTTCCAAGCTCGGCGGTCAGGGCGCCGCCGACGCGTCCGGCGAGCATGACCGCCGCCAGGACGGGGCCCAGCTCCTTGACGACCGAGATGTTGATGAGCACGCCCAGGTGCTCTTCGAGGCCCATGCCGGCGAGTTGGTCATAGGCCTGCACGGCGAGGGTCATTCCGACGAAGGCGCCGGTGATCATCACGACCGGCACGCTTCGGACGCCGATGATGTTCATCTGGGTCCAGACCAAAGGATAGGTTTGTCGGATGCCGCAACTGCGAAGCGAGGTGGTGATCGACCGCCAGGCAAACCGCCCGAAGCGGCCGGCGTCGACCACGTCCTGGATGGCCTTGGCGCCAAGCGCTGCTATCATCAAGCCACTTCCTTATGTGAGGAACGAAGGTTTTACGGCCTCGTCCGGTCCGAGCCGCCCTGCTCGGGTTGTCTTTTAGCAGCGCGCGGGGGACTTGTCAAGCACAGCGAATCCGAACGGAGGAGCGGTTGCAGACGAATGGCGCGTGCGAGAGCGGGGAAATCCGGATGTCAAAATGCGAAACTCGAGAGTATATCGGAATCTCAAGTCAGAAGGCCCAATGGGTCCTCCAATCCAGATAGGGCGTTCGTTGGGAGGACGAGGCATGCCTCGCGCCTACCGCAGGTCGGTTTTCGAGCGGTCAGAGCATTTGTTCGAGGATTTCGGCGGCATCGCGGACGAGATCGGGACAGATGTTGCGAAAGAGGCCTTCGCGGGTGGCCCTCTGGGCGCCTTCGGGCGTACTGATGTCGCATCCGAGCAGGTCTTTGCAGATGACGACGCGGTTGCGCTGCTGGAACTTCTCGACGAACTCGGCCAGGGCGGCGTAGACCGGCTGGCGGCGGTCGCGCTGGTCGCAGTCGGGTCCGGCGTACTTGAGGCCGAGGACCATGAAGGCGCCGGTCACGGCGCCGCAGGTCTCGCCCAGGCGCATGCCGCCCGCGAAGCCTGAGGCAAGCTTCATCGCCTGCTCGCGAGACAAGCCAAAGTCGGGGCCATAGGTGCCGGCGATGGCCTGAGAACAGGCCGCACCACGACAGAAACGTTCCACTGCCTCGTCCACTTTGCCCATGTTGTCACTCCTATCGTCAAGTTCGTGCGTGTTGCTCCGACCAATTCGACCGCCATTGTAGGTAAGGACAGGCTCGGAGGCAATCGTGCAAAGCGGGATGAAGGCGTGGTGTGGCAGCCTTGCGGAGGAGCTTCAGGGACGATAGATACGATTGCAGTTTGCGCTTCGAAACGGGTCGAGGCGATCGAACATCCCCAAGCCCTGGCGGGCTTGAGGCTGCCACCCAGAGCGTCGAACGCCGAGCAACGCAGATGTCCGAGGATCACAGGACGCTTGCCCTTCGAGGGGGTGATTGACAGAGGGGAGCGAGGGGGCTAAGATCGGCGTTCTATGGGTTTTGCGAAGGATCACCTTACGGTTCTCGGGATTGAGACGAGCTGCGACGAGACGGCGGCGGCGGTCGTAGTCGACGGGCGCAACGTGCGTTCGTCGGTGGTCGCGTCGCAGACGAAGCTGCACCAGAAGTACGGGGGTGTGGTGCCGGAGATTGCCTCGCGGGCGCACATCGAGAACATCCTGCCGGTGATCAGCGAGGCGATGAGCGAGGCGGGGGTCGGCCAGGACGAGATCGATGCGATTGCGATCGCGAATCAGCCGGGATTGACTATTGCGCTGGTGGTAGGCGTTACGGCGGCGAAGACGCTGAGCTTCATGTGGGACAAGCCCCTGGTGGCGATCAATCACCTGCACGCCCACTTGCAGTCGGCGATGCTGGAGACCGAGGAGATCGAGCTTCCGGCGGTGGCGCTGGTGGTCTCGGGCGGGCATACGTCGCTCTACGACTGTGCATCGCCTTTGGAACTGAAGCTGCTGGGCTCGACGATCGACGATGCGGCGGGCGAGGCCTTCGACAAGGTCGCGACGATTCTCGGACTGCCCTACCCGGGCGGGCCCAGTATCGAGAAGGCGGCGCGGAGCGGTAACCCGAAGGCGGTGCGTTTCCCTCGTTCGATGCTCGGACGCGACTCGCTGGATTTCTCGTTCAGCGGGATCAAGACGGCGGTGCTGTACCACTGCCGGGGGCAGGACATGAAGGGCGCCGACCGGGTGGGCGAGATGAGCGAGCAGGAGATTGCGGATATTGCGGCGTCGTTCCAGACGGCGGTGATCGACGTGCTGGTCAAGAAGACCAAGCGGGCGGCGGGCCGCATCGGGGCCAAGACCGTCCTGCTCGGCGGCGGCGTGGCGGCCAACAGCGCGCTGCGTGAGGCGCTGGAGAGGATGTGCGAGCGGCACAAACCGGCGCTGCGGCTGCTGGTGGCGCCGAAGAAATATTGTACGGACAATGCGGTGATGGTCGCATCGCTGGCCTATCACAAGATTCGAGCGGGGCTGCTGGCCGATTTGACGCTGGAACCGAGTTCGAACGGGTGATCGCAGGCGCGATTGTTGTTGGGGCCAGGCCCATCGAACGAAATCATCAGGAGGTGTCCCATACAGGCTGAACATCTTCGAGCATTGCTGGAGCAGGTCAAGACGGGCGGTGTCGGCATCGACGAGGCGATGGAGAAGCTGCGGCACCTGCCGTTCGAGGACCTGGGATTCGCGCGGGTGGACCACCATCGTCAGATCCGGCGGGGATTCCCGGAGGTGATTTTCTGCCCCGGCAAGACGACGGAGCAGGTCATCGCGATCTTCGAGTCGCTGGCGGCGCGGGGCAATAACGTACTGGCGACGCGGGCAAAGGCGGAGACGTTCGAGGCGCTGGCGGCGACGGGCAAGTTCCCGAGCGCGCGGTACGAGACGCTGGCGCGCGCGATCGTGCTGGAGCAGAAGGAGATGCCGGCGTCGAAGAGCGTGCTGCCGATCGTGACGGCGGGGACAGCGGACCTGGCGGTGGCGATGGAGGCGAAGGTGACCGCGGAGGTTATGGGGCAACGGACGGACCTGCTGTGCGACGTGGGCGTGGCGGGTCTGCACCGGCTGCTGGGGTATCTGCCCAAGCTGAACGACGCGAATATCGTCATCGTGGTGGCGGGGATGGAAGGCGCCCTGGCGAGCGTGCTGGGCGGGCTGGTGCGTTGTCCGGTGATCGCGGTGCCGACGAGCATCGGGTATGGGGCGAGCTTCCAGGGGCTGTCGGCGCTGCTGACGATGCTCAACAGTTGCGCTTCGGGCGTGACGACGGTGAATATCGACAACGGGTTTTCGGCGGCGGTGACGGCGACCCTGATCAATCGGAAGATCGATGGAGCGGCACAGGGGACGTAGAGATGGAGATCGTACGCGAGGTGCCGAGGCTTGAGCCCAGACCGATCGAGGGGCACAAGGGGACGTTCGGAAAGGTGTGCATCGTCGCGGGCAGCGTGGGGATGACGGGGGCAGCGGCGCTGGCGGGTCGGGCGGCGTTGCGGTCGGGTTCGGGGCTGGTTCGCGTGGCGACGGCCAAGAGCGTCCTGGCGACGGTGGCGGTGCTGGAGCCCTGCTATACGACGCTTCCGCTGGAGGAGGATGCGGACGGGCGGGTCAGCGGCAAGGCGATCGGCGCGATCCTGAACGCGGCGGCGGAGAACGACGCGATGGCGATCGGTCCCGGCATGGGGGTCAGTGCGGGGCTTCGGTCGGCGATCGAGACGCTGGTGCAGCAGGGGCACCTGCGGCTGCTGATCGACGGGGACGGCTTGAACAATCTCAGCGGACTGCCTGATTGGCCTGGCAAGCGGCGGGCGGACCTTATCCTGACGCCGCATCCGGGGGAGATGAAGCGGCTGTGGTCGGGACTGTTTCGCGACGCGCTGCCGTCGGACCGGGAGGAAGCGGCGGGACGGATGGCGCGGACGACCGGCAGCGTGGTGACGCTCAAAGGGAGCCAAACGGTTGTCACCGACGGACAGCGCATGTATGTCAATCATACGGGCAATCCCGGGATGGCGACCGCGGGTTCGGGTGATGTGCTGACGGGCGTCGTCACGGCGCTGATGGGCCAGGGGCTGGGCAGCTTCGAGGCGGCGGTGCTGGGGGTGTACATTCACGGCGCCGCGGGCGACATTGCCGCAGAGGCTTATGGGCAGGTCAGTCTCATGGCGACCGACATCCTGGAGGCGTTGCCAGAAGCATTCAAGAGAAGTCACACGGACTCTTAAGAAAGGGAGAAGCATGGCGGACGATGTGAAGAAATGGTTCGAAGAGTTCCAGCAGACGAGCGCTCGGGTCAAGGAGCAGGTACCCGGTGCGATCAACGGTTTCGGCGGGATGTTCGCAAAGATCATGCAGGACGGGGTGGTTTCGCTGAAGACGAAGGAGCTGATTGCGGTGGCGATTGCGGTGGCGATTCAGTGCGAGCCCTGCATCCGGCTGCACGTGCAGAAGTGTCTGGGGATCGGCTGCACGAAGGAGGAGATCCTGGAGGCAACGTCGGTGGCGGTGATGATGAGCGGCGGTCCGGCGTATACGCACATGCCGATGGTGCTGGAGACGATCGAAGCGCTCGAGTCGTAAGGGTGTGGGGATCGCTGTGACCATGGCGTCGCAGCCTCCAGTCAGAGCCTGTGGGATGTAGAGCCTGCGGGTCCGGCGGCAGATCATGCGTGGAACTCCATCGACAAGCTTTGCTTGCCGCTGCCACCCAACAGGCAGGCGCCAAGGCGGAGGTTTTTGTTGCGGGCGGATGGGCGACGACTATAATGCGCACGTCCTCGTGTGGTTGACCGTCAGGGGAGAAATGCAAGGAAAGGATTGGCTATGAGCTTCAACTGGCTCGACGTCACGGTGTTCATCGCCTTCGTGGTGGCGGTGGTTTCGATCGGCTTGTACAAGAGCCGGCACGAGAAGACCGGAGAGGACTATTTTCTCGCCGGGCGGGGGCTCAAATGGTGGCTGATCGGGTTTTCGCTGATCGCGGCCAACATTTCCTCCGAGCAGTTGGTGGGCATGAGCGGCAACGCGGCCAGTCACGTGGGGTTGGCGATCGCCAGCTACGAGTGGATGGCGGCCATTACGCTGGTAGTGGTGGCGTTCTGGTTTTTGCCCTACTTTCTGCGGGCGGGCATTTACACGATGCCCGAGTTTCTCGAGTACCGGTACAACGGCACGGCGCGGACGATCATGGCGGTGGCGACGCTGTTCATTTACATGCTGCTGCTGGGCTCGGTGACGTATTCGGGGGCGCTGACGATCCACACGATGGCGGCGAAGATGGAGCCGGCGCGGGACGTGCCGATCGCGACGGCGGCGTTGGTGATCGGGATTATCGCGATGATCTACGTGGCGGCGGGCGGTCTGAAGGCCTGCGCCTGGGCGGACCTGATCCAGGGCAGCGCCCTGATCATCGGCAGTGCGATCGTGATGATCTTCGCGTTCAAGAAGCTGGGGGCGACGACGGACGAGCTGGCCTACTTCGAGAACGTGCAGACGGGGGCGGTCGGGTTCAAGAGCTTCGCGCAGGACACGGGGGCGATCGATCGGTTCTGGGACTTGAACAAGGTCCGGATGAACATGTTCTTGCCGAAGGACGACAAAGTCTTGCCCTGGACCGCCCTGCTGCTGGGTCTGTGGATTCCGAACTTTTACTACTGGGGTCTGAACCAGTACATCACGCAGCGGACGCTGGCGTCGGAGTCGCTGGCGGAGGGGCAGAAGGGTATCGTGTTCAGCGCGTTCATGAAGCTGCTGATTCCGTTCGTGGTGGTGATTCCGGGGATTATCGCGTTCAACCTGTTCGCCAAAGACATGCAGAGCCAGGGGGCGCTGGACAACGCGGCGATCCTGGCGCGGTACGCTCAGGCCAACCCCGATACCGAACTGATCGAGGTGCGTCAGGCGCCGAGCGAGGCGCAGGTGGCGGCGTGGCCCGGCGGGCGGTTCATGGTGGCGGTCTATGCGGACGAAGCCAACATGAAGGCGGCCAAGACGCAGAACCCGTTCGTGCTGCCGCTGACGCAGGAGGCGTACGATGCGCTGGCGGTGGGCGAGTACACGATCTTCGAGTCGGACGACAAGGCGTGGAAGACGGTGTTCCCGGCGCTGGCGAGCGAACTGGAGGTGTACAACGCGCGGGTGAGCGAGGAGGCGGGGACGGCGCAGGCGAGCGTGACGAGCGAGCGTTTCATCGCGTACAAGTACGACACGGCGCTGGGGCAACTGCTGAGCAGCGTGTTGCCGGCGCGGACGGGTCTGGTGGGCTTCGTACTGGCGGCGCTGCTGGGCGCGATCGTCAGCTCGCTGGCGGCGATGCTGAATGCGGCCTCGACGATCTTTACGATGGACATCTTCAAGAAGTACATCAATCCGCAGGCGGGACAGAAGACGATCGTGCTGCTCGGGCGGATCTGCGTGATCGTGTTCTCGGCGATCGCGGTCTTTCTGGCGCCGCAGTTGGGCGATCCGAAGATCAGCAACAGCATCTTCACGATCATCCAGGAGAGCCAGGGGCTGATCTCTCCCGGCATTCTGGCGGTATTCGTGTTCGGATTGCTCGTACGGAAGGCGCCGCCGATCGCGGGCGTGGTGGGCTTGCTGACGAATATCGTCACATACGGCGGCCTGTACCTGCTGGGACGCTACAAGATCGGTCCGGAGATTCAGTTCCTCAACCGCATGGCGATCTGCTTTGCGTTGTGCCTGATCGTGATGTACGTCATTACGATGATGAAACCGCTGGCGCAGCCGGTGGAGTTCCGGACACAGTCGAATCTCAACCTGACGGCGTCGAAGGGCGCCAAGCTGGCGGGCATCGTGGTAGTCGTCATCACGCTGGCGCTCTATGTGATCTTCAGCCCGATCGGGCTGGCGAAGTAGGCCTGGTGGAGTTTCTTTCGTGCGTGAAGCGGCCTCGGGCGGATGGCTCGAGGCCGCTTTTGTTTTGCGCGGGTGGGGTCGGCGGTCGCCGGGAGGGACGACGTCGGAGAGCGAGGCATGCCTTGCCCCTACGGGAGGGGCGACCGTCATGAGGCAGACGGGTGGTAACCTCAAGTCAGAGCCTGGCAGACGTACCGTCATGGCATGCGTCGAAAGCCATCGGCAAGCGTTGCTTGCCGCTGCCACCCGTCGAGGCATTGAGGTCGAGGCATGCCTCGACCCTGCGGGGCCAGGGGTCGTCATCGAGGGGGTAAATGTCGTTGTGTGGATGGCGGGGCATTGGTAGACTGGGGTCGGCGTGTGCTTTACCGGACGTCCCGGTCAGCGGGAGTGGGACGGCCCTGCTACATCGGCAAACGTGATCGCGGGAACGAGCAGGTTTTGACGGCCACCGTCGGTGGCAAAGGAGGAAGAGAATGGGCTCTTTGAGACTGGTCACACTGGGAACGCTCGTCGGTTGGATTCTCGTTTCGTTTTGTGCTTCGCCCGTCGGGGCGCAGCTCTATTTCTCGGATGACTTCGAAGACCCGGCGGAATCGGCGGGCAAGTGGGAGGTGATCACGGGGGACTGGCAGGTGTCGGACGGGGTGTACCACCAGCTCGCTACGGCGAGTCCCTGGCAGGCGTCGATGGTCTCCTGGGAGCACTGGCGGAACGACTGGGTGGAGTACACGATCGAGTTCCGGGTCAAACCTCTGACGGAGGGCGATGCGCCGGTGAACGTGCTGTTTCGAGTGCAGGACCCGGTGCCGGCGGTGTGGGACGATCGGAACGGCCCCGACACGCACATGTACCGATGGATCATCAACGGGTGGACGAATACGGAATCGCGGCCTTACATCTACAACGGGGGCACGTCGACCATGCTGGCGCAGACAAACAACTCGCTGGAGGTGGGGACGTGGTACGACATCAAGCTGGTGGTGACGCAGACGCACCTGGCGGGGTATGTGAACGACGTGGAGATGTTCAACGTGCAGCATGCGGCTTGGACGCAGGGGCGGGTCGGGATTCACGCTTATAGCGGGATGATGGATTTCGATGATTTCCTCGTCTACGGGCCCCTGGGGCTGGTCGGGGCGTCGGAGCCCGTTCCGGGCGACGGTCAGACGGACGTGTCGCGCGACACGAGGCTGCGTTGGACGGGCGGGACCACGGCGGCGACGCACGATGTGTATCTGGGGACAAGCTTCGAGGACGTGAACGAGGCGAGCCGGAACGATCCACGAGGCGTGCTCGTGAGCGAGAATCAGACGCAGACCGCCTTCGATCCGGGGCAGCTCGAACTGGGGCAGACCTATTACTGGCGCGTCGACGAGGTCAACGGGGCGCCGGACTATACGATTTTCCAGGGGCAGGTGTGGCGCTTTGAGGTGGAGCCCTTTGCCTATCCGATCGAGAATGTCACAGTGACGGCTTCGAGCTTCGAGGCGGGTGCGGGGCCCGAGAACGTGATCAACGATTCAGGACTGGATGAGAACGACCTGCATTCGACGCGAGCGGACGCCATGTGGCTCAGCGGCACCGAAGGGGCACAGCCAACGTTCATCGAGTTCACGTTTGACCGGCTGTACAAGCTGCACGAGATGCGGGTGTGGAACTACAACGTGCAGTTCGAGGCGTTCCTGGGCTACGGGATCAAGGACGTGACGGTGGAGTACTCGGAGAACGGCGCCGACTGGGCGGTTTTGGACGAGGTTGAATTCGCGCAAGGCAGTTCGGCAGCGGACTATGCCTCGAATACGAGGGTGGACTTCGGCGGACGAGCGGTGCGTGCGGTGCGCCTGACGCCCAGTACCAACTGGGGCGGCATGTTCGCCCAGTACGGGCTCAGCGAGGTCCGCTTCCTGTATATCCCGACGTTCGCGCGGGCACCCGAACCAGGGGATGGCGAGGTCGATGTTCCGCGGGAGGCGACATTGCGCTGGCGAGCGGGACGGGAGGCGGCGGTGCACGAGGTGTATCTGGGGACCGATGCTGCCGCCCTGCCGGCGGCGGGTACGTCCACGGAAGCGAGTTGGACGCCGGGGCTGCTCGATTTCGGCAGGCAGTATTACTGGCGCGTGGATGAGGTCAACGAGGCGGAGTCGATCGCGGTCTGGGAGGGCGACGTGTGGACGTTCCAGATGCAGGAATATGCGCTGATCGACGGTTTCGAGACCTACACCGACGACCTCGATGCGGGGGCGACGATTTTCGACACGTGGCTCGACGGGTGGGTCAACGAGACCGGCTCGACGGTGGGCTATTTCGATGCGCCGTTTGCCGAGCGGAGTATGGTCCACAGCGGCGCGCAATCGATGCCGTTGACGTATGACAATTCCATCGCGCCGTACTATTCGGAGACGGAGCGGGATCTGGGCGGGATGGACTGGCGGACGGGCGGCGCCGACACGCTGCGGCTGTTCGTCTCGGGCCCGGCGGACGGCAGCAACGATCCCGAGCCCCTCTATGTGGCGGTGGAGGACGGAACGGGCCACATGGCGGTCGTGACGCATCCGCAGGCGGCGACTCAGGCGGACTGGATCGAGTGGCGGATCCCGTTCAGCGAGCTGGGCGGGGTGGACCTGGGCGACGTGCAGACGATGTACATCGGGCTGGGGGACCGCGAGAACCCGGCGCCGGGCGGTGCGGGGCTGGTCTTCGTCGACGATATCGGCTACGGTCACCCGGCGGACGAATAGGGAGTCGATTTGGGCCCCCCGAGGGCCCGGGGTCGCATAGTGGCGGCAGAAAAACGCAATATGGTGTTTTTGAGGGCGGGTTGTACCCGCATAATGGAAGGGGTGTTGTATAAGAAGATGGGCCCAGGCGGAAGGTGATGCTCCAGCCCGGCGCGATTTTCGCCGAAAAGATCAAAGACGTGTGTTTCTCGGCGCCGATTGCGGTGCGCCGCTATTCAACCAGTCTGAAGGAGGATGCTCATGCGTAAGAAACCATTGACTCTGTGGGTGGTCGCCGTGGTGCTGGCGGCCGGCCTGGCGGCGCAGGCGGCGGTGCTCGTGGACGACTTCGAACAGTCCCACGATTTCGTCGCCGACGGGGTGGAAGGGACGGTGTGGGACGGGTTCGTCGGCCTGGAGGCGGACGAGACGGTCACGGCGTTGAACGTCTCGGTCGACCGCGAGGGGCAGTTGTACATGGAGTCGGCGGGCGCGTACTGGCACGAACCCTGGACGCCGTTGGGGCCGTACCTCTACAAGGTGGTCGAGGGGGATTTCGTCGCGACGGTGCGTGTGTCGGATTATGCGGGCACCGCGGACAATCCGGTCTATCACAACAATTGCGGGCTGATGGTTCGGGCGCTGCCCGACGATGCCGGTCCCGGTGAGGACTGGGTGGCGCTGGACTACTTCCCGATCTGGAGCTGCGGCAATTTCGTGCGGACGGCGGACGACGACGTCCGGACGGAGAACGGGCACAACGGCAGACAGTTCAACCTCGATCCCTATCTTCAGATCGAGCGTGCGGGCAACACCTTCCATTTCCGCACGAGCAGCGACGGGGTGACGTGGACGGAGATGGGCGTCTCGCCGATCGTGCGGGACGATCTGGCGGAGGTGCCGCTGCAGATCGGCATGTATCAGGCGACGTACTCGGGCGACCCAGGCTATGCGGCGTTCGATGATTTCAGCGTGGACGGTCCGATGGTGGTGCCGGGGATGAAGGCCTACAATCCGAACCCGGCGGACGAGGCGGTGGATGTGCCGCGCGATGCGATCCTCACCTGGACGGCGCCGGAGGGCGTGGCGGCATACGACGTTTATTTCGGGACTTCGCTGGACGACGTGAGCGTGGCGGACAAGAGCAATCCGCTGGGTGTGCTGGTCGACGAGGGCCAGAGCGAGATGGCCTACGCTCCCGAGGCGCTGCTCGAGTACGGCCAGACGTACTACTGGCGTGTGGATGTCATCGAGACCGATGGGGCAACCACGCACGCGGGGGATGTCTGGAGCTTCACTGCGGAGCCTTATGCCTACCCGATCGCCGATGTGGTGGCGACCAGCAATGCGAGTTCGGAAGCTGAGACCGGGCCGGAGAATGTGGTGAACGGGTCGGGCCTGAACGGCAGCGATCAGCACTCGACGGAGCCGACGGACATGTGGCTGGGCGAGCCCGGCGAGGACCCCGTGTGGATTCAGTTCGAGTTCGACAAGGCGTACAAGCTCTACGAGCTGTGGGTCTGGAACTACAACGTGATGTTCGAGAAGATGCTCGGACTGGGTCTCAAGGATGTCACGGTAGAATACTCGGTCGACGGGATGGAGTGGGCGACGCTGGGCGACGTGCAGTTGACTCAGGCGACGGCCAAGGCCACCTATACGGCCAACACGATGGTGGACCTGAACGGTGTGGTGGCGCGGTTCGTGCGTCTGACCGTCCGGAGCGGCTACGGCATGATGGGCAGCTATGGGCTGAGCGAAGTGCGATTCCTGTATCTGCCGGTGAAGGCCCGCGATCCGCAACCGGCGAACCACAAGACGGGGGTGGACCCCGAGACGACGTTGAGCTGGCGTGCGGGTCGTGAGGCGGTCGTTCAGGAGGTGTACTTCGACACGAACAAGAGCGCCGTACTGAACGGCGTCACTCCTGCCGCGACGGTCGAGGCGAGTCGTTACGCTCCGGGCGAGCTGAACCTGGGAACGACGTACTACTGGAAGGTCGACGAGGTCAACGACGGCGCCAGTCCGGCGGTGTGGGAAGGCGATTTGTGGAACTTCTCGACACTGGAGTTCTTCGTCGTGGAGGATTTCGAGAGCTATACCGACAACCTCGACGCGGGCGAAGCGATTTTCGACACGTGGATCGACGGCTGGGTCAACGAGACGGGCTCGACGGTCGGCCATCTGAACGCGCCGTTTGCGGAGAAGACCATCGTGCATGGAGGTCGGCAGTCGATGCCTCTGGCGTACGACAATACGTTGGGGTCGTGGACGTCGGAGACGGAGCGCACCTGGGAGACGGTGCAGGACTGGACGCGGAACGGCGCCGATACGCTGCGGCTGTACTTCCGCGGTCATCCGCTCGGCTTCGCGGAGCCGGCGGCGGGCAGCATCACGATGAGCGGGATCGGCACGGACATCTGGAACACGGAGGATGAGTTCCGCTTCGTGTACAAGTCGCTGGCGGGAGACGGCTCGATCGTCGCTCGGGTCGACAGCATCGAGAATACGAATGTCTGGGCGAAGGCGGGCGTGATGATCCGCGAAGGTCTGGACGCGACGAGCAAGTATGCGATGGTGATGGTGACGCCGGGCAGCGGGGTCTCGTTCCAGCAGCGGATCTCGACGGGCGGCGCGAGCACGTCGGTGACGCAGGCGGGACTCGAAGCCCCCTACTGGGTGAAGCTGACGCGCGTGGGTAATACGCTGACCGCTCAGCGGTCCGCCGACGGCGTGACGTGGGAGAACATCACCGCCGATGCGGCGGCTTCGTCGGCGACCGTCTCGATGATCAACACTGTCTACGTCGGGGTGGCGGTGACGAGCCACAATGCAGCGGCGGCCGCGACGGGCGAGTTCTCGAGCATCGCCACCACCGGGTCGGTCACCGGCCAGTGGCAGAGCGCCGAGGTGGGCGTGGCCCAGCTCAGCAACACCGCCGACGGGTTGTACGTCGTCGTGGGCGACAGCAGCGGCAAGACCGCGACGGTGGCGCATCCCGATCCGGAGGCCACGCTGGTCGATACGTGGCAGGAATGGCAGATTCCGCTGAGCGAATTCAGTTCGGCGGGCGTCAATCTCGGTCGCGTGGAGAGCATGACGATCGGTGTGGGCGAACCAGGCCGGAGCACCGCCGGCGGGCTGGGCACGATCTACGTCGATGACATCGGGGTCGGCCATCCCTTGGCGTCGGAGCCGATGGCGACGCAGATCGAGAGCTTCGACGTCGCGCGGGACCTGCTGACCGAGGGCGTCGAAGGGACGTTCTGGGACGGGTTCCTGGGCCTGGGCGAGAATGAGACGGTCGATGCGTTGAACGTCTCGATCGATCGCGAGGGCCAGTTGTACATTCAGTCGACGGGAGCGTTCTTCCATGAGCCCTGGTCGCCGATCGGACCGTTCCTCTACAAGGTGGTCGAGGGCAACTTCATCGCGACGGTGAAGGTCAGCGACTACGCGGGCACCGCGGAGGCGCCGGTGTATCACAACACCTGCGGGCTGATGGCGCGGGCGGTGCCGGGCGAAGCCGGTCCCGGTGAGGACTGGGTCTCGATCGACTACTTCCCGATCTGGAACTGCGGCAACTTCGTCCGCAGCGCCAACGACGACGTCCGCACGGAGAACGGGCACAACGGCAAGGCATTCGGCGCCGATCCCTATCTGCAAATCGAGCGGAGCGGCAACGTGTTCCATTTCCGCACGAGTTCCGATGGGGCGACGTGGACGGAGATGGCGGTTTCGCCTCTGACGCGGGACGATCTGGAAGGCGTCGCCTTGCAGGTGGGGCTGTTCGAGGCGACGTATTCGGGCGATCCGGGGTACGCGGCATTCGACGATTTCGTGCTGGAGACGCCATAGTTTCGCCAGATGCGGTCGGGTATCCGTCTTGATCCCGACCGATGTTCCTCGGCAATCTAGGGGCCTGTGTGCAAGCGGCACAGGCCCCGGTTTTTTTGCGCGCGCTCCATCGGCAAGCTTTGCTTGCCGCTGCCACCCATGAGTGCGGATAAGGCCTTGATGTTTGGGCGGGGGGGGGCTATATTCGCGGTCGGTCGTCTTGGGACACGCTGATAACCTGTGGTTTTGGAGAATGCCAAGCGCGATGGGACTGACAAGAGAAGGTCAGGCGGCGTTGGAGAAGATCCGACAGTGGGCGAAGGAGCACAAGCTGGACATTGCGGGCGGAACGGTCCGGCGGACCTCGTCGCGGTTCTGTCTTGGGGTCGAGCACGGGGACTACAACGGCACCGAACTGTTCGGGGTGGGGACCGACCGCTTCATCTGGATGGCGTACAAGCCCAACGGGACCAGTCGGATTCGCCTGTTCAGCGGGAATTTTCCGGACGACGGGATCATCAGCTTCGAGAGCGGCAAGGTGCCGGCGCCGAAGTCGGGCGCGATCGCGCATACGTGGGGGCGGTTTCCGTATGGCGTCGATTACATTCTGACCCGCGAAGGGTTCAAGTTCCCTTACGGATTCGATGCAGTGCTCTACGGGAACATCCCCGGGGGCGGGATGTCCCGCTCGGCGTCGCTGACGGTCAACCTGATCCTCACGCTGCTGGAGGTGAACCACTACGAAAAGGACGAAGTGGAGGACATGAAGATCATCGACATGGCGCAGGCGGTCGAGAACGTCTACATCGGCTCGCCCTGCGGGCAGCTCGATCAGATCATGGTCTATTTCGCCAGGGAGGGGATGGGGACGTATTACAATCCGTCCGACCGCTCGATTCAGTATGTCCCGCTGGGCGAGGGGGTTTCCGATTTCCGGATCGCGATTCTGGATACCGGGACGGATCGGCCAGGGCTGGAGAAGGCGACGTACGCGGTGCGCCGGCGCGAGTGCGAGGAGTTCGTGGGGATCTGCCAGAACGCGGGCTATGAGATGAACTGCCTGGCGGACGTGTTGGACGAGGGGATGTACCGCAGGATCATCGATCAGTTTCACGGGGAGTCTCCCGATCTGTGCGACCGCCTGACGTATATCTTCAGCGCCCAGCAGCGGTTCTACCAGATGCTGGAGGCGTGGAAGGCGGGCGAGATCGAGACGGTCGGCGCGATCTTCCGCCAGGATGGGCTGGGACTGCGCGACGACTACAAGATTTCGGGCCCGGAGCTGGAGACGATGTGCGACATCGTGCGCACGGTTCCCGGCGTGCTGGGCGAGCGGATGCTGGGCGGCGGGGACAAGGGCGCCTCGGGCGCGCTGGTGGCGGCGGAGGCGGTCGAGGCGGTCCGGCAGGCGGTGGAGACGGCGTATCCGCGCAGCCGGCCTGACTTCGCGGACAAGTTCGCGATGCACACGTGCAAGGTCGTCGACGGGGTCAAGATCTTCGAAGGCGTGCTCTGATCGATCGGAAAGCCAACGGCATGACGCAACTACATGGATCACGGACGAAGGGCGTGCACACCGCGACGGTTCTGTCGAACCTCAAGGCGGGCGAGTGTTTCTGGAAGATGCGACTGCGGTTCGAGGGCGAAGCGGGTCAGGCGTTTGCGAAGTTCCGCCCCGGGCAGTTCATTCAGTTCGACACGTCGGAACTGGCGATCCCCCCTGTCGAGACGATCCCGGCGGAACTGCGGGACGGGGCCCGGCGGAACGTGCTGCTGCGGAGGCCGTTCAGTTTTTCCGACGTAACGGTCGAGGGCGATGTGACCACCGCCGATCTGCTCTACTGCATCGTCGGGCCGGCGAGCCTGCGTATGACGACGCTGGTCAAGGGCGATGCCGCCAGCATCGTGGGACCTCTGGGCAACGGCTTCACCGTTCCCGAGGGCAAGCGGACCGCACTGCTGGTCGTGGGCGGGATGGGACTTCCGCCGATTCGCTGCCTGGCGGGGCTGTTGAGCGCCGAACATCGGGACATCGAGGCGATCGCATTTGTCGGTGCGCGGACGGTGGAGGCGCTGCCGCTGGAGGAGCGTCCGTCGAAATTCGAGGAGGGGCTGAGCCTGTCGGTGCCGACGTTTGCGGCGTTGCGGATTCCGTCGACGGTGGCGACCGACGATGGGTCGGCGGGCCATCGCGGGCGGATCACCGAATGTCTGGCGCGGTGGCTGCGCGAGAACATCGACCGTCCGCGTGAGGAAATGATCGTGTACGCATGCGGTCCCGAGCGGATGCTGGAGGCCAGCGTGACGGTGGCGATGGCGGAGAACCTCGACTGCCAGGTCAGCATGGAGCGGCGGATGGCGTGCGGGATCGGGTTGTGCCAGAGCTGCGCGATCGAGTGCCGGGTGGAAGGCTCGGACGAAACCATCTACAAGCTCTGCTGCCAGGACGGCCCCGTCTTCGACGGGCGGGAGGTCGTGTTCGGGACCGAGGCGGAGTGATTTCCGTCGGCGCATAGAAATGGACTATGAGCGCGAATGAGTGACCATGTCGATATTTCGGTGGCGTTTGCAGGGCTGAGGCTGGCGAATCCGGTGTTTACCGCGTCGGGGACGTGCGGGTATGCGGACGAGCTGGGGGACTTCATGGACGTGAATGCCCTGGGCGCGTTCATCACCAAGAGCATTACGTTGAAGCCGCGCAAGGGGAATCCGACGCCACGGATTGTCGAGACGGATGCGGGCATGCTCAATGCGATCGGGCTGGCGAACGTAGGTCTGGATCGATTCGTGAGCGAGAAGCTGCCGATCCTGGAGCGGATGAAGCCGGCGGTTTTCGTCAACGTCGCGGGGACCACGATCGAGGAGTACGTGGCGGTCGTGGAGCGGCTGGCGGACGAGAGGGCCATCGCGGGTTTCGAGCTGAACATCAGTTGCCCCAACGTCAAGAAAGGCGGGATCAGCTTCGGGACCGACCCGGGGCAGATCGAGCAGATCACGAAGGCAGTCAAAAACGGGTGCGGGTCCAAGGTGCTGATCGTCAAGCTGACGCCGACGGTGACGGATATCAGCGTCACGGCGCGGGCGGCGATCGCGGGCGGCGCCGATGCGCTGAGCCTGGTCAATACGTTCACGGCGATGGTGATCGATATCGAAGCGCGGCGTCCGGTGCTGGCCAATCGGACCGGGGGGCTGTCGGGACCGGCGATCAAGCCGATCGCGGTGTACCTGGTCAACAAGGTGTATCGCGAAGTGGCGCGAGAGGCGGGGATTCCGCTGTTGGGGCTGGGGGGCATTCGCAGTGCGGCCGACGCGATCGAATTTCTGATGGCGGGCGCGACGACGGTGGCGGTGGGGACAGCCAGCTTTGTCGAGCCGGACTGCGCCCAGCGGGTCGTCGACGGGCTGCGCGACTTCTGCCGGCGAAAGAGAATCGCACGACTCAGCGAACTGACAGGCTCGCTCCTGGATTCTGCCTGAAGCTTTCGACAACCCAAGACAGACTCGTTTTAGGACGAGAAGGGAGACTCGAAGATGAAACGACGCGACTTTCTCAAGACCATCGGCTATGGCGCTGCTACCGGCTTGCTGGGAGGCTGTAGTCAGAACGCCTCGCCCACAGTGACAGGCGCTCGCGGGCAGCGTCCGAACATCCTGTGGATCATCTCGGAGGACACGTCGCCCGATATGGGCTGCTATGGGCATCCGCTGGTCAAGACGCCCAACATCGACCGGCTGGCGAGCGAAGGGGCGCGGTTCGCCAATGCGTTCGTCACGGGACCGGTCTGTTCGGCGTCGCGTTCGGCCTTCATGACGGGCATGTACCAGACCACGATCGGGGCGCACAATCATCGCAGCCATCGAGACGACGGCTACACACTGCCGGCGCCGGTGCACGTGATCACGGAGTACTTCCGGCAGGCGGGGTATTTCGTCACGAACGCGGCGGGGCTGAACTACAAGAAAGCGGGCAAGACGGACTGGAACTTTACGCCCAAGGTGCAGCCTTTCGACGGGACGGACTGGTCGCAGCGCAAACCAGGCCAGCCGTTTTTCGCACAGATCAACCTGAGCCTGACGCATCGCGTTTTCAAGCGGGACAAGGACAATCCGATCGACCCGACAGCGGTGGAGCTGCCCCCCTGCTATCCCGATCATCCGGTCGCGCGGCGCGACTGGGCGGACTATCTGGAATCGATTCAGAACCTCGACACCCAGGTGGGCGTGACGCTGGCCTGGCTGGAGAAGGAGGGTCTGTCTGACGATACGATCGTGATGTACTTCGGCGATCACGGCGCGCCGCACGTCTGGGCGAAGCAGTGGCTGTACGAAGGGGGGATTCGGATCCCGATGATCGTGCGCTGGCCCGGGCACATCGAGGCGGGGACGGTGGTGGACGATCTGGTCAGCACGATCGATTTTGCCCCGACGTTTCTGTCGCTGGCGGGGATCACGCCTCCGAAGCACCTGCAAGGGCATCCGGTGCTCGGTCCGAAGAAGCGGACGCGCAAGTACATCATTGCGGCGCGGGACCGCTGCGACGGCACGGTCGATCGCATCCGTTGCATCCGTTCGAAGCGGTACAAGTACATCCGCAACTACTATCCGGATCGGCCCTATACGCAGTTCAACGCCTACAAGAAGCTGCAATATCCGGTGGTGACGTTGTTGCAGGTGTTGTACAAGCGAGGACAATTGACGCCGGAACAGGCGCGCTTCATGGTTTCGAACAAGCCCAGGGAAGAGTTCTACGACCTGGAGACCGACCCGTTCGAGGTGCACAACCTCGCGGACGATCCGGCGCACGCGAAGGCGTTGAAGGAGCATCGCCGCAAGCTGGATGAATGGGTGAAGGCGACGAAGGACCAGGGAGAAACGCCCGAGCCCGACAGCGTAGTCGAGTACTGGCAGACGAACATGAGGAACGACTACCGGCGGCAGATGGAGAACCGGGGCTTGTCGCCCGACATCCTGGACGAGGACTATCTGGACTGGTGGATCAAGAAGCTGCTGGTCTGATCGAAGACGGGTGATTTCTGTGGTCTGGAGGTACGCATGGATTCGACGAGGAGAAATGCGGTCATCGGCGCCGGCCGATGGATTGTTCTGTGTGTGGTGCTGTCCGGCAGTCTCGCCTGGGGCAAGACGATTTCGCTCGACGAAGGGCCGGCGCAGCCTGGGGAATGGGGGTACCGCCCTGCCGAGGCGAGCGTGTCGCAGACGGACCCGCCCAGCTTCAGTTGGCGGCCGATGAGCGAACTGACGTGGGAGATCGAGTGCTCGCGTGTCGGCGGCGGGCAGGACGGCGCGTATCGCGCGACGGGGATCGAATTCAACGTACACTGCCCACCCAGAACGTTCGGGCCTGGGCGGTACACGTGGCGCTATCGGGGACGGGACGAGGAAGGCAACACGACGAACTGGAGCCAGACGCGGACGTTTACGATTGCGGCGGATGCAGCGAAGATGCCGCTGCCGACGCGGACGGAGTTGCTGGGGCGGATTCCGGACGGGCATCCGAGGCTGTTCCTGCGGCCTGAGAGCCTGCCCAAGCTGCGCGGGTTGGCCCAGGGCGAGATGAAGGCAGAGTACGAGCAGCTCGTGCGGGAGTGCGAGCGCATCCTGGCCGACCCGCCTGCGACGGCGGAGCCCCCGAAATACCCGCCCGGCATGGAGCGCAAGAGCGAGGAGTGGCGCGTGATGTGGTGGGGGAACCGCACGTATACGATCAGGGCGCTCAACAGTGCGGCGACGCTGGCGTTTACGCGGCTGCTGGGCGGGCAGGACAAATATGGGCGGGAGGCGAAGCGCATCCTGCTCGAATGCGCCGAGTGGGACCCCAAGGGCAGCACGGGCTATCGGTACAACGACGAAGCGGGGATGCCCTACAATTACTATTTCGCGCGGACGTACAGCTTCGTGAACGATCTGCTGACGGAGGAGGAGAGGGAGATCTGCCGGAAGGTGATGAAGGTTCGCGGAGATGAGATGTACGAGCATCTGTGTCCGCGCCACCTGTGGCGGCCCTATTCGAGCCACTCGAATCGCGCCTGGCATTTTCTGGGGGAGGTGGGGATCGCGTTTCTGGGCGAAGTGGAGGAAGCGGAGGATTGGGTGTGGTTCGCGATGAACGTGTTCTTCAACGCCTATCCGGTCTGGAGCGACGCGGACGGGGGCTGGCACGAGGGATCGTCGTACTGGTCGAGCTACATCGGGCGGTTCACGTGGTGGGCGGATGTGATGCGGGAGGCGATGGGGATCGACGCGTATGACAAGCCCTATTTCTCGCAGATCGGGTATTATGCGATGTATCTGCTGCCGCCGGACAAGGTGGGCGGCGGGTTTGGCGATCTGACCGCCAACAAGCGGGCACGAAACTACATGCCGCTGATGAGCGTGCTGGCGGCGCAGGCGCAGAATCCGCACTGGCAGTGGTACGTCGAGGAACTGGGCGGACCGGCCTCGACCGATGGCTATATCGGATTCATTCGAGGTCAGTTGCCCAAGGTGGAGGCGAAGGCGCCGGCGGATCTGCCCACCTCCCGGCTGTTCGCGGGGACGGGGCAGGCGTATCTCAACAGCACGATCCTGGATGCGGACGACGACGTGCAGGTTGCGTTCAAGGCCAGTCCGTTTGGGACGCAGTCGCATGGGTACGAGTCGAACAACTCGTTTCTGCTGTGGGCCTATGGCGAGCGTATGCTGATCCGCTCGGGCTATCGTGATATCTATGGCAGCGCCCACCACCAGAACTGGATGTGGAGTACGCGCTCGACGAACTGCATTACCGTTAACGGGCATGGTCAGCGCAAGCATACCGCGGCGGTGCAGGGACGGATCACGGCGTTTCAGACGACGCCCGGAATCGATGTCGTGATCGGCGATGCCAGCGACTCGTACGTGTTCGAGGCGGGTGTGGAGCTTTTCAAGCGAGTGATTTTCTTCGTCAAGCCCGACCTGATCGTGATTTACGATCGGCTGAGGACGAAGCAGCCTTCGACGTTCGAGTTCTGGCTCCATGCGATCAACGAATTCGAGATCCAGGGCAACACGGTCACGGTGAAGAACGGCGACGTCGGCTGCCATATCAATTTCCATTGCCGCGTGCCGCTGTCGTTCGAGCAGACGAATGAGTACGATCCGAACCCGCGTGAGCGGATCAAGCTGCGCGAGTGGCACCTGACCGCCAGGACGACGCGGCAGGAGAAGGAGATGGAGTTCTTCACCGTCTATCGCCCATACAAGATCGAAAACGGGTTTATGGGCACCTCGGGGTTTGAGACGATCCCGGGCGGCTATCTGTTCACCGCCAGCACGCCCGGCGCCGAACTGACCGCCCTGCTGCCGACGGACGAAGCTGCGACCCTGAAAGCGGAAGAGATCGAGACGACGGGCGCGATCAAGGTCCGGCTGGAGCGTGAGGGGCATGAGGCGCAGGTCATCGAAGTACGCGAGAACTGAGGACGGACCGAGGCGATTTCAGTCGTCGAGGTTGACGATCGTGCGTCCACTGTGCTGTCCCTGGAGCATCCGCCGGATCGTGTCGGGCAGTTGTGCCAGAGTGATCTCGTCATAGAGGGTATCCAGGCGGTCGAGTCGCCAGTCGTCCGCCAGGTTTGCCAGGATCGCCTTCCTGGTCGGGAGAGGACAATTCTGACAGGCGATGCCGATGAGCGTCACGCCTCGAAGGATGAAGGGATAGACGTTCAGGGGCAGTTCGGGTGACGCGGCGTTGCCACAGCAGGTGACGACACCAGTGGGACGGGTCGCCTTGATCGCGGTCGCGAGAATCTCGCCCCCGACGGTATCGACGACGCCTGCCCAACGCGCAGGAAGCAGCGCTCGACCGCTGCCGCTGGTGAAAGCGGCGCGATCGATGATCTCTCGGGCTCCCAGCGGTTTCAGCAGCGCCGCGGCATCGCTCTTACCGGACACGGCGACGACGCGATATCCCAACTTGGAGAGGATGCCGACCGCGAAGATGCCAACGCCACCGGTGGCGCCAGTGACGAGGACCTCGCCCTGCTCGGGGCCGACGGTTTTGGTCAGTTCGTGGATGCAGAGACCGGCGGTGAAGCCTGCGGTGCCCAGGATCATGCTCTCCTGGAGCGTCAGGCCCGGCGTCAGTTTCATCACCCACTCGCCGGGCACGCGGACGTACTGACCAAACCCGCCCGGGGTATTCATGCCGAGATCATATCCGCAGACCACGACCGCGTCACCCGGTGCATACTCATCGACCGTGCTCTGCTCCACGATGCCGGCCGCATCAATGCCCGGCGTGTGTGGATAGCGGCGCGTGACGCCTCGGTTGCCGCCGGCCGACAGTGCGTCCTTGTAGTTCAGCGCGGAATAGCGGACGCGCACCAAAACGTCGCCCTCGGGCAGATCCGCCAGGGTCTTTTCTTCCACGCGACCGGCAAACCGTCCCGGTTCGACCTCTCTAACGACGAATGCCTTGTACGTTCGATTCTGCATGCGAAGAGATACAGAGGCCAACCGGCAGCAGTTCGGGCATTCCGGCGATCGGGTCAAGACCCGATAGAGACAACACTCCTATTCCTCTTGCGTTGGATCCGCCACGGTGCGGACAGCATAAGTCCTTATAGGCTTAGCGATCACTCGCGCCAGAGTGCCAACCGCGCAGGGGCGGGCCGACAGCAGTTCGTCGACGACATCGGGCGCGATATTGCAATCGCGTTCCAGGCCCATCGCGAGATTCTCATACTCCAGGGAATCGGCGAGAGAACCTCGCACGTTCCGCCGGTAGAACTGGTGAATGTCGTCGGAGGGTCGAATTCGAAAGCGGTATCGAGGCGGTATGAGAAAAGCGTCGCAGATAGCTGTGAGGAGTGCATCGATGCGTGGTCGATCTTTTGGGGAAAAGGCCGCCATCCACAGCCCTCGATGATCGGCGCGCCGTTTGAGGCAACGCCCGGCCCACCTGCCGCACCACATGCCCCACAGCCAGCCAATTACACCGGGCGCAACAACCAAGTACCCCATCGCGTCCATTTGTGCCCTCCGGCCAACGGCGGCAGGATCGGCCACACAACAATGGCAGGATGCAGTCTCACAAGATGCCCTACCGCATCGGCTCCTGCTCGCCGACATCGTAGCATGGTCCGCACCAGCGTGCAAGGAGATTGGGGTTGATGTCATGGGGAAGTTGGGGTAGTTTGAGGGGCGTGTTGCGTCCGCCAGAGAAGAGTATCGAGGATGACGATGATGCCGGCCCATCACAATCCGATTGCATCACGGCGTCAGAGACCGGCGTCGTTCTTTCCGCAGATCGAGGAATCATTGAAGGGGAGCTAGCCCATGGGCAAGGATATGGAGACGCTGTACCAGGAGCGCCTGAACCGATACGTGACGGCGATGCGGAACGAGAAGCCGGACATGATTCCGATCCGTCCGTTCGTGGCGGAGTTCGTCGCCCGATATGCGGGCATGACCTGCCAGGACGTGGCGCACGATTACAGCAAGGCCTTTGAGGCGGCGGTGCAGTGCGCGAAGGATTTCGACTGGGACGCGGTCGTGCCCAACATGGTGTACGTCTGGACGGGCCTGGCCCAGGCGGCGGGGCTGCGCTACTATGGCATTCCGGGGATCGGCATCCCGGCCAATACCGGCTTCAACTACATCGAACCGCCTGAAGAGCAGGCGTTCATGCGGGAGGACGAATACGATGAGCTGATCGATGACCCGACGGCGTTCCTGTACACCAAATGGCTGCCACGAGTCTCGACGGAGGTCAGCAAGATCGGAGAGGCGTCGACGTATCGCAACAACATCGCGCTGACGAAGAGCGCGATGGCGATGATGCAGTACTTCTACGCGTTCGGACCCCAGGTCGGGCGGCTGCGGAGCGAGTGCGGCACGGTGTCGGCGATTGCGGGCATCTTCAAGGCGCCGTTCGACATCATCGCCGACAAGATGCGCGGGTATGTGGGCCTGACGATGGACATGCAGACGCAGCCCAAGAAGGTGCTCAAGGCGGCGGAAGCGCTGATCCCGCACCTGGTCAACGTAGGGCTGACAACCGCCGATCCGAACAACCAGGTGCCCATCGGCTTCTGGATGCACCGGGGGTGCGTGCCGTTCGTGACACCGCAACAGTTCGATTCGCACTACTGGCCCACGCTCAAACCGTGCATCGAGGAATACTGGAAGAACGGGCACCAGACGCTGTTCTATGCCGAGGGGCGGTGGCGGCACCATTTCGATACGTTCCGCGAGTTACCCGATCGCAGCATCGTTTTCCACTGCGACCAGGACGACATCTTCGAGGTCCATCAGAAACTGCACGACAAGTTCGCCATCAGCGGGGGCGTGCCCAACGTGCTGTTGAGCTGGGGCGAGGCCGAGGAGGTGCGGCAGTTCGTGCTGCGGGTGATCCGGGAGGTGGCCCCGAACGGGGGTTACATTCTCGATGCGGGGGCGATCATGCAGAACGACACGAGCGTTGAGAATATGAAGGTGATGACGGAGATCTGCCGCGAGCATGGCGTCTATCCTTCGGGGACGTACAAGGCGCCGGTGGCGACGCCTCCATGCGATCTGCCGTCATCGGTGGAATCGCGGGAGAAGGTTGCGGGTCTCAGCGGGCGGCGAGCGCCGCGCGTCCAGCCCGGCGTATGTTTCCCGTGGGAGGAGCGTGCCAAGGACCTGCCCGAGATCACGGGCGACCAGGCGCTGGTGCGGAAGGTGTGGGAAGACGTGGACGCGCTGGGCAATATGTATATCTGGCAGATGTTGCTTTCGTTCTAACGCGCTTATAGTGACAGCGAAAGGCGTTTCTGTGGTATGCCCTTACGGGCACACTACGAGCCGGTTCCAGGAGGATTCCGATGAATTGCAGGATGGATCGACGGTCGTTTCTCAAGCGGGCAGGCACTGCTTTGGGCGGTACGGCAGTACCGTACTTCGTTCCGGCGGCGGCGCTGGGCAAGGCGGGAAACGCAGCGGCCAGCGAGCGGATCACGGTGGGTTTCATCGGGACCGGCGGTCACGGGATCGACATGAACCTCAAGAGCTTCCTGGCGCAGCCCGATGCGCAGGCGGTGGCGGTGTGCGACGTCGATCCAGTGAATCTCAAGAAGGCGCAGGACCTGGTCAACGCCAAGTACGGCAACCGAGACGTGGCGACGACGAAGGACTTTCGCGAGATCCTGGCCCGGGACGACATCGACGCGGTGATGATCTCGACGCCGGACCACTGGCACGTTCCGATGGCGATCGCGGCGGCGAAGGCGGGTAAAGACGTCGAATGCGAGAAGCCGACGCTGACGGTGGAGGAAGGGCGCCGACTGGTCGAGACGATGCAGCGCTACGACCGCGTTTTCCAATGGTCGACCGAAGACCGCTCGGTAGACGTCTATCATCGGATGTGCGAACTGGTGCGCAACGGGCGGATCGGCAAGGTCCACACGATCCGGGTCGAGTTGCCGGTCGGGCCCGACACGGCAGGCAATCCAGAACCGATGCCGGTGCCGGAAGGCTTCGATTACGAGATGTGGCTGGGCCCGGCGCCGTGGGCGCCCTACACGAAGGACCGCTGCCACTGGAACTTCCGCTGGATCTTCGACTATTCCGGCGGCATGCTCACCGACTGGGGCGCGCATCTGCTGGACGGCGCCCAGTGGGGCAACAACAGCGAGCACACCGGTCCGGTGGAGGTCGCAGGCCAGGGGGTCTTCTGCGAGGGCGGGCTGTACGACACGGCGCGGGAATATCACCTGGAGTACACGTATGCCGACGGGGTCAAGCTCTTCGTGGACTCGGGCAATCCGAGCCTTCGTTTCGAGGGGACCGACGGCTGGGTGGGCAATCGCGGGTGGCGTGGCAAGCTGGAGGCGAGCCGGGCGGCGATTCTGGATTCGGTGATCAGGCCCGAGGAGGTTCATTTGTACACGTGTCCCGGGGGCGAACAGCGGAATTTTCTGGACTGCGTCAAGTCGCGTCAGGCGTGCTATTTCCCGCCGGAGATCGGGCAGCGCTGCTTCACCATCGCCCATATCGGCAATATCGCGATGTTGCTGGGGCGCAAGCTGCGCTGGGATCCGGAAGAAGAGCGTTTCGTCAACGACGACGAGGCGAACCGCATGCTGAGCCGGGCGGCGCGCAGCCCCTGGCATCTGCTTTGAGACGATCCAGCGGTAAAGGAGTCGCAGCATGAGAACAGCTAGATCGATCGCTATTCTGTCGGTGTTGTGCCTCGGGGGCGGAGCGTGGGCGAGCGATTGCAGCGAATGTCACAAGCTCGAACTGACGGGGTCGGACTTCTCCGCGTGGGCGGGCGACACCGGGCAATGGCAGATCGTGGGTGATGCGCATCTGAAAGCGGACGATCCGAAGCGGCTGGCGGGCGAGCCAGGGGCCGGCGTGATGATGAACGGTCCGGACGGGAAGACCAGGCACCTGCTGAGCCAACAGCAATTCGGCGACGTCTGCGCGCACATCGAGTTCCTGGTCGCCAAGGACTCGAATTCCGGCGTGTACTTCATGGGTCGTTACGAGGTGCAGGTCTTCGACAGTTGGCAGAAGGAATCCGAGTATCCGGGGATGGAGTGCGGCGGGATCTACCGGCGGTGGGACGAGCGGACGAACACCGGGTACGAGGGGCATTCCCCTCGCGTCAACGCGTCGCGCGCGCCAGGCGAGTGGCAAAGCTACGACGTGATCTTCCGCGCCCCCCGCTTCAATGCAGAGGGACGCAAAGTCGCCAATGCCCGCTTCGAGAGAATAGTCCACAACGGCATTGTGGTTCACGAGGACGTCGAGGTGACCGGACCGACGCGGTCGGGAGCCTTCGAGGATGAGAAAGCGACGGGCCCACTGATGCTTCAGGGCGACCATGGTCCGGTGGCCTACCGGAATATCCGGGTCGCGCCGGCGGGCGCCCCTCCGTTCTTCGCGTTCGACAATGCGGTGGCCGACGAGAAGCACCAGACGCCCGGCGCCCAGGCGCAGCTGCTGGCGGAACTCGGCTACGACGGGATCAGCGTGGGCCTCGATCGGTGTCCTTCGCTGCCCAAGCTGCTCGAAGAACTGGATGCGCGCGGGTTGCGGCTGTTTTCGGTCTACGCGGGGATCAACCTCGACGCCGGGCAGGAGCCCTATAGCGCCGCCTTGACGGATGCGATGGAAGCGCTCGACGGACGCAACACGATCCTCTGGCTCTTCATGCGCAGCGCCGAGCACGAGCCTTCATCGCAGGCGGGCGACGAGCGGGCGGTGGCAATCCTACGGGAACTGGCCGATCGGGCGGCTCGGCGCAATCTGCGGATTTCGCTGTATCCGCATCATGGCTTTTGGCTCGAACGGATCGAGGACGCCGTTCGTATCGCTCATCAGGTCGACCAATCCAATGTGGGGGTTACGTTCAACCTGTGTCATTGGCTCAGAGTCAGTCCGGAGAAGAGTGCCGAGGCGCTGCTGCGGGAGGCGATGCCGAGGCTTTCGCTGGTCTCGATCAACGGGGCCGACTCCGACGGCAAAGACTGGGACACGCTGATCCAGACGCTCGATCGGGGCACGTTCGACATGGCGGGCTTCTTGAAAATGCTGGCGGACGTCGGGTATACTGGTCCGATCGGCTTGCAGGCCTACGGCATCGGCGGTGATGCCCGGGAGAACCTCAAGCGGTCGATGCAGGCCTGGAAGGAGTCTTCCCGGGCCTGGTACGGAGACGTGTCGGCGTTCGGGGCGCCTGGAGAGCGCTAGGGTCTCCGCGGTTACATGAGAGTGGAGTTCAGCAAGAATGGATATCAGGCCTGCTTTTGGAAGGAAGAGCCTCTTTTGGGCTCTTCCTTCCCAAACCCTGACGACATGGTCGTACGCGGCTCACGCGATTCTTCCAGGAAATCGGAAAAGCGATTTCCTGGAAGAATATAGGCCTGATATCCATTCTTGCCGAACTCCTCAGGATAGATAGAGCTTGTCATGGAAACACTCAGACTGCTGTGCGATTACTTTCCGACCGCGGTGTTCACGGGCAAGTGCCTGGTGTTCATCAGTGAAGACTGGCGGGTGGAACTGACGGAACACAAGGACAGCGATTTCAGCCGGGGCTCGGCACAGCCCCCGGTGATCCGCGTGCGCATCTTCAAAAAGGCCCTGAACGGGGAATTCGTACCGGGCTTCTACGAGGATTTCCAGTTGCCGGTGCTGGGTGAGTTGGCCGAGCAGATCGAGAAGTACGTGCAACTGGCGATTGGTGCCAATCTGCGAGAAAACGTCGAGTAGCCGCACGAAGCGGCTCGCTCGATGGCGCCCTTCTGCTGTGTCCGGCAAGTCGCTCCTGTAACGAATTGTGTCGCCGGACCATTACTATCTATGTCCGAACTGCAAATCCAGGAAGATGAACGAGGCGTTGTGCTGGTGGCCAAGATCGTGCCGGGCAGCAGCAAGACGGCGCTGGCGGGCGTTCTGGACGGGATGATCAAGATCAAAGTGGCGGCGCCGCCCGAGAAAGGCAAGGCCAATCAGTGCCTGATCGCGTTTCTGGCCAAACAGCTCGGGGTCAGGAAAAACGACCTCCAGATCGTCTCCGGGCAGACGACCCCGGTCAAGCACGTGCGGATCGAGGGCCTGAGCGCAGCGAGTTGCCTGGAGAAACTGGGTCTGGGTTTGCAGGGAAGCCGATGACGTCCAGCCCTCCGCCAGCCATTGCCGATCGGACCGAGTACGAGACCTCGCTGTCGTACATGCTGAAGCTGGCGGCTCCGATGGTCGTCTCGACGATCTCGATGACGGTGATGCAGTTCGTGGATCGCTTCATGGTCTCGCGTCTGGGCACCAGCGCCCTGGCGGCGGTGCTTCCGGCGGGGTTCGTGAGCTTCATCCCGGGCGGGTTCGTGATGGGTGCATTGACCAGCCTGAACACGTTCGTCAGCCAGAGCCTCGGGCGCGGGGAGAAGGACCAGTGCTCGCACTACTTCTGGCAGGCGCTGTACATGGGGCTGGGCTACTGTGCGATCGTCGTAGCGGTCCTGTGGCCCACGGCTCCTTCGCTGTTCACGCTGCTGGGGCAGCCTGCCGGCGTGGTCGAGATGGAAGTGATCTATCTCCGCATCATGCTGTGGGCGAATTTCATCGCGGTGATCAACTGGTCGAGCGGTCAGTTCTTCATGGGGATTCACCGCCCGATCATCATCATGTTCTCGTCGCTGTGCGGGCAGGTGGCGAATGTGTTTGCCAATTACGTGCTGATCTTCGGCAAGCTGGGCCTGCCGGCGATGGGGATCGCGGGGGCCGCCTGGGGCACTTGCGTGGGCATGGGCACCGCCGCGGCGATCAATCTGGCGATCTACCTGGGCCGATCCATGAACGGGCAGTTCGGATCGCGACGCACGCTGCGTCCGGATTTCGTGCGAATGCGGGCCCTCTTGAGAGTGGGCGTTCCGGCGGGGATCGGATTGATGGTGAACGTCGCCTTCTGGGGCGTGGTGCTCTTCTCGCTCGTGGGGCGGTTCGGGAAAGAGGCGATGGCAGCCACCAGCGCCGTGCTGTCGTACACGAATCTGTCGGCCATGCCCATCGTCGGCATTTCGACCGCTCTGGCGGCGGCGGTCGGCAAGGCGATCGGGGGCGGTCGCAAGGACCTGGCGATGCGTCAGACGCGGGTGTGTCTGCGCATCGGGATCGTCTACATGGGACTCGTCGGCGCGTGTTTCTTTCTGCTGCGCGATTCGCTGATGGTGTTCTGGTCGGAAGATCCGAAGGTGATCGCCATCGGCTCGAACATCCTGGCGCTGGCGGCCTTCTACCAGGTGTTCCATGCGTCGCGCATCACCTACGCAGGGGCCCTCCGCGGCGCGGGCGACACGACCTGGCTGGCGGTGATGTCGGGCGTCGGCGCGATCGGCATTCTGGGGATCGGCGGCGCCCTGACGGTGCGCTTCTTTCCGGGATTCGGCGCGCTGGGCCCCTGGGTCCTGGCGGCGATCAGCATCGCGGTCGTGGGATTGGCCAACCGCTGGCGGTTCAAGAGCAAACGGTGGATGCGGATCGACCTGTTCCGGCAGCGGGTCCCGCCGACGGCGGTGGCGACCGAAGCGCCCGATACGTAAGACGACTCACGCGCGACTGGTCCGTCAGAGCGGCTCGGCCACCCTGGTCAGGTAGATGTTGCGCACGGCGCCGGTGGTGACCCAGGTGGCAATGCCCAGGGGCTGGCAGAGATCCATCTCGGCGCGGATGTCGATCCGGCGTCCCTTCGTGTCGATATCGACGAGCGATTCGCCGTCGAGCCAGGCGGTAATGCGGTCGGGGAGCACGCGGAGCCGCACGTGGTACCAGGTCTTCTGCTCGAAGGCGTAGAAGGTGGTGGTCAGGTTTTCGGAGGCGTCGAAGTAGTCGATGTTCGAGAGTCCACAGAGGGTGCCGCCCCAACCGCCGAGGACGAGGGTGCAGGGGTTCTCCCCTACCGGAAACGTGAGCGCACAGAAGAAATCGGTGCCGTCGACGCGCATCGCCTCGAGGGTGATTTCGTAGTTCATGCGAAGGACGGGTCCGGTCCAGGTGATCCCGGTGGCGTAGCTGCCCATGGGCAGATAGATGGCGCCGTTCTCGACGTGGACGTCGCCCTGGCCGCCGAAATCGGTCACCTTCCACTGTCCCAGGGTGTGACCGTCAAAGAGCGAGACCTGCTCGCCCGGCTCCAGGTCCTCGATAGCCTTGGGCTGATCCTGGGTCTCTTCTGCCACAGGGGCGGTCGCCTCCTGGTCGGGCGCCTCAGGTTCCGCCTGCGCGCGGGGGACCGATCCGGCGGCAGAGGGTTCCGGATCGACGTCGGCGCCGCTGCATCCCGCCAGGCACAAAGCCAAGCCCAGCAGGACCACCAACGGAGCGACGCCTGCCGGTCGCCAGAGGAGAGATTTCGTCCGAGAAACCACGAGAGAAATTGCCGTCTGTCCGCATGCCATCATGTTGTCCTCCTGACAGTCTAAATTCATTTGGCATAGCGTAAACGACCGGGTACAATTGCACAAGAGGCAATCGATCGGCGGAGCGATTTCTCCGGCAGCGGCCCGTCCCTGAAGGCCGGAGAACCCCCGACCGATAAGGAACGTATAAACAGGCACTTAGTGAGAGTCGGCGGCGTATTGCCCGCCCCGGCGCATCGCAGTTGTTGGGGTGTTGTCCTTTCGCGCAACCGAGAAGGGCCCATGAAGAAGATCCTTTTGACGGTGGCTGTTTTTCTGATGGCGGTGCAGGCCGGGGCGGTCGCGCAGGGCAGCCGACTGGCCAATGCCGGCAAGGCGGGTCTGTACGTCCGATCGCTCGACGAGGTGTTGCGGCTCCAGGAAGACGAGATGGACCTGGCCACCGCCGCGTTGATCGCCTCGGAGTACTGGAGTGACATCGTCGCCGGACGGCGCTATCTCGAACAGCTCGACGCCATGGCGCTGGAGATCCGCAGCCGGCTGAGGCGCCAGCGGCTCCAGACCAACTACCGGGCCATTCCCGTCATCAACGAGTACCTGTTCAACGAACTGGGCTTCAAGGCGATTCCCCATGCCGACGACCCGAACGACCTTTTCCTGCACTCGGTGATGGACCGGCGCCAGGGGTACTGCCTGAGCCTGTCGGTGCTGTATTTGTCGCTGGCCGAGCGGGTGGGGCTGAAAGTGTACGGCGTGGTCGTTCCGGGGCACTTCTTCGTCCGCTTCGATGACGGTCGGACCCGGTTCAACATCGAGACCACCAGCGGCGGCGCCACCAGCACCGACGAGCATTATTTCGCGAAGTTCCAGGTGCCCGACGGACGTGAGACGATCTATATGAAGAACCTGACGAAGCAACAAACGCTCGGCTGCTTCTTCAATAACCTCGGCACGGTGTACAACGATATCGGCGATGCCGATACGGCGATGCTCGCGCTGGAGCGGGCGGTGGCGATCAACCCGACGCTGTCGGAATCGCGCGCCAATCTGGGCAACATCTATCTCCAGAAGGGACGCACCGAAGATGCGCTGCGACAGTATCAGGCGGCGCTCGATCTGAATCCGAACGACGCGAAGGCGTATCACAATCTGGGCAACGGATACCGGGAATTCGACCGGCTCAATTATGCGGTTTCCTCGTATCGCCAGGCGCTGGCGCTGGACCCGAATCTGGTGGACGCGCATCGGGGACTGGCGCTCGTCTACGCGAAGATGGAGAAGTATCCGGAGGCGGCGCGTGAACTGCGACAGGCGATCGCGATCGCGCCGCAGGATGCGTCCGCTCACGGCCAACTGGCGGACCTGTACTATCGCGCCGGCAACTACCGCGAGGCGCTGGCGGAATACCAGAGAGCAGCCAGCCTGGACCGCAGCCTGCCGGAAACGCACTACGGACTGGGCCAGTGCTATCGGCGGCTCGGCCGACACGCGGAAGAGATCCGGGCCTATCAGGAAGCGTTGTCGCTGAACCCCGACATGTTGATGGCGCTGGTGGACCTGACGAACGCGTACGTGGATCGGAAGGACTATGCCGCGGCACTGCCCTACTGCCGCCGGGCGGCGGATCTCGATCCGGAGAACCCGACACTTCACGCGCAGTTGGGCGATCTGTACTGCCGCATGAACGACCTGGAGAAATCGCTGGCGTCGTTCGAGCGTGCGCTGGCAATCCAGTCGGACTATGCGGAAGCGTACTGCGGGCTCGCGATGTGCTACCAGAAAAACGGGAGGACCGATGAGGCGGTGGAGGCGTATGAAACCGCGCTGAAGATCCAGCCCGATCTGTTTCTGGCGCTGGTGAATCTCGGCAATGCGCGGTTCGGCCAAGGCGATTACGGCGCCGCCATCGAACAGTATCGTCGGGCCACGACGGTGCGGCCGAAAGACGCGTCGGTCTACCACAATCTGGGGGCGGCGTATTCCAACCAGGGCGATTACGTCCAGGCGGCACAGGCTTACCGTCAGGCGGTCACTCTCGATGCCGATTTCGGCGACGCGCATTACGGGCTGGCGTGCAGCCTCTATATGCTGGAACGATATGACGATGCGTGGAGCCATATCAATACGGCCAAGCGTCTCGGCACCCGGGTTCCGGACGAGCAGTTCCGGGCGATGCAGAACAAGGCCCGATGATCGCGAACGAGACGGGCGGGGAAAATCCGACACGGGCGGCGTCCACGGTCGGCGGGGACCCATGGCTAGCTCCAATACTGAAGTGAAACCGAGAGACCATCAGCCGGTCGTGGGAATCGTCGGGGGCATCGCCTCCGGCAAGAGCGCGGTGGCTGCGGAGTTCGGTCGGCTGGGCTGTGCGGTGATCCATGCGGATGCGCTGGCGCGGGAAGCCTTCGAGGTGGGGTCGATCCGGGAAGCGATTGTCGAGCGGTTCGGGCGCGCAATCCTCGACGAAACAGGCAAGATCGACCGGCGGGCGCTGGCACAGATCGTCTTCGCCGATGGCGAACAGCTCAAGGCCTTGAACGAAATCGTCCATCCGTACGTAATGGAGCGCACGGAGGAGTTGATCGACCGGCATCAGAGGGACCCGGACGCCAAGGCGATCGTCCTGGATATCCCCCTGCTCATCGAGGTGGGGTGGGCGGACCGGTGCGATCGGATCGTGTTTGTGCAGTGCGATCGGGACCGGCGGATGGAGCGGGCCCGCACGCAGCGAGAGATGGACGAGCAGGAGGTCAAAATTCGCGAAAATTTTCAGATTTCTCTGGACACCAAAGCTGCCCTTGCCGATAATAGCATAGACAACAACTCTGACTTCTCGACGCTAGTCAGGCAAATCGAATCAATCTTCTCTGAATTGACTAAGTAAATAGCGTGGTTCGCTCCAGAAGTTCGCGTAGGGGTGTTGTCTTCGTGAGCGGCGGGCGCGAGGTCGCCCGATTCCTGGCTCAAATCCCGTAGAACCACGAAGAGAAGGTGGTCCACATTGACAAGAGGGGTGTTGCCCGCATCGGTGGCAGACAGGTTCCCACCTGCACAACCCGGGATAGGGGTAACCACAAGACTCGTGTGTGTGCAAAAGGAGTAGTCATGGCCAAGGCCAAAATGACCAAGAAGAAGAAGACGAAGAAGAAATCGGCGCCGCAGGCGGACGTGGCGGCCGAACTGGGCGAGGAGATGACGGAGGCCCCGGCGGCCACCGCCACGGCCGAGGCGCCCGAGACGAGCGAGGGGACGGAGGCTCTCGACGAGGAGTCGACGCACGCCAAGTACGAGCGGATCAAGAAGGGCAACCTGTACCTGACCGACCTCCAGAAGCTGACCGTCGCGGACCTGCACGAGATCGCCAAGAACGAGGGGATTACCGAATACAGCGCTCTAAAGAAACAGGACCTGATCTTCCGCATTCTCAAGGAGCGGATTCGTCAGAACGGTCTGATGTACGGCGAGGGCGTGCTCGAGGTGCTACCGGACGGCTACGGTTTTCTGCGCAATCCCAGCTACAACTACCTGTCCAGCTCGGACGACATTTACGTGTCGCCGTCACAGATTCGGCGCTTCGGGTTGCGGACGGGCAACGTCGTTTCCGGCCAGATCCGGCCGCCGAAAGATTCCGAGAAGTATTTCGCCCTGCTGCGAGTCGAGGCGATCAACTTCGAGAATCCCGATCTGCTGGCCGACAAGATCGTCTTCAGTGATCTGACGCCGCTGCACCCGGAGGACCGTCTGATTCTCGAGACGGGCACGGACGAGCTGAGCATGCGGATTATCGACATCGTGACTCCGGTAGGCAAGGGGCAGCGCGGTCTGATCGTTGCGCCGCCGCGTACCGGCAAGACGATTCTGCTCCAGAAGATGGCGAACGCCATCACGCAGAACCATCCGGAAGTCAAACTGATCGTGCTGCTGATCGACGAGCGTCCGGAAGAAGTGACGGAGATGGCGCGCAAGACGGCGGAGGACGTCGAGGTCATCAGCTCGACGTTCGACGAGCCGGCGTCCCGGCACTGCCAGGTGGCAGAGATCGTGATCGAGAAGGCCAAGCGTCTGGTCGAGTACGGGCAGGACGTGGTGATCCTGCTGGATTCGATCACGCGTCTGGCGCGGGCGTACAACAACGAGACGCCTCACTCGGGGCGCATCCTGACCGGCGGCGTGGACGCCGGTGCGATGCAGATGCCGAAGAAGTTCTTCGGCGCCGCTCGGAACGTCGAGGAAGGCGGCTCGCTGAGCATCTTCGCGACGGCGCTGATCGACACCGGGTCCAAGATGGACGAGGTGATCTTCGAAGAGTTCAAGGCGACCGGCAATATGGAGCTGCACCTGGATCGGCGTCTGGTCGACCGGCGGGTGTATCCGGCCATCGACATCAGTCGAAGCGGCACGCGTCGCGAAGAGCTGCTGCTCGATCCGAAGGAGCTCGAGCTGGTCTACCGTCTGCGACGGGTCCTGAGCGATTTGAACCCGGTCGAGGCGGTGGAACTGCTGAAGAACCGCCTGTCGAAGACGCGGAGCAACGCCGAGTTCCTGATGACGATGAACCTGGATTAGGCGACTCGCATTCTCGTAGCCGGAGCGGGATTACGGCAATCCCCCGTCCGGTGAATCGCCCCTTTACAAGGGGGCATTGGAAAGATACCATCCCGTCCGGCAGGCGTGTGTCTGCCGGATTTTTTTTGTGCATCTTTGAGCTGGGAACGTCATGGCAGAGCAGTTGGAGAAAGTCTACGACCCGCAAACTGTCGAGAAGCAGGTCAATGCGCTCTGGGGGTCGCGACCCTATTTCCATCCCGAGGCAACCGGCGCGTCGGGAGCGGGCACGTACACGATCGTGATCCCCCCGCCCAATGTCACGGCGGCCCTGCACTTGGGCCATGCGCTGAACAACACGCTCCAGGACGTGTTGATTCGGTTCCGGCGGATGCAGCAGCTTCGAACGCTCTGGATGCCGGGCACAGACCACGCGGGCATTGCCACGCAGACGGTGGTGGAGAAACGCATTCTCGCAGAAGAAGGCAAGCGGCGCACGGACTTCGAGCGCGACGCATTTGTCGCACGGGTTCAGGCGTGGAAGGACGAATACGAAGCGACGATTATCGGTCAGCTCAAGGCGATGGGGTGCTCTTGCGACTGGGAGCGCACGCGTTTCACGATGGACGAGGTCTGCGCCAAGGCGGTGCGGGGCAACTTCTTCCACCTCTTCCAGGATGGCCTGATCTATCGGGGCAAGCGTCTGGTGAACTGGGACCCCGCCACGCAGACGGTGCTGGCAGACGACGAGGTCGAACACGAGACCGTCAAAGGCCATTTCTGGTACATGCGGTATCCGCTCGTCGAACCGATCGAGGGGGGCGGCAAACGCATCGAGCATGTCACCGTCGCGACGACGCGGCCGGAGACGATGTTGGGGGACACCGCGGTGGCGATGAATCCAGGGGACCCGCGGGCGAAGTTCCTGGTCGGCAAGCACGTCCGGCTGCCCATCGTCGGGCGGGTCATTCCGATCGTCGCCGACGAGCACGTGGTGCTCCCCGATCCGGAGAACGAGGACGAGAAGGCGAAGTTCTCGACGGGCTTTTTGAAAGTCACGCCCGCGCACGATCCGGACGACTGGGCGATCGGGCAGCGGCACAACCTCGACATCATCAACGTGATGGCGCCGGACGGTTCGATCAGCGACAAGTACGGCTGGACCGATGCGACGGAGCCCGAGGCGCAGAACCTGCTGGGGATGGACCGCTTCGAGGCGCGGGAGGCGATCGTCGAGTGGTTCCGCCAGGAGGGTTTGCTGGAGGACATCCGCGACTATACGCACGAGGTGGGGCACAGCTATCGCAGTCACGTGCCGATCGAGCCCTACCTGTCCGATCAGTGGTATATCGCGGTCAAGAAACCGATCGAGCACCTGGCGAACACATTCGGCGACGGTCTGATCGAGGGCGCCGATGTCCCCGTCAACTCGCTGGCGGGTCTGGCGCTGAAACCGCTGCTCGACGGGCGACTCCGCTTCATCCCCGAACGATACGCGAAGACCTACCAGACTTGGTTGGAGAACCTGCGGGACTGGCCGATCAGCCGGCAACTCTGGTGGGGCCATCGCATTCCGGTCTGGATGAAAGCGGGCGCCGCTGTCGCCCTGCCGGACGGCGTGCGCGATGCTGCTTTTGCGGTGACGGGCGAAACCGACGAAGGCCCGGTAACGTTTGTGTGCGTCGGTCCCGAACGCGAAGACATCGAGCAGACGCTGGAGGCACAAGGCTGGACCCGTGACACCGATGTGCTGGACACGTGGTTCAGTTCCGCGCTGTGGCCTTTCAGCACGCTGGGCTGGCCCGACGAGACACTCGAGATGAAGACGTTCTATCCGGGGGACGTGCTCTGCACCGCCCGCGAGATTATCACGTTGTGGGTTTCGCGCATGGTGATGATGGGCCAGTACTGCGTGGGCGATATCCCCTTCCGCGACGTCTACATCCACGCGATGATCCAGGACGGTGAGGGACGCAAGATGTCCAAGAGCCTGGGCAAC